>OGPP01001392.1_pt1 | contig 18463 bp, 10 predicted proteins | sample 1553021 | NCBI WGS metagenome assembly OGPP01 (sample SAMEA2580217, study PRJEB22360) | human gut metagenome | biome: human gut; feature: human-associated habitat; material: faeces | place: Denmark | collected 2008/2010
GCGGCGCGGTGCCGGCGGCGAGCGGCCGCTGGGAGCTTCGTCTGGCCGTCGACGACATCGACCCCGTGATGACGCTCGCCTTTGGTCCCGATCAGACCAAGTCGCTCACGCTGGCACTCTCTCTTCCGCTCGCCAATCTGGCCCGCGGCGACTTGAAACGCTTCTTTGCCATCGCAAACAGTCTGGCTGCCGCCTTAAACGGCATCTGGACAGACTGCGCAGCGCGTCCGATTGATGCGGGCGGCGCCATGCAAATTGCGGAAAAGATCGCCTCGCAGGCGAAGCTGATGTCCGCTGGCGGCGTCACGCCGGCCTCTGAGCGCGCCAAGCTTCTCTTCTCGCATTAAAGCGAAAACATTCACGAAGCACTCCGCACGAGGCCGCCCGACTGTCGACTGCCATATCGATTGTCGGACGGCCTTTTCATTGAGCACAACTGAATACGACTGACAAACGTCCTCGTTTGCCCGAAGCAGATTTTCATGATGACCTCTCTATTTAACGACAACGAAGAAGCCGCGCCCGTCAAAGCCAAGCCGCAGCGGACCCGCAAAACCGGCAAAGCCGCCGCTGCCCCAGCCTCGGGAGCGGCATCTTCCGCGCAGACCTCCTTTTTCGGCGGCGACGCTGCAGCGCTTTCGCCCGACCAAGCGCCCGCGCGCATGCATGAGCTCGAAACTGAGCTTGAACGCTGGAACTATGAGTACTACGTGCTTGATGAGCCGAGCGTGCCCGATGCGGAATACGACCGGGCGTTCAATGAACTGAAGGCGCTCGAAGCCCGCTTTCCTGAACTCAAAAGCCGCACCTCTCCCACTTTGCGCGTAGGGGGCGCGGTCCGCACCGGCTTCAAGAAGGTGCGCCATGACGTGCCGATGCTCTCCATCCATACGGAAACTGACTTTTCGGCAGCCGGGGCAGCCGCCTTTGACGAACGCGTGCGTTCAGCTCTGGGCCTTTCGCCGGAAGACCCGCCCGTCGAATACGACTGCGAATTGAAGTTCGACGGTCTCGCGACCAATCTGCGTTATGAAAAAGGCGTCTTGACAGAAGCCTCCACTCGCGGCGACGGCGTTGAGGGCGAAGACGTGACGGCCAATGTCCGCACGATCCGCACCATTCCGCTGCGGCTCAACGGCAAAGTGCCCGATATTTTGGAAGTTCGCGGCGAATGCATCATGCATAAGGCCGACTTTCTGGCCCTCAATGCCCGACAGGAAGCGGCCGGCGAAAAACCGTTCGCCAACCCGCGCAACGCCGCTGCCGGGTCACTGCGCCAGCTTGACTCGAGCGTAACGGCTCAGCGCACCCTTCACTTCTATGCCTACTCACTGGGCGAAGTCTCTGAACCCTTTGCCAAGACGCAGTCGGGCGTACTGGACCGTTTCGCAGAGCTGGGGTTTCCCGTTGCGCACATGCGCGAGGTCGTCAAGGGGCCCGAAGCACTCGCCGCCTTCCACGACAAAGTTGCGGCGGCTCGTGCGTCGCTTCCCTTTGAAATCGACGGCGTGGTCTATAAAGTCAACAGCCTCGAACTCGAAGAAGAGCTGGGCTTCATTGCCCGAGAACCGCGCTGGGCGTGCGCGCACAAATACCCTCCCGAAGAAGTGCTCACCCAAGTGCTCGGCATTGACGTGCAGGTGGGCCGCACCGGCCGGCTCACGCCGGTCGCGCGTTTGGCGCCGGTCTATGTGGGCGGCGTCACGGTTTCCAACGCAACGCTCCACAATGAAGATCATGTAGTGAAAGACCTCGACCTGCGCGTGGGCGACACTGTTGTGCTGCGCCGGGCGGGCGACGTTATTCCGGAGATCCTGCGCGTCGTCAAAGAGCGCCGGCCGGCAGGCACCAAGGTTTTCGAGATGCCTCATGTCTGCCCGATCTGCGGCAGTGCTGTCATTCGGGATGAAGAAGAAAAAGACATGCGCTGCACGGGCGGCCTCGTCTGTCCCGCACAGATGAAGCTTTCCATTGTGCATTTCGCTGCCCGCCGCGCCATGGGGATTGACGGTCTCGGAGAAAAAATCGTCGATATGCTCGTTGATGAAGGCCTCGTAAAGACCCCTGCCGACCTCTTTGATCTGACGCTCGAAGCCCTCACCGCCCCCACGACGGCGACTGCCGGGAGTGAAAAACCCGAAAAACGCATGGGACCCAAGGCCGCCGCCAACCTGCTCGCCAGCATTCAGGCGAGCACCCATACCACGCTCGCCCGCTTTGTCTTTGCGCTTGGCTGCCGCCATGTCGGCGAAGCCACGGCGCTCGGACTTGCCAACCATTTCGGCACGCTGAGCGCCATTGAAAATGCCTCCATGGAAGCGCTTACCGGCGTACCCGATGTCGGCGAAGTGGTGGCCGAAAGCATCTATGCGTTCTTTCGCGAACCGCACAACCGCACCGTTATTGATGCGCTCATCGCCCGTGGCATTTGCTGGCCCGCGGTCGAAAAGACCGCGCCGAGTCTGGTCTCCGGAAAAACCTTTGTGCTCACCGGCACACTGCCGACACTGAGCCGTGACGAGGCCAAGGACCGACTCACCGCTCAGGGAGCGAAAGTCGCCGGATCGGTAAGCCGCCGCACGTGGTGCGTGGTCGCTGGTGCCGACGCCGGCAGCAAACTGAGCAAAGCCGAGGAACTCGGCATCCCTGTCATTGACGAAGAAAAGCTCCTGGCGCTCTTAGGCGGCACGCTTCCCGCAGAACTCGAAAAGAAGGATTGATCATGCTCGCACTCATCGGCGGAACTGGATTTGACCGTCCCGGGATCATTGAAGATCCCGAAGAAATCGACATGGAGACACCCTACGGACGGCCTTCAGCCCCGCTTATTTTCGGGCGACTGGGGAGCCGCCCAATTGTCTTCCTGCGCCGCCACGGCGTGCACCATGAGTACGCGCCTCATCGCGTTCCCTACCGAGCCAACATCTGGGCCCTCCAGCGTGCGGGGGTTGAAGGCATCATCGGCGTTGCGACCGTGGGCGGCATCGGCGAAGCGCTCCTGCCGGGCGACTTGATGGTGCCCGACCAGCTGATCGACTATACCTGGGGCCGCGAATGCACCTACTATGATTCGCCGGACGCCGGCGTGAAGCACATTGACTTCACCATGCCTTTTGACCAAGCGCTCTCGTCGCTCCTCATCAGTGCCGCCCGCCGCCTGGGAAAAACCATCGTGGCCGACGGCGTTTATGCCTGCACTCAGGGACCGCGCCTTGAAACCGCTGCGGAAGTCGCCCGCTATGCGCGTGACGGCGCCAATGTCATCGGCATGACGGCCTATCCGGAATGCGCTTTGGCCCGTGAGCTTGAGCTCCCCTATGCCGCCATCTGCCCGATCGTTAATTCCGCCGCAGGCCTGCGGGAATCCAAACACGCGATTCGCTTTGAAGCCTTGAAGGACGCGGCTGACCGTGCGGCCAAAGGTGCCGTAGATGTCGTTGAAGAAGCCGTGCGCATCCTTGACGTGCGGGCTTAACACCAGATCTCATTGGAGGAGCTGCCGATATGGTTTTGGAAGTCATGCGTCTTGGGGAACCCGTGCTCATGAAGGAGGCGCTGCCGGTTCGGGATTTCGGGAGCCCCAGACTCCGAAAGCTCGTTGCGGATATGTGGGACACCATGCATGCCGAGGGCGGCGTCGGCATTGCCGCGCCTCAGGTGGGCGTGAGTGAACGCATCATTTGTTTTGGCTTTGAAGCCTCGAGCCGCTACCCGGATGCACCGGCGGTGCCGCAGACCGTGCTCATCAACCCCACCGTCGAACTGCTTATCGATGGCACCGCTGATGATTGGGAGAACGGCTGGGAAGGGTGCCTCTCCGTCCCCGGCATGCGCGGGGTTGTGCCTCGTGCCAGGCGAATTCACTACACCGGCTTTGGACTTGACGGCGAGACCATCGAGCGAGAAGCCCAAGGGTTTCATGCCCGAGTGGTGCAGCATGAGTTTGACCACTTGAAAGGCATCGTCTATCCGATGCGCATCAAGGACTGGACGCACTTCGGCTATTCCGACGTGCTCTTTCCCGAGCTCAAAGATCAGCGGTGAACTACGATTTTTCGGCGGCAGCCATCTCGAGCAGCCGCCGAATATCTTCGGGCGTTTTGACGCCGAGTTTGCGCAGAATGTTTGCTCGGTGCACTTCCATCGTACGCTGTGCAATGCCGCTTCGTTCAGCGGCTTCGCGGTTCGTGAGACCGAGCGCAATGAGCTCGGCGAGCGAACGCTCACGTTTAGTGAGGGCGGCGAGCCGCTCGAGCGAATCTTCTCCGGGGAGCCCCGCCGCCGCGGCGGCGCTCGCCCAAGCCGCACAGGCGACCGAGTTGAGAAAACGCTCGTTGTCGACGGGCTTCAAGAGAAAATCAAATGCGCCGTCCTGCACCGCCCCCACCGCCATATCGACGTCGCCGTGACCGGTGAGAAAAATGATCGGGAGCGCAATGCCGCGGCTCCTCATCTCATGCTGAGCCTCAATCCCGCTCATGCCCGGCATGCGCACGTCGAGCACCACGCAGCCCGGCTCCGACGGGGAATCGCCCGTGAAGAAGTCTTCTGCCCGCCCGTAGGAGACCGTTTTCCATCCTTCCATATCCAGCACGAAGCTCAAGGCTTCGCGCAGATCCGCTTCATCGTCCACAATGCGCACCAAAGCGTGCGCCTGCGCGAAGGCAAGCTGTTCGGGGGTAATCTGTTTCTGACTGGGTCTCATAATGCTTTAGTTCTTTGAAGAATTACCGATTTCTTTTGCCTTTGGCGCATCGGCAGTGCCTTCGGCCGCCTGATGAAGCGAGAGCGCCCGCGCGAGCGTGGGAAGCGTTGCCACGGCAGCCAATCCGCCCCCGGCCAGGGCCGTAAAAGTGATCCGTCCGCCCAGACGTTCGAGGATGCTGCGCACAATCGAGAGCCCCAGCCCCAAACCGCTCTTTTTGCTGCTCGAGCCGGAGGCTGCCCTGTCGTTAAGCCGTTCGACAAGCTCTGAGGACACCGCCGGGCCGTTATTGAGCACGGTGAGTTCAGCCTTGCCGTTATGCTCGCTCACGGCGATATTCACCATACCGGCCGGGAGCCCTTCCACGGCTTCCAGCGCGTTTTTAATGAGATTCATCGCAACGAGTTCGAGCTCGAGCGGATCGGCCAAACACTGGACATCCTCACGCGCTGCGATCGACACGGCGGCATGCCAGCGGCCGGTCGTGGTGAGCTCGCGCAGGGCCTTGCGCGCCGCCTCGACCAAACTCACGGCTTCCCGCACGGGCTTATCGGATTTTGCGTAAGCCCGTACGCGGTTCACAATCGCGTCGGCGCGAGCCGTCTGCGTTTCAAGTTTCCCGGCAATTGCCTCAATCTTTTCAGGGGTCAGGCTGCCGGATTGAACGAGACGCTTAAGCCCGAAGACATAGAGCGAGATGGCGGCGAGCGGCTGACGCATCTCATGCGCAAAAATCGTAGAGAGCTGCCCCACTGCGCCTACTCGGCTCATATGTTCAACGCGTTCGGCCGCAGCTCGAGCATCGTTTTGCAGACGCTGCTGCTCATGCAGCGCCTCCTGCAGATGAGCCGTGCGGACACGCACGAGCTGCGACACACGCACGCTGTGAAAAATAAGCCCTAAGAGGAGCAGCGCAAAGAGCAATATCCAAGTGCCGTACTCATCGATCAGCCGACGGACAGTCCAGTCCCGCAGATAGGCATAGGGACCAATGCGCAGATCATGAAAAACCTGATCCACGCTTGAATAGTCCGTCGCGGCGCTCCAATAAAGGCCCCGCTCAAACGTGGGCGGCATTTCAAAGAGCGCGCGCAGCACCAGACGTGATACCCGCGGATCTGTGGCCGGTGTTGTTGCGACCGTCCATGACGGATAAAGCGCCGTGGAACGCATGCAGGGCTCGGGCCGCTCCGCGGAATCCAGACGATTAAGCACTTTAAGCTGTCCCTTGGCATTAGGGTGCGAAGCGAGCCACTCTTCGAGATAACAGAGCCGGAAAAAGCCGACATCCGCCTCTCCCGAAAGAATCATCGGAATGGCGCCCTCCAGACGCTTGCCGTCGCCCAAATACACACGCGAACTGAAAAGCGTTTCGGGGTTAAGGCCGGCCTTGAGCAGCACATGCTCGGCAAGCTGCCGCCCGGTGAAGGCCTGAGGAGAAGAAAGAACGAGCTTCGCGCCCTTTAAGTCCGAGAGTTTATTGAGAGACTTCCGCGCGGCAGACACGACGATCGTTGAACCATCGTTGTGATTGGGATTGGGATAGCTGTTAGACGCTACGGTGGCCGCTGCGCGGGCGCCGTAGCGCTCCATGCGGACGTAAAAACCAGAGCTTGAGAGGAAAAGATCCACCTCGCCTTCGCGGATCGCCTGCGAGAGTCCCGCCAGGTCGTAATGCGTCACGATGACGTTGGACGTGCCGAACACACGCTTAAGTGCCCCGATCGTCGCTTCCACAATCGGCTCGTAGGGCGACGGGCGGACATATTTCACCACGCCCACCTTGAGCGGCATATGCTCTGCCGGGAAATCCGACGAGAAGCTCGCCGCCGTTAAAGCGTCGGGCTGAGAAGGCGCCGCCGCACTGCCAGAGAGCGGGCAAAAGAGCCCGCAAGCCCCAAAAACCAGAAGCGCGCCGAGCTTCTTTATGGAATCAGCACCTGGCTGCAAAGAGAAGAGTCGTGGGTTCATAGGCTGCTGCAGAAAAGACGGCTTCGCGCGCTGCCGACGCGCTCAAAAAACGCTTTGGCACAGCTCTTCCCTGCATCCTAGCGTTTAGAGCCAGCACAATGCAAGCAAAGTGAAAACATCCGCGACGGCGCATCAGGAGAGCGAACCGGCGGAACTGGTCGACGCGGAGGCAACCGGCTCATTAGCCTGCTGAGCATAGCCAACGGCCTCCGCAATATCGACCGATACTACCCGGCTCACCCCGGGCTCCTTCATCGTGACGCCGATCAGTGCCTTCGCATATTCCATCGTGACACGATGGTGCGTAATGATGAGGAACTGCGTATCAGCGCTCATTTCGGTGCAAAGACGCGCAAGTCGTCCCTGATTTGCTTCATCGAGCGGGGCGTCCACTTCGTCGAGCAGACAGAAGGGGGCGGGGTTAAGCTTAAACATGGCAAAGACGAGCGCCGTGGCCGTGAGCGCCTGTTCGCCGCCCGACAAAAGCCGCACGGTCTGATTGCGCTTGCCGGGCGGCTGAGCCGAAACTTCAACGCCCGCCGAGAGGATCTCGTCGCCCTCCATGCGAAGCGCTGCGCGGCCTCCGCCGAAAAGACCGCGGAACGTGTCATTAAACTTTTCGTTGACCTTGTCAAAGGTTTCACGCATGCGTGCACGGGTCTCTGCGTCAATGCGGCGGATAGCCGCCTCGAGCGTCTCAATGGCCTGCCGCAGATCCTGCATCTGAGCTTCTGCGAGGCGAATGGCTTCCTGCGCCGCCTCAAGATGGGCCAAAGCTGCATGATTGACTGGACCGAGTGCGGCAATTTCATTCATCAGACGCGTGACCTCGTTACGCACCGTGTTGGCCTTGACGCCTCGTTCCTCGGCGAGCTTAGAGAGCTCCGTCCAATCCGCGCCAAGTTCCTGCATGCGCCCGGAGAACTGCCCGAGCAGTCCCGCCTTCTGTTCGGCCTCTACGCGCAGCCGAGCAATTTCTTCTGTGAGCGGAAGAATTGACTCGTTTAAGCGCTTGATCTGCCGCTGTTCGTCCTCACGTTTGCTGCGGGCAGCTTCAAGTTCAGTCTGTGCGGCAGCCAATGCCTTTTCGAGGCTCGCATTTTTTTCGAGGAGCTCCGACGTGCCGGTTTGGAGCCTTTCGTCTTCACGAGCATCGAGCACTTCTCGGGTTTCTTCGAGACGTTTGGATTCTCGGGCAATGTCGCTTTGGGTTTCCGCGAGCCGCCGTTCGGCCTCGGTGCGCGACTCTCTGGCCTGCGACGCCTCGAGCTTTTTCATAGCTTCACGATGAATCGACTCCGCTGCAGCGCGCTTAAGGTCGATCAGCCGGTCGTGCAGCCGATCATGCAGAGCCGCAGCTTCACCCGCGGCGTGCTGAATCTCGTCGAGCGCTTCCGTTTTGGTTTCAACGGCACCAAGTGCTGCCTCTACACGCTCTTGGGCCCGCTCAGCCTCGATCTCCATTTCTTCACGCGACCGCCTGAGATCGGCCTCTCGGCGCTGCCAGGCCTCCCACGCACTGCGGGCTTCGCGCTCTTCAAGCACGAGTTTGGCCGTGCGGCGCTCGAGCTCAACGGCCTCGCGCTGCAGCGCCTCGGCACGCCGCGTCCCCCCGCCCGTCGGGGCGTCGCCGGCGCCTGCCGCTGCCTCGTCAAGCGCCTCCACCTGATGCGTAAGTTCCGCAATTTCTCGTTCTCGGGAAAGGATTGCCAAGCGCGGATCTTCCGCAGCCCAAAAGGTAACGGACGCCGCATTGACGAGGTCCCCCTGCGACGTCACCAGTGCGCATCCCGGCGGGATGTCGGCGCGCGCTGCGAGTGCTGCCTCAAGCGAAGAGGCGAGCCCGACGCCTGCGGTCCAAACGTCGGCCGCAGCCGCCGCCGGATTATCGGTTTGGATAACGCTTCTCAAGCGCTTCGCCGCCCATTCAGGATGCGGATGAGCGGCAGTCTCTGCGGGGGCCGCAAAAGCGAGTCTTGCCGGCGGGCGCGCCTTAGCACTTGCGAACCCGGCAGCGGAACGCAGATCGCGGAGCAAAAAAGCGCGTGCACGGTGTTCGAGCACCGCTTCAAGCGCGGTTGTCCAGGCGTCGTCGATGTTGATTTCGTGAATCAATTCCGGCAGTCCGTCCAGTCCCTGGTCCTCAAGCCACTCCGTGAGGCTGTCAGACTCCAGTGCCTTTTGCTGCACGGCTTCAAGCGTTTCGAGTTTTGCGCGCAGGGCTTTAACCTGCGAAAGGGCGGCAAAGTACGCCTCTGCGGCATCTTTGGCGCGTTCGCGTGTTTCTTCTGATGCGGCAGCAGCGTCTTCGCGGGCCGCCGCAGTTTCTTCGAGCACCTCGCGGACTTCGGCTAAAGATTCTGCGAGCGCCGCCAATGTTTCTTCATCCGGGTGCGCTTCAGACGCATCCGCCGCATCAGTCTCGAGACGAGCCATTCGGTCTGCCACTTCCGCTGCTCGCTCACGAGCAGATTGGAGGCCGGCCTCCGCCACTTCGACTTCCGTACGAGCGCGAGCGAGCTGTGCGCCGGCAGACTCCGCCCGCATGCGCGACTCCTCTTCAGCAGACTGAGCGCCTTCGAGGGCTTCATCTCGAGCGGCGTTCAATTCATCGAGCTCTTCGAGTTCAGCCGCGAGACGCTCCTCTTTTTGCGCAGCTGATTCAATCCGAACTTCGAGCTCCTCGGCCAATGCCCGCTTTTCTTTCAGTGCGGCTTCGGCCTCCGCAAAGGTTCGTTCGGCCAATCGCCGACGTTCCACGATGCGGCTCATCTCGCCCTCCAAGCGGGCGAGCTCCTTCTCGCTTTCACGGAAGGCGTCGGAAGCATTGCGGTGCGCCGCATCAGCACTGCGCTCAGCCGCAGCGAGGTCTTCAGAATGCGATTCCAGCGTTTCAAGATCACGGCGCTTGGCCGTAATCTCATTTTCGAGCTGCGCAATAGCCGCCCGCGCGGCATCGGATTCCCGCTTTGCATCTTCATACTGCAGGAAGTACCAAAGCGATTCGCTCTGAACCTTTTTGTCGCTCAGCGCCTGCCAGCGTGCGGCAGTATCGGCTTCGGCCTGCAGCCGAGTGATCTCTTCAGCACGCACGGCCTGAAGGTCAGCAGCGCGTTCGAGATTTTCCCGTGTAGATTTGAGGAGATTCTCCGTTTCGCGGCGGCGCTCTTTATAGAGCGACACGCCGGCGGCCTCTTCCAAATAAACGCGCAGTTCTTCGGGCTTGGCGCGAATGAAGCTCGCAATCATGCCCTGCGAAATGATGGCGTAGCTGCGTGCGCCCAGCCCCGTGCCCATAAAGATTTCCTGAACATCGCGGCGGCGCACCTGCTGGTGATTGATGTAATAGGCCGATACGCCTTCCTTGGTGACCACGCGGCGTACGGACAATTCTTCGTACTGCCCCCACGGCCCTTTCACCTGATGGTCCGCGTTGTCAAGCACCAGTTCGACGCTTGCTCGTCCGAGCGGCGCACGGCCGGTAGAGCCCGCGAAAATCAGTTCGCTCATCGAACTCGAACCGCGCAGTTCGCCGATGCGGCCTTCGCCCAGCACCCAGCGAACCGCATCAATGATGTTCGATTTGCCGCAGCCGTTCGGGCCCACGATCGCAATCAGCGGGTCCCGCAGTTCGATCACTACGGGGTCCGCGAAGCTTTTGAAGCCGGCGATTTTGATCTGACGAAGGTGCAAAGGAGGCTCAGACGAAATAAGGAGGGAAGAGGATCACTGGAAGAACCAGCTGCACGCATTTTAGCGAGAGTCGCCCCGTTGGTCTCACCATCCTTGCGGCAAAGCGCTTAGAGTCTCTGGCCGCTGCAAACGGAACGCTCGGAGAGGCTCTGCCATCGGTAAAAGTCTGCCGTCATCGAAAACACTGCAGCGCTTCTCTGCGTCGTCTTTAGCACTGTCATAGAGAAGAGACAAAACGCTCTTTGCAGTCTCCGAGAGTCCGCCAAACCCGGTCGCCATGAATCATCATCAGAATCAAACCACCCGCAGACGTCTTCATTGGAATGAGCTTCCCCATCTTTGCGGCCAGACGACCTCTTTATAATGCAGGCTTCAAAAAAATTCTGACGACATTCATGAGGCTCCCTGCTGAACCAGTCGGCCGCAAAGCGGCTGGCGGACTTTGGGACCTTCCGCGACATCCGGGGATATCCGAAACATGTACGAAATTGCGCCGCTGCTTGACGATCCCATTCACAACCTGAAAACGATCCGCGACCTTTACCGCTGGGCCGTTACGGAACTTGAAACCTCCGATCTTTCATTCGGACATGGGTCGCCAAGCGCTCTCGAAGATGCATCCTTTCTCATCTGCCGAGCGCTGAAACTCCCGTTTGAGAATTTCGACATGTTCCTCGATGCTGCGCTCACCCACAACGAGCTCGTGCGAATCGTGCATCTCATCGACCGCCGTGTGCATGACAAGACGCCCACCGCCTATCTCCTGAAGGAAGCCTGGCTCACCGAGCACCGCTTCTACATTGATGAGCGTGCGCTGATTCCCCGCTCCTACATCGCGGAGCTGCTCGAAGAAGATCTGGCTCCTTGGGCCGCAGATCCTGAAGCGGTGCATAGCGTCCTTGACCTCTGCACGGGTTCGGGGTGTCTAGCCATTCTCGCGCAGGGTGCTTTTCCCAATGCCAAGGTCACCGGCTCGGACATTTCCCAAGCTGCGCTGGAGGTTGCCAAGATCAATCGCCGGGACTATGACATGGAAGAGACGCTGGAACTCGTTCAGAGCGATCTTTTTGAAAATCTTCAGGGACGGCGCTTTGACATCATTATCTCGAACCCGCCCTATGTCACCACCGATGCCATGGAGCGGCTGCCGAGCGAATACCGTCATGAACCGGCCCTCGCCCTGGCTGCCGGCGCAGACGGCATGGACGTCGTTCGCCGCATTCTCGCCGAAGCCGCAGATCATTTGACCGAAGAGGGCTTTATCGTCGTTGAAGTGGGCGACGGGCTCGAAGCCGTTGAAGCGGCTTTCCCCGGTCTGCCCATTACGTGGCTTTCGGTCTCGGGCGGCGACGATCAGGTATTTCTCGCGCAGCGCGCCGATCTCGCTCAATATTTCAAAACTCAACACTGATTTCTGCATCCGCATTCCCTGACGAGGGCGCCCTCTGCCCGGTCTGCTCTCGTTTCAAAATGCGCCGCCTCGCTCATGCTTCGACTTCTCAACCTCGCGCTGATGCGCGGGACGCGACTGCTCTACGCTCACGCCAATCTCATTGCCTCGCCGGGCGAACGCATCGGTCTGGTCGGCCCCAACGGCTGCGGCAAATCCACACTCTTTGCTGCGATTCTGGGGGACCTTGCCCCCGAAGACGGCGAACTTGAAACGCCGCCCCATGAGCGGATTGCCCATGTCGCGCAGAGCTTCACGGTTGAAGATATCTCCTGCATCGACTGCGTGCTTTCCGGTCATGCCCCTTTAATGAACGCCAAAGCAGCGCTCGAGCGGGCCGAAGCCTCCGGCGACGAAATGGCGCTTGCTGCCGCGCACAGCGAACTCGCCGAAGTCAATGAGGGTGCCGTGGTGGCACAGGCCAAAGCCATTCTGGCCGGTCTGGGTTTTGCGGAAGCCGACAGCTGCCGCAAAGTTCACGACTTCTCGGGCGGCTGGCGCAACCGTATTCAGCTCGCCCGTGCACTGATGCGTCCGGCTGATCTGCTGCTCCTTGACGAACCCACGAACCACCTCGACATCGATTCGCTCATCTGGCTCGAGAACTGGCTCCGCCGCGTTGAAGCGACAGTCATCATCATTTCACACGACCGTGAATTTCTCGATCGTTCGGTCAATACGATCTGGTCCGTTGAAGACGGCACGATCTGCCGCTATGCCGGGAACTACTCCCAGTTTGAACTGGCTCGCATTGAAAAACTCCGCGCTCAGGAATCTGCCCGCCGCGCCTATGAAACGCAGGCAGCGCACCTGACGAGCTTTATCGAACGCTTCCGTGCCAAGGCCACCAAAGCCCGTCAGGCACAGTCGCGCATCAAAATGCTCGAAAAGCTTCAGGCGGTCGAACCCGTACGCGCCAAACGCGAATGGCGATTCAATTTTCTCAAGCCCCTGAGGCTGCCTGAGCATTTGGTCGACGGGGAAAACCTGAAGATCGGCTACGGCGACAAAGTGGTGCTTTCGGGCGTCTCCTTCAGCATTCGTTCGGGCGAGCGCATCGGCATTCTCGGCGTCAACGGCGCGGGCAAATCGACGCTGGTCAAAGCCATTGTCGGAGAACTCACCCCCATGTCGGGCGAACTGCGCCGCGGTCAGGGACTTGAAATCGGTTATTTTGCGCAGCACCAGCTCGATCAGCTGCGGATGGATGAAACGCCGCTCGAGCACCTGCGGCATTTGGCGCCTGACGCCCGCGAGCAGGAACTGCGCGACTTCCTCGGTACCTATCGCTTTTCGGGCGATTTCGCTGAAGCCAAAGTTGCGCCGATGTCGGGCGGCGAAAAGGCCCGCCTCGCCCTCGCGCTCATTGCCTGGAAAAAACCCAATCTGCTGGTGCTTGACGAACCGACCAATCACCTCGACATGGAAACGCGCGAAGCACTCACCATGGCGCTTTCAACCTACGAAGGCGCAGTGCTTCTCGTCTCCCACGACCGCCATCTGCTGCGGGCAGTGACCGATGAACTCTGGCTGGTGCATGAAGGCCGCAAAGAGGTGTTTGAGGGCGACCTCGATGACTACGCCAAGATCGTCCTCGACCACCGGCGCGTGACTGCCGCCGAAGCGCGCGCCGAGCATCAAGCGGATAAAGCCGCCCGAAACGAAGCTCAGCCCGTCAACAATAAGGAAGCGCGCCGATTGGCCGCGCAGGAACGCGCCCGCATCGCTGAGCTGCGTAAGCCCCTGAAGAAGGAGCTCGAAAAGGTGGAGCGGGAAATGAACGCGCTCTCAGAAAAACTTAAGGCCCTTGACACGCAGCTCGCGGACCCGGCCTTTTATAACGGCGCAGATCAGGGCAAGGTTGCCCAAACCCTGCGTGAGCACGGAGAGCTCGCCCCCAAAGTGGAGGCGCTCGAAATGCACTGGCTTGAACTTTCAGAAAAAATCGAAGCCCTGGGCACCGCCGCATCTGCATAAGCGCGCTTTTTAAACGCCGTCATAAGTCATTACTGCAGCGTTCGTTTAAGCGCACAAAAAAACCGCTCGCGCGCCTTTTTGGCATAGCCGCGAGCGGTTTTCTCTTTTTACGGGGCGACCAATCTTACTCAGCCGTATCTTTCGGTTTCCCTGCGGTCAGAACACCCGCTTTCCAGGATTTAAAGACATCTTCCACCTGAGGCGCCGCCGTCATGCGGTAGACATGCGAATCGCCTTCATCGTCTCCGCGCGCTTCACTGCCGGCTGGATCATCGTCCACCCCCGGAACAAAGGCCGGATCGGCATAGCTCAAGGTCGTCATGACCAGCAGGTTGATCACCTCAGCATCCTGATCCATTTCTTCTTCCGTGGGATCGCGTCCAGCCGCAAAAGCCGCTTTGGACCGGGGGCCGTAGCGCAGCGCATAGCCCATCACGATTTCTTCTCTCATCCCTTGTTCGGAATCGCTCGGTTCCGCACGCACATAGAGCGCACGCATATCGTGCTTAAAGTGCGGATCCGCTACGAGCTCCTCGAGATAGGCCGTATCGGCGGGAGAAAGCGCGTTGTAGCCGACCAGCATCGTATTGAAAGCATCAGCGGATTCCGGCCGCCAATTCGGATAGTCGCTCTTAAACTCTGCGGTTACCGTGTTGTCCTCAATAATCTCCTGCAGATCGACCAGACGCGAACCGCCAAGCGCAGGATCTGACGTCAGGTAGCTCGTAAAGGCAGAAATCACCTCATCCTTGCAGGTTGTCACGGAGAAGACATTCTCGCTGCCGAACTGCGCAAGTTCCCCCGTGAGATCGAGGAACGTCATCACAAAGTCCATGCCGAAGTAGCAGGCCATGCTGCGGTCGTCCATAAACTTCGCCGTGTCGGTAATGCCGGCGTAGGCCATCTTGGACTGGCCCCAGCGGCTGCGGAGGATTTCGAGCGCCCGCGGGCCCGCCCAGCCCGATACATCGCGGAAATCTTCGCGCAGGTCAAGAATGGTCGCAGCAATCGCATAAGCGACGGCCGCGCAATGGTCTTCACGCTGCTCCATCGAGAACTTGCGCTCGGCAGAGAGCGCATTGGCCATGGCAGCTCCCATGCCGATGAAGAAATGCTGCAGTTCGAAGTAATTTGAAAGATGTCCCGTGGTCACGGGCCCCTTATAGCGTTCGGCAAGGATTTCCAGATGCGGGAAGCCCTGTTCTTCATAAAAGCGTTTATTGAGCACCGCGCGCAGTTGGTCGAGCATCACCACATAAGTCTGTGGTACTGCACGGCGCTGCTGATCAGCGCGGCGCTTGGCGAGCTTTTTGGCGCGGCTTGAATGCGTTTTGCTTTGGGGCATTTCGGGTGATCCTTGAGGAACGGCGCGCTGCCCGAAGAAGGTGCGCGCTCGAAGTATTTTGTTCTGTCATCCGCCGCACTCGATTCATGCATGAGCGGATGCCGCGGGTGTTTCTAAGCATAGAGAGCAAACCTTAACGCCGCATTTCACTTTAAGCCGGAGGGCAGCGCTGCCCGGGGCGCCCTTAAATAGTCGTCTTTTCGCTTCCAAAGTGGCTTTTTGCGCGTCACTCCCATGGCTTTAGTGCCCCACGACGCCCCAATATCCCGGCTTCTGAAGTCTTAGAATGAAGCATCTTTTTAACCCTTCTCTTACTTACGAGGCTCTCCATGTCAGAAGTCTCCGCTCCCTGGCTCCATGCGACCCTTGCTGACGCCGCCGAATCGCTGGCTGCCGCGCTCGAAAAACTCGAAGCGCATACCGATGAAGAGACTGCCTCTGAGCTCCTGCGCCGCGACCTCGTCGAGGTGTATGCCAAACTCAACTACGCGGTGAACACCGCTTACCTCGGCTCTGAAGCGCTCAACGTCCTCACCGAAGACGAGCTGGTTGCATGGCCCGCAGAAATGCCCTTTGCCACGCTCGAAGAGCTCGACGCCGCCGCCGAAGAAGAAGAGCAAAAAGCGCTTAACGCCGACGATTAAGCCATACGCACTGGCGATCGGCCGAGCCTATATGGGTGCTCTGAAGAGTGAACCTCCGGGCTTTTTCGTCTGAGCGCGGGAGATCGGCGGCGTGAGCTCAAACCGCGCGGGTTACTCTTTCACGGGGCGGAGTTCTCGAGGACGCCACCCCAAAGCAAAAAGCGATCCGAAATAGATGACGGCTGCACCCGCCACCACTGCGCAGACGCCAAGCCCGCGCATTTTCCACGAGAGCGTCGTCCAGTCAATGCCCTGTTGTCCCCACCATACCGCCGCGCCCATAAGTGCAACAGCTGCAGCGGTGCGCAGCCAGATCTTGAGCCAGCCCGCCGCCGGCGAATAAATGCCGCGGCGGCGCAGCACGCAAAGCAGAATGCCGCTGTTGACGAGGCTCCCCAGACCGACGGAGAGCGCCAAGCCCGCATGCGCAAAAAGCGGCACCACCACGAGGTTAATGGCCTGCACAGCAACGAGCGAAGCCATCGCTGCGCGCACCGGGGTGCGAATGTCTTTACGTGCATAGAAGGCGGGCGCAATGATCTTGAGACCGATGAGTCCAATGAGACCGACGGCATAGCCCACTACAGCTATCGCTGTCTGGTGCACATCTGTCGGCGTAAAGCTGCGGCCCTGAAATAGAAAGCTCACCAAGAGCTCTGCCGTAAGCCAAAGCCCTACCGCCGCTGGAACGCCAACCAGCACGACGAGCCGCAGCCCGTGGTCCAGAAGAGCGTTGTAGCGGACTTCATTGCCTTTGGCATAAGCCGACGAAAGACTCGGCAGCAGCACGGTGCCCAAAGCAACACCCAAAAGCGCCGTTGGGAATTCCATCAGACGGTCGGCGTAATTGAGCCACGTCACGGCACCATGCCCGAGCCAGCTCGCAATGTTGGTGTTGATGAGGATGGAGAGCTGCGCCACGCCCACACCGAAAACAGCCGGGGCCATCAAAGCGAGTACGCGCCGCACGGCTGAGTCGCCGAGGCTCTCTTTAAGAGAGCGCGGACGCACAAATACGCCAAGCCGCGCCAGTGCAAGTATCTGAGCAGCGAGCTGCAGTACGCCCCCGAGCACAACGGCGGCGGCAAGCGCCCAAATGGGTTCTTCAAGTCTCGGCGCGAGCACCACCGAGCAGACAATAAAGGAGAGATTGAGCAGAATCGGCGTGGCCGCAGGAATCGCAAACTTCTTGAGCGTATTGAGGATGCTCGCCGCGAGCGCCACCAAGCTCATGAAAGCAATGTAGGGAAACATCACGCGCGTGAGCGCCGCTGCCAGATCAAAGGCTTCCGGCGTCTCACACAGACCGCTCGCAATGAGCCACACGAGAAGCGGTGCGGCTAAGACGCCCAGCACGCTTGCGAAGAGCACCGCTGCAGCAAGCACTGTGAACACATGATCGATAAATCGCTTTTCAGCCTCCGGCGACGAGTTGGCATGAACGTCGGAAAGCATCGGCACGAAAGCCTGCTGAAAGGCGCCTTCGGCAAAAAGCCGACGAAGCATGTTGGGAAGGCGGAATGCAACGTAAAACGCATCGGTCGCAGCCGTAGCGCCAAAATATCGGGCAATCAGCATGTCACGAATCACACCCGTGATGCGTGAAGCCAGAGTGAGTGCGGAGATCGTAGCGGCAGATTTGAATAGCGACATGGATAGCGAGCAACAGCGTACGAAATGAAGAAAACCATCTCGTCGCTGTCCTTTTGTTTTTTAAAGGTGGTATAGTCTAGGGCTTTTCGAGCCTGAGCACTTCCCTCGTGCCGCTTTTTGAGCGCAGTATCGACCGGGAATTGTTCTCTAAAAGCCCGGAAAGACAACCTACTTACCGGTCGAGCCCACGCTCGCGACAAGTTTGCAGCGGCGATCGGAATCAAAAACAGATCGTCGACTGATTTTTAGGACAATTCAAAAAAATGGCTAACACCAAGCAAGCTCGCAAGCGCGCCCGTCAGACGGTTGCGCGCAACCTGCATCTCGCCGCCCAGCGCAGCCAGTACCGCACCGCCATCAAGAAGGTGCGCAAGCTCGTCGCCGCCGGCGACAAGGCTGCTGCCCAGGAAGCCTTCAAGGCTGCCGAATCCACGATCGACAAGATGGCCCGCAAGGGTGTGCTCCACGGCAACGCCGCTGCACGCCACAAGAGCCGTCTCGCCGCCGAGATTAAGGCCCTCGCCTAATTGAAGCCCTGAATCCGACTGCGGCTGTTCTCTCAGGCGCCGCGGGGATTCCCGATTGCTTCATCAACGAAGCCCCGAATAGTCACTGGTTCGGGGCTTTGTTTTATCTGGCAGTTTTGTAGTGGCATGACATTTTTTCAATGCCGTTCTCTTCTGCCGGCAACCCGTCTGCTGATCGCTGCCAATCGGCGGGCACGCTTCTTCTGGCGCCTTTTTTTCATCCGCTCGAGCAAGCTTCAAGCCGCTTGAGAGAAGCTTTTCGAACCGTTACTTTTGTAGACGATTGATGAGAATGAGAATTGTTATTATCCGTTAACTTGATTTAATGCCGGGCTACGTAGTGGTCCTCCGGCATGAGAATCAAACATCCGAACACGAGTCGTCCGCCGACAACTGTTGAGCTGGCGCATTCGGTGCATACGAATAAGGAAAGGAGCAATTCCATGAATTCACTCAATCGCCGCGACGCTCTCAAGAGCGGACTCTTTGGTGCGGCAG
>OGPP01001398.1_pt1 | contig 18416 bp, 17 predicted proteins | sample 1553021 | NCBI WGS metagenome assembly OGPP01 (sample SAMEA2580217, study PRJEB22360) | human gut metagenome | biome: human gut; feature: human-associated habitat; material: faeces | place: Denmark | collected 2008/2010
AAACGCAGACGGCACAGCGGACGGAAGCATCGCAGAAGACGCAGATGCCGCAGAAGCTGCCTCAGCAAGCATTATCTCCGAGCAGACGCTGATCGATAACGGTGTCTCCTACGAGGCACAGGGAGCATCACTTCTCTGGCCGGCGGCGGGCACGATTCTGATCGATTACAGTATGGACGGGAGCGTTTATTTTCCGACGCTGAATCAGTACAAATACAATCCGGCCCTTGTGATCGGCAGTGATACCGGCAACCAGGTGCTTGCGGCAGCGAAGGGAATCGTGGAATCGACGTATGTCGATGAGGAAACGGGGACAACGCTTGTGCTGAACATTGGAAACGGCTATAAGCTGACGTACGGTGGTCTGAAAGAGCTTCAGGCAAAAGAAGGAGATGTGCTGGAGTCCGGCGCAGTGATTGGATACGTAAGTGAGCCGACAAAATATTACAGTACAGAGGGCAGCAATGTGTACTTTGCAATGACGAAGGACGGCGAGCCGGTAGATCCGGTGCTGTATCTGGAGTGAGAACCCGGAAATGCGATGGTGCTGTATTCGGTTATGAGCAATCAGTGAAGCGGATCTGGAATATCCGCTTTGGCTGAATGACGGGATGCGGAGGCAGACTGCGTGAAGCGGGGGACCCACCACAGCCAGATAGGATTGTTTTGATAAAAAGAAAGAATGAAAAAGACATGCACGGCAGGTAAAAAATCGGATACAATAAAGCATAAGTATCGAAATCGTCCCCAAAAACTCGTATCACAAAAGAATATGCAGCCGGATGCATTTCCAGAGGGCAGTGAACAGAACCTGACTGAATTACTGTTTTACCGGCTGCTTCCTATAAATAAAGGCGTCCGTTTTCTGTGAAAAACAGAAAGCTGACGCTTTACATAAAGAATGTGAGTTCATTTCAAAACAGCGTATCCTCATTTGTTACTTTTGGAGCGGGCGGCAGACGTGAGTTCCCATATTTTTTCCACACAAAAAGAGGGCAGGACTTTCATCCTACCCTCCTGGAAGTGCTGAATATTAGCCAAAGTATCTCTTCAGCAGGCCCTCGAATGCTTTGCCGTGTCTTGCTTCATCTCTTGCCATTTCATGTACGGTGTCATGGATTGCGTCAAGGTTTGCTGCTTTTGCACGCTTTGCAAGATCAGTCTTGCCTGCGGTAGCTCCGTTCTCTGCCTCTACGCGAAGCTCAAGGTTCTTCTTGGTGCTGGAGGTAACGACTTCACCGAGGAGCTCTGCAAATTTTGCTGCGTGCTCTGCCTCTTCGTAAGCTGCTTTCTCCCAGTAGAGGCCGATTTCCGGATATCCTTCTCTGTGAGCAACTCTTGCCATTGCAAGATACATACCTACCTCAGAGCACTCGCCCTCGAAGTTTGCACGAAGGTCAGCTTTGATATCTTCCGGAACGTCAGAAGCTACGCCTACTACGTGCTCTGCAGCCCAGGTCTTTTCTTCTGTCTGCTCAACAAATTTGGAAGCCGGTGCTTTACAGATCGGACATACTTCCGGTGCTGCTTCTCCTTCATAAACATATCCACATACGCTGCATACAAATTTCTTCATAGTGATAATCTCCTTTTCTTTTTAATGTCATGTTGTTGTTATTTTAACCGAATCAGGCAGTAATTATTTTACAGGTGAGTGAATAGATCTGCCTGTACCAGAAGAAGTATCTTCTTCTGATAAGCTGAAAAACAGCTATTCGTTCTGAAACGGTGTAGTAAAAGTACCGAAAAAATTTTTAATTGATATCAGTAACTATTACTGTTTTAATATAACATGTTGCTGTCTGGTTGTCAAGCCCTTATTGAAAAATAGTTATCATATTTTCAAGAGGGATTTTTTGTTTTCAGACAATGTTCGCAGGTTCCGTAAAAATTGATCCGGTATGTGTCGATCGTTCCTTTGCAGCTGGCAGCTGCGGTATCCATCACGGAATCGATATTTCCCATGCCTGGAAGATCGTAAACGCTCTGACAGCTGGTGCAGATGAAGTGATGATGCCGCTGTACATTTGCATCAAACCGGTCGGCCCCTTCGCCTGTCGTGATCTTCATGATCTCACCCATCTCAGTGAGGAGCGTAAGATTTCGATAGACCGTGCCGAGACTGATATTCGGGTACTGCTCACGGAGGCAGGTGTAGACTGTGTCGGCAGTCGGGTGATCGGTGCGACCAGCCAGAAACTCTTTGATTGCCTCGCGCTGTCTGCTGTATTTTCTTTGCATACACTGCATCTCCTTGATAATAATAATTGTTACTATCATTAATATAGCAGAAGGATTATCACATGTCAAGAGAAAAATGCAAAAAATAAACGGATTTTGGAAGCGGATCCGCACCTTGACTGATCGGAAATTAAACGGAGAGCAAACGGTGTTCTGGTTGCCATTCATGACGGAAAATGGTATTCTAAAAATACAGAGATGAAGAGGAAAAGACGGGCGGCGTATCGATTGCCGGAATGAAATGAAAGCCGTATGGATAAAAATGCTGCAGAACAGAGAAACTGTAAGAGCAGGGGAAAGAAAGTGGGTATCTGCTGTGTGGGACAGCAACACAATGAAACAGTAAGTCCGAAAGCTGTAGAGAGACAGATGGACGATGGCAGCCATCAAAGCAGATCTTCAGGATCAATTCGGGAGAAAATGGGAGGCAGAAAAGCATGGTTTATGATTTGATTATCGCGGGATCCGGACCGGCCGGTCTGACGGCAGCTATTTATGCAAAACGTGCGGGGCTGTCGTTTGTTGTTCTGGAAAAGGAGAACATGAGCGGCGGTCAGGTGCTGAACACATATGAGGTGGATAATTATCCGGGGCTTCCCGGAATCGGTGGTTTTGAACTTGGGATGAAGATGCGGGAACATGCAGACAGACTTGGCGTTTCCTTTATTAATATAGAAGTAAGACATCTTGATATTGAGGAGGAAGGCCGGATCAAAGCGATCTACACAGATAGCGAGGTATATCGTGCCAGAAGCGTAATTTTTGCGATGGGTGCAAAGCATCGCCAGCTTGATGTTCCGGGAGAAAAGGAACTGACCGGTATGGGCGTTTCCTACTGCGCGACCTGCGACGGGGCATTTTTTAAGGGAAGAACGGTGGCGGTTATCGGAGGCGGTGATGCTGCGGCAGAGGATGCGATTTATCTGGCAAAAGGGTGTGAACATGTCTATGTGATCCACAGGCGGAATACAATGCGGGCAGCAGCGATTTTGCAGGATCAGCTGAAAAGCTGCGAAAATGTCACATTTTTGTGGGATACGGAGATCACACGGATCGTCGGGGAGGAACATGTCGAGGGGCTGTGGATGAAGCATGTAAAAACCGGGGAAGAGCGGATACTGGATCTGGACGGCGTGTTCATCGCAGTCGGAATGATTCCGGAGACGGAAGTTGTTTCAAAACTGTTACAGACAGATGAGACGGGATATATTGTGGCAGGGGAAGATACCGCTACAAGTCAGCCTGGCATTTTTGCCGCAGGCGATATCCGGACCAAGGCATTGCGGCAGATCATTACGGCTGCGGCGGATGGAGCGAACGCGGCGATTGCGGCGCAGAAGTATCTGATGGCGTAAAAAAATCACATAATAAACAGGCAGGACCGGGAGTGACAGCATTCCCGGTCTTTTTGCGGATTCAGGCAAGCCATCGGTGAGGTCGCGCGGATTTGTGGATTCAGGCAAGATGCCGGTGAGGCCGCGCGGAACGGTAAGCAGAGAATTTATCTGTATCAGGGAGAAGGTTGCGAACATCCGCCCCGGCTTTGTCATATCACTCCTGCATAAGTTACAAAATGAACTCATATTGTTATCAAATCCATATCGAAAAAATTACGAAAATTAAAAAATATTAATAATACTTGACATTTGAGTTCATATTTGTTATGATTACGCCATAATAAATGTAACAAATTCGTAATAAATATATTTGGTTTGGTTTTTTTGGAGGTTTGATAGCAATGAAAAGAGCAGTATTACAGTTTACAGCATGTGTTCTGGCGGCGGGCATGACCGTGTCCGGAACGGGAATCGCAGCATTTGCTGCAAAGGACGATGCGCTGGCCGGATTTGGCGGTACAGCGGTACAGAGCGTATCGGGAAGTACAGCAGAAGATACGCAGGAGAGCGAGACAACAGCTGAGACACAGACGGAAGAAGCTGTGACAGAAGCGGCAACAGAAGCGACAACAGAAGCCGCACAGGAAGCTGCGACAGAAGCAGTTCAGGAAACTGTTGATACCACGGATGTGTCCGCAGCGGAAGAGACAGAGAACAGCGCACAGGCAGGCGTACTGGATACGAGCATGAATGGTCAGATGGCGTTTGCACAGTGTGAGGAATATATTAACGTAAGAAAAGAAGCAAGCACAGACAGCGAGGTAGTCGGAAAGGTATACAATAACGGTTCTGTCACAATCCTCGGTGCGATTGATGGATGGTATAAAGTACAGTCAGGCAATGCGACGGGTTATGTAAATGCAGAGTATTTTGCGACGGGTGCACAGGCAGAGGCGATTGCGAAAGAAGTTGGTTATAATGTGGCAACGGTTTATTCCGATGCCCTGACGGTACGTTCCCAGCCGAGTGAGGATTCTGAGGCGATCGGTACCGTGTACAGCTCCGATCAGCTTGAAGTTGTAGCATACGAAGGAGACTGGATGAAGGTTGCCCTTGGCAACGATGTTTACGGCTATGTGAATGCTTACTACGTAGGCTATGATACGTATTATGCGACGGCAGAGACGCTGGATGAGGAGCAGGCACGTCTGGACCAGCAGTGGACGGACTACCTTGCACAGCAGAAGGCAGAGGAAGACAGACAGAATCAGCAGTGGCAGGAGTACCTGGATACACAGGCAGCACAGGCGAGCGCGGCAGCAGCATCTTATGAGGAGCAGTCTTACGAGGCTCCGCAGACAGAGGCAGTATCTTATGACTCCGGAAGCGATGCACAGGCGCAGGCAGATGCGGCATATCAGAATTATCTGGATGCACAGGCAGCGGCAGATGCAGCGACCACTCAGGCTGATGAGCAGCAGGTATATGACACCGCAGCGGCAGCGCAGGAAGCATATCAGGAGTATGTAAATGCGCAGGCGGCAGCAGATGCGCAGGCAGCAGGCGGTTCCTATACAGAAGATTCTTCTTACACAGAAGAGACTGAGGCTCCGCAGTATTACGATGAGACACCGCAGACGGAAGCACCGTCTTATGATTACAGCTATACCGGTGACGCACAGGCAGCAGCCGATGCAGCATACCAGAGATATCTTGAGGCACAGGCAGCGGCAGACGCGGCAACTACCCAGGGAGATGAGCAGGCAGGATACGATAATTGCCAACGATACGATACTGCAGCGGCAGCTCAGGAAGCATATCAGGCATACTTAAACGCACAGGCAGCGGCAGATGAGCAGGCAGCAGGCGGTTACACCGGAGAGACAACGCAGACAGAAGCACCGGCCTACGAAGAGACAGAAGCTCCTCAGTATGAGGAAACCGAAGCACCGGCCTATGAAGAGACGGAAGCTCCTCAGTATGAGGAAACCGAAGCTCCGGCATCTTCTACCGGAATGGCAATCGTAAACTTTGCAACACAGTTCGTTGGCAACCCGTATGTATGGGGCGGTACAAGCCTGACAAACGGAGCAGACTGCTCCGGATTTACCCAGTCAGTATTTGCAAACTTCGGTATTTCGATTCCGCGTACGGCAGCTGCACAGGCATCCAGCGGAACACCGGTTGACTTAAGTGAGATCCAGGCAGGCGACCTGCTCTTCTACTACGGAGACAGCGGAATCGGCCATGTTACGATCTACATGGGCAACGGCCAGGTCGTACACGCAAGCAACGCAAGCACAGGTATTACTATCTCTGACTACGGTTATCGTACACCGTGCAGTGCAAGGAGATATTGGTAATATACAAACCAACCAAAAAACCAAAACCCAAACAAACCAAACAAACCAAAACCCAAAAGGAAGCGGCACGCGGGGAGAAAAACCCGGGTGTCGTTTCCTTTTTTGCGGATGGAATCAGTAAAACAGCGGACTGATACAAAGGAGAAGAATGTGATTTCCCTTGTATGGCGGAAGGGATAGTGTTATACTCGAAGCAACATGAAAGCAAAAGTTGGCAGCTTGGTACAGGGCTTTACAGATGGATGGCTCTGGAAGATCTGCGCGACGCAGTGATTTGGGAGATTTTTATGACGAAGAAAGACTGGTACGAGGCCGGAGATCAGATCCGAAATCTCGTACAGGATGCAATTGATAAGGAAGATTTTTCACAGCTGAGCAGCACGATCTCGAATGTGGTGAACGATACGATGAGCGGGCTGGAGAAGGCGCTGAAGGATTCGCTTGGAAACGGAATTCAGCAGCCGGGCGGTGCGGTCGGAGCAGAAAAAGACAGTTCCGGGGCACGGCATGAGATGAAGGACGCGAGGTATGGCGGCGGGCAAACTGTTCAGGATCAGGCAGACGGTCAGACGGGCACCGCTGGATCAAACCGCGGCGGCCGGACACAGAGTGAGTCGGGAGATCAGTATCGAAATCGCCGTCCTTACCAGACCTGGACGACACAGGCAAGGCAGGAAGCCGCCGACCGTATTCGATCCAACATGGAGAAGACACATCGGACGAACGATGCGGGGCATGCTCAGAAAGAGAGCAAAGCCCTTGTGCTGGTAAAAGCGCCGGGAAGGATCAGCGGGACGGTAATGAAATGGGTTGGCTACAGCTGCAGCGGCATGTTCGGTCTGTCGCTTGCGATCCTTGGCGTGGTCGGAGCGGCGACGGGAGTCTCTCTGGCAGTGCCGGTCAGTATTTTGAGTGTACTGTTTGCTGGTTCGCTTGGGGTTGGCATCGGAGGGAAAAAACGGCTGGAGCTTGCGCAGCGCTTCCGAAAATATGTGAGCGTGCTCGGAAACAGGACGTACTGCATGGTAGAGGAATTGGCAGATTCCGTCGGTGAGAGCAGCAAATTTGTGCGGAAAGATCTGAAAAAAATGATCCGGCAGGGGTTTTTCCCACAGGGATATCTTGATCAGAGGGAGACATGCCTGATTACGGACAAGCAGACGTATCAGCAGTATCAGGACGCGCAGCAGTCGTATGAAGCGAGAAAGAAAGCGGCACAGCAGAGCAAAGATCCTGGAAGACAGGATGGTGATGGGCAGCATTTTGAGACTGCATTTGATTCCGAAAGCAGGGGCGGGAGTGAAAACGCAGCTGCAAAACGAAACGGAACGAATCAGAACGGAGCAGCTTCTGAGCATTTTGCGGACAGCGATATTCGGGCAGATCTGGACCCGAAATGCGCAGAACTGATCGCGCAGGGACGAAGCTACATTCGCCATATTCATGAGTGCAATGACCGCATTTTGGACGAAGCGATGTCGGAAAAGCTGGCTCGGTTGGAGCTGGTAGTGACCAGAATCTTTACGGAGGCGGAGCGGAATCCGGAGGTGGTGGATGATCTCAAAAAGATGATGAGTTATTATCTGCCGACCACGAAGAAGCTGCTGGATGCTTACTGCAACTTAAATGAGCAGCCGGTAGGCGGGCAGAATATCGACACTATGAAAAAAGAGATCGAGGAGACGCTGGATACGTTAAACTCAGCGTTTGAAAAACTGCTCGATGACCTGTTTGAGGAGCAGGCATGGGACATATCCTCGGACATCAGTGTGCTGAACACGATGCTGGCGCAGGAGGGACTGACCGGGAATCGGTTTGAACGCAGATAAGCATTCACCAACTTCAGGTGCGCGGAGCGCTAAGTGGTAGACGGGATGCTTATCTGCGTTCATGAGCAAGTAGCGAAGCGGATTGCGAATGTCTGCTTTACCGCAGGGCACAGGAAACAAAACAGAAAACATCAGGAGGATCAGGAGATGAGCGACGAATTCAAGGAATTTGACGAGGCACCGACGCCGGTGCTGACATTTGGTGCGCCGGTTACAGAAGAAAAGGAAGTTCCGGCAGAGCCGGAAAAGCCGGAGGAACCACAGCTGGATGACAGCATCCTTACCGAGGAAGAGCGGAAGATGGTGGATGATTTCAGCAAACAGATTAATCTGAATGATACGAATGGCATTCTGCAGTACGGAGTCGGTACACAGAAAAAGATGGCGGATTTTTCCGAGACTGCTTTAAAAAACGTAAAGACGAAAGACCTCGGCGAGGTTGGAACTATGATCTCCGGGCTTGTCACGGAGCTGAAAAGCTTTGACGTGGAAGAGGAGGAAAAAGGTTTTCTGGGATTTTTCAAAAAGTCAGGCAATAAGCTGACGACGATGCGTGCGCGGTACGAAAAAGCAGAGGTCAATGTAGAGAAAATCTGCGAAGTGCTTGAAGGCCACCAGGTGCAGCTGATGAAGGATGTTGCAGTGCTGGACAAGATGTATGGACTGAACCTGTCATATTTCAAAGAGCTTTCCATGTACATTCTGGCCGGAAAGAAAAAACTGGCACAGGTGCGTCAGAATGAACTCGTGGAGGCAGTAGCAAAGGCACAGGCAAGCAATCTGCCGGAGGATGCGCAGGCAGCGAAGGATCTGGAGGATAAGTGTGACCGTTTTGAAAAGAAGATTCATGATCTGGAACTGACGAGGATGATCGCGATCCAGACGGCACCGCAGATCCGTCTCGTCCAGTCGAGCGATACAGTGATGATCGAGAAAATCCAGTCCACGATCGTCAATACGATCCCGCTGTGGAAGAGCCAGATGGTGATTGCACTCGGCGTGGAGCATGCAAATCAGGCGGCAAAAGCACAGCGCGAAGTGACTGATATGACGAATGAACTTCTGCGCAAAAATGCGGCAGCGCTCAAGACTGCTACGATAGAGAGTGCAAAGGCTTCTGAGCGGGGCATCGTCGATCTTGAGACCTTAAAGAATACGAATCAGGCACTGATTTCCACATTTGACGAGGTAATGAAGATCCAGGAGGACGGACGGCAGAAGCGCCGTGCGGCTGAGGCAGAACTGAACAGGATGGAAGAGGAGCTCAAGGGCAAGCTGCTGGAGATCCGGAAGTAAAGGTCTCAATCCGCATCAATCATCCGATACCCGATTCCGATCTCCGTAAAAATGTATTCCGGCTGAGCAGGATTCTGTTCAAGCTTCCGGCGGATATTTGCCATGTTGACGCGCAGAATGCGGTTGTTGTCATCCGCATAAGGTCCCCATACGTGGGAAATCAGCGTGTCATAGGTGATGACTTTGCCGGAATTTTTTGCGAGCATTGAAACGATCTTGTATTCAACCTGAGTCAGGTGAACCTCCTGATCGTGAACAAAAATACGACGTCGGTCGAAATCAATGACAAGACCGTGTGCTTCAAATGTATGAGTCTGATTTCCCTGACCGTTTGCACCGGAAAGATGGCGGACGGCGGTACGGATGCGGGCGAGAAGCTCGGAGGTGCCGAATGGCTTGGTGATATAGTCATCTGCGCCTGCATCAAGCGCAAGCACCTTTTCCTCTTCCTGTGTGCGGGCAGAAATGACGATAATGGGCATGGAAGACCACTGGCGCACTTCGCGTATAATATCCATGCCGTCCATATCCGGAAGTCCCAGATCCAGGAGAAGAATATCCGGACAGCGAGAGGTGATCTGTGAAATGCCATCGGTGCCGGAATAGCTCTTAAAAACACGATAGTCCTGATTGAGCAGGGCAGTGGCGATAAAATCACAGATATTTTTTTCATCTTCAATAATCAAAACAGAAGTTTTTGTGTTCATTTGTTTTCCTCCGTTTGTATGATATCCTGTTCTTCACGCGGCAGTGTAAAGTAGAATTCTGCACCTTGTGGGTCAGCGGTCTTTTCTGCTGCAGTGCTGCAGCGGTGGAATGGTGTCAGGCGGCGCTGACCGGCTTCGCTCTCCGGGGATGGAATGTTGCGCGCGGTGATCGTTCCGTCATGCGCCGTGATGATCGTTTGACAGATAGAAAGGCCAATGCCCATGCCACGGCTGCTGTCGGAATTGTCAGTCGGTGCCGTGCCGGTGCCATCGAAGATGACCGGCAGCTTTTCTTCCGGAATTCCGGTCCCGTAATCACGGATGTGAAAGGATACCGAGGTGTCATCGTACGTGATATAGCAGTCGATCGGCTGCGTGCTTTTCGCATGCACCACTGCGTTTTCAAGCAGGTTGATGATGACCTGCTCGATCAGAACCGCATCCATCGGGATCATCAGAAACTCATCCGGAATCCTCACGTTGATCTGTGCATCCGGCAGTCTTTTCTTGAGCCGCTGTACAGCCTCGGAAAGCACTTCCTCGACAGGCTCAAGTGACTTGGTGACTTTTGCGCTTGAGGTATTGATTCGTGTGACAGAGAGCAGATTTTCTACCATATTCAAAAGCCAGTCGGCATCCTCCTGGATGTTGCAGATCAGATTTTTTTTTGCCTGATCATCGAGCTGGCTGTCGTTTTCAAGGTAAAGATTGGCAGCACCGATGATGCCGGTGAGCGGTGTACGCAGGTCATGCGAGATGGCCCGCAGCAGATTGGCGCGCATTTTTTCTTTTTCTGCTATTGCAAGCTGTTTTTCCTGTTTGATACGGATCCGTGTCTGTGCTTTCAGGTTGGTTGTGGTGGCACTTGTGATGGATGAGATTACAAGCATGGAAAAGAAGGCGATCGGATAACCGTCCAGCGTAAAATTGATTCGCATATAGGGGTAGGTAAAAAAGCAGTTGATGGACATAATGCTGATAACGGAAGCTAGGATTCCGTAAAGATAGCCGGTCGTAAAGCGTGCAATTGCAACGACGATCATAAGATAAATAAAAGAAGTATTCAGGAGATTCTGCGTTGCTTTTCGTGTGAGAACGCAAAGAACCGTTCCGAAGGCAAGGAGTGCGATCGAGACGAGAATGTCGTGTAATGGGGTATCTGTGCGCAGATGCCTGAATTTATCAGAAAGAAATTTCGGGGTGGTCAAGGGATGCAGATCTCCTTTCTTTATGGGATGGAGCCATAAGATATATTTCCACAAGAGGGGCCATTCTTATGGGATGTCTTGTGAGATAGTATACTATAATTTCTTCCGCTTGAGTATGGCTGGATGTTAAGAAGACGCTAAAAGTGGTGAAGAATAAAAAAGTTATAATTCTTTTACATAGCGAATCCCGTCCAGCTGGCAGATCTCAGACAAGATTTTATTGTGAGACATATTACAGGGGAGTTTTACGGAAACAGTTGCACATACGTCCCTGATATACCATTTATTCAGTTCTTTTCGTTCTAGATTTGTAATTTGAATTTTCTGCGAATTGAAATAATCAATAAGAACAAGCATAAATTCTTCGTTTTGTCCGTCAATACACAAAACCATATAAGGCGAATACTTCATTATTTTCTTATCAATTATCTGAAAGAAAATGGAGATTATATGTACAATGCAGGTGCCGGAAATTGCGCCAAAATAAAAACCAGTGCCGATCGAAATGCCGATAGCGGCGGTTACCCAGAGCGAGGCAGCTGTTGTAAGCCCTTTTATCCGGTTGTGGTTGGTGATCATGATGGAACCGGCTCCGAGAAAACCGATCCCGCTTACAACCTGTGCAGCCATGCGTGATAAGTCACCACTGCCCTGGGCAATATAGCGAAAAATATAATCATTTGTAATCATGATGAGCGTGGAGCCAAGGCAGACGATGGAAAATGTTTTCAGTCCCGCTGAGTGCCGGTGTATTTCACGTCCCAGTCCGATCGAACCACCGCAGACGGCAGAGAGCAGCATTTTTAGGATTGCACTGGTTTCAAATGAAGTAAGATCAAAAAAGAACAGCAAAAATGTAAAAAGGTTCATCTTCAGTACCTCCTGAAATTATTGAAAATGTTGTTCTGTTATTACGGCCAAATAAATGAAGAAACTTGCAAAAACAACTATATAATGATAATATTTTAGTAAAACAGATAAAAAATTTCTATGTGTGGTTGTTGCTGTAATTTTTATTTATGTTGTTTTATGGGAGGGGCATACATGAAGCGGAAAAACGGGTATTTGTATGAAGATCTTTCGACCAGAAAGCCTTTGCTGAATGAGATGAAGATGAATGATTTTTCGGCATTTTTTCCGCCGACGCATACAGCAATGACGCTATATGAAAGCGGACACAAATATCATTGTATGCCAGGACATTATACGTATCAGAGAATTTATGATCATTATCTGCTACATTATATTTTGGACGGAAAGGGAACCTATTATTGCCCCTCTGGAACGTACTCCATAACACAGGGAGATTTGTTTCTGATCAGGCCAAACGAGCCGATTCATTATCAGGCAGACTTAGAGCGGCCATGGACGTATTATTGGATCGGATTTAATGGGAATGAAGCGTTTCATGTTATGGAAACATGTGGATTCACAAATGAATGTGTGGTTCTGCACCATGAAAAAGATATGGAATTAGAGGCTGCTCTCCATGGAATTGCATATCCGAAAAAGACAGGTATTTCGAGAGAGTATGAATTGCTGGGATATTTGTATCGGGTGTTTGCATGTATCATTCAACAACATCTGAGGCCGCAGATGGATAATTCAAGACAATATTTGCTGAATGCGATAGATTTCATTAATCAACAGTACAGTTACTGTAATCTCAGGGTTCAGGATATTGCTGACTATGTAGGAATTGATCGGACATGGTTATACCGCATTTTTGATACCTGTCTTCATGTTTCTGTACAGGAGTATCTGCAGCAGTTTCGTTTAGATAAAGCGAAGTCGTTGCTTTGTTTTTCTGCAATACCAGTCGGAACAGTGGCAGAAAAATGTGGTTTTGAAAATCAGGCATATTTTTCTACTGTATTTAAGAAACATTATAATATGACACCAATACAATACAGAAAACAGAGGAAGGGGGCTGTGATAGGCCTCCCCTCCGACATAAGCAAATGAGATATTTAACTGATTTTTGGGCTGCGAAGCGTTACGGTGTCAGTCAGATGCAAATGAAAGGTGTTTACTATATTTTTGGCTGTTTTCAGTGCCTGTGGATTCCATACTTTTTCCGGCTGATGTGCATCGGCTCCAAAAACAACCGTGTTTTGTACCTGGCCGGCGATTTCCCAGAATTTTAAATTGGGATAATGACGGTGATCCCAGATACCAAGAAAGTTGATCTCAAGCGGGATGTTCAATTCCTTTGCACCTTGGCAGAGCATTCGCATGTGGTGTTCGTAGACTGCGTCATCGCCGACAAAATAGAAAAGATCCGGATGAGCCAGGTAAGTAAAACAGCCCGTTTCAAGTGCCTCAAGGCATTGCATACAGTAGCGTTTTAAAGCCACTTCGCTTTGGGTGGGAAGTGCGCTGTTTACATCATTGATCTCGTTTCCGAGAAAGTGTTGGGCCAGCAGAAAATAATCAAAAGGATATGCGCGGGTAATAGTAAGCAGATTGTGAAAATAAGCAGGATAATATTCAACCTCAAGACCGAGCAGTATCTGGATATCATTTTCGTACTCTTTTTTTAAAGAATGCACTGTGGTTACGTAATCTTCCAACTGATCCAGTCTCATTTTTACGGGACTGACATATCCGTTCGGGTAAGGCATTGGTGTATGATCGGAAAAACCGAGAATTTGAAGCCCGCCCTGAATTGCATTTTCGACATATTCCCGTTCTGTACCTGTTGCATGCATACAGCGCCAGGTGTGTGTATGGTAATTTGCAATCATTTCTCTTTTTCACCTCATAATGATAAAAATTTAAAAAGAAAGTTCCATTCCATCGTACGCGGCGATAAATCCTTCTTCCTGAAACAGGGGAGTGATCCGCTCATGCAGCGGATTGAAGCAATGGTCAAAGTGTGTCAGGATAAAGCGCGTTTGTTCTGCCGCAATGTTGTTGTCGAGCATGCGTTTGCGTACAAGAATATTATCCGGAAGTCCCATATGACCTTCGAAAATGCCTGTGTGATCTACCATGGTACAGTCAAGAACAACACAGTCGAAACGAAAATCACCTAAAAATTTCCAGACTGCCTCAGAAAAAAAGGCACTGTCATGACCGTAAAGCAAAGTTTTCCCATTATGCTCAATAATATAGATATAGCAGCATTCACGCGGATCGTGACTGGCCGGCAAAGGTGTGACTTTATAATCACCCAGTTTATACGTCTCGTAGGCGGATAACGTGTGAAATGCAAGATATTTTTCGACATTTTCAAGCGAGAGGATGCCGCTGACGGACTGATTTAATTTGTCGGTCACAGTGGAATTGCCGCAGATATGGAGCTTTTTTGTGCGGTTTAATCCAAATGGCGGAGCCGCACGCAGCAGGTCGACCGGATAAAAATGATCTTCATGAGAATGTGTAATGAGAACGTGTGTAATCTTGGTGGTATCCATTCCTCTGAACAGGGACTGCGCGTAACCATCCGATGAAAAATCAATTAAGATGTGGTCATCAAGCTGTACGCTGGTGCGCAGGCGGATGTTTTTTCCGCCAAGGGTACGAATCTTTTTGCAGTATTCGCATTCGCAGAATACTGCGGGGACGCCTTCTGATGCGCCGGTGCCAAAAAAATGAAGTTTCATAGATATTATCTCCTGTATAATAATATTGGTTAATGTTTATCCTTTCACGCCGGATACGACAACGCCCTGAATGAAGTATTTCTGAAAAAATACAAATACGATTAGAATGGGCATTGCGACGATTACGGCGGCTGCAAAAACAAGATTCCATTCCGTGGAATTCATTCCGCTGAAGAATGAAAGACCAACGGAAATTGTCTGTTTTGAGTTTGAATTAATGTAAATCAATGGTTCCAGATAATTGTTCCACTGATCCTGCATGGACATGATTGTGACAGCCAGAAGAACCGGTTTGACCTGTGGAAGAATAACGTAAGAAAATCTTTGCCATACGCTGCAGCCATCAATTGTTGCTGATTCATCCATTTCATTTGGAATGCCCATCATACTTTGCCGGATCATAAAGGTATAAAAAGGTTTTGCAAAAAAGAATGGGGCAATGATCGGAAACCAGGTGTCAAGAAGCCCCAGCTTTGTGTAGATCAGATAAAGCGGAGTCAAAACGATTTCTGTTGGGATGATCATGGTAAGGATGACCAGAACAAAGATTTTATCACGGCCCTTCCATTTAATTCTGGAAAAACCAAAGGCAACAATAGAGGAAGAAATCAGTGCGCCAATGATAGAAAGTAAAGTGATCAGTCCTGAGTTTTTCAGCATCTGTCCAAAACGAAAGGCGGGATAATGGAAAGCCTCCGGGTAATTTGCAAAGCGCAGCGGCCATACCCAAAATTTTGGCGGAAACTGAAATAACTGTTCGTAGCTTTTGAAGGAATTCAAGAAGAACCAGTACAGAGGAAAAAGAAATATGATAGAAAGCAGGATAAGGATAAGATAACAGACGGACTTTCGGATTCCTTTTCCGCTAAGTAAGTGCTGTTTCATATTTATTCACCTCCGTAAAAGACCCATTTGTTTGATGTGCGGAATACAAGAATGGTAAGAGTTCCAACTATTACAAACAAAAGAATGGACAGTGCGTTTGCGTAACCAAGATTAAAGCTGACGAAGGCGGTTTTGTAGATGTAAAGCATGTAAATCAGGCTGGCATTGCTCGGTCCTCCATCGGTTAAAATTTTGATCTGAGTGAATGTCTTGAATGCGCCAATCAGTCCGATCAGCAGATTCATAAAAAGGACAGGGGACATCATCGGCAGGGTGATGTGAAATACCTGGCGTAGTTTGCTGCATCCATCAAGATCGGCTGCTTCATAGAGCACAGTCGGAATAGCCTGCAGACCGGACAGGTTGATAATAATCATCTTTCCAGACTGCCAGATGCTGATAAAAACGGTACTTGCGATGATCGTTCCGGTTGAAGCAAGCCAGGATACTTTGCCAAGGCCGATTCTTGTCAGCAGATAGTTAATAATTCCGAAATCTGTTTCGAGCATCTGTTTCCACAAGAGAGTGGAAGAGACAACAACGATTAAACAGGGAATATAAAAAATGGTTCGAAAGATTACGATTCCACGTAATTTCTGATTTAATAAATTGGCAAGAAGAAATCCAAAGATCAGTTGAAGCGGAACGGCAAAAATAGCGTATAAAAAAGTAATGCCGAGTGACTTCCAGACAAGTGGATCTTTCGTAAGCATGGTCACGTAGTTTTCAAGTCCAATAAACCTGCTTCCGGTAAGAAAGCTGAAATTTGTCAGGCTAATTTTAATGGCATAGAGCAGGGGGATAAGCGTGAAGCTTATCACCCCAATGAGCCACGGGGAAATGAATAACAGACCAAGGCGAATGTTCTTTTTTTCTCTTGCTGTACATTTTTTCATGACACATCCCTCATTTGATGTATAAATTACTAATTATATTTTGCCTCATTTTCTGCAACGATAGAGTTTATTTCTGTGGTAAGTTCGCTTAACATATCTGCCATGGAAAGCTGACCGCTATAGCCTTTTTTGAGTGTTTCGTTCTGCAACTGGGTGAACTGCTGGTACGGGATGTACTGGGATAGTACGTTCGGATGAACATAGGAGAGTGCCTTTTCGTAAGCGGTAATATTTTCCGGCACATCTTTGTCGAAGAAAGGCGCACGTGCGGATTCCAGTGCAGGGATGGTTGCGTTGGTTTCTGCATACATTTTCTGGCACTCCGGCTGAACAACTTGCTCGAGAAGTTTTATAGCAGCCTCCAGATTTTTGGTGTTTGGATTAATAATCAAGCCGATTACGTTGCTGGAGCATCTGCGTTTACCAGTGTTTGGATCAAGTGGGAGTTGCACAACATCCCAATTGAAAGAAGTAATATTGGTGTAAGTGGAAATCTTCCATACACCTGCGGTAACCATTGCAATTTTTCCGCTCATGAACATATCGTCTCCGGAAGAAGTCGAAGTGACTTCAACACTCGGGGATATACCAGCCTGATACATGTCAGCCAGTGGCTGAAGTGCCTCTACAACACCAGGCTCATCTAACAGACAGGTTTTTCCACTCTCATCAAAAATTTCATATCCGGCAGACCAGATCATTTCCCATACAGGCATGCGGTCGGCAGGAACGTAAAAACCATACTGAGTAGTATTTCCACTGTCATCCTGTACAGTAAGCTGTTTGGCAATTTCCTCCAGATCCTTCCAGGTCCAGGTATCTTCGATTGCCTTTAAATCAATTCCGGCTGCGTCTGTAATATCCTTATTATAAGCGATCGCAGAACACTCCACATTAATCGGAATTGCCATCTGTTTTCCGTCAAATTTATAAGTGTCAACTAATACCGGATCCAGATTGTTCAGATATTCCTGAAGCAGAGGGGAATTGGAAATGACATCGGTGAGGTCCATGGTCTGGTTGGATGCAGCATAGGATTCAAAATCCGGACGCGTCATCTGATATACATCCGGCCCTGTGCCGGCGGCAATAGCGACCGGAAGTTTTACCCAGTAATCAGCTGCGGCTGCAAACTGCAGGTCAACAGAAATGTCTGCGTTTTCTTCGGCAAAAGTGGCCTGCGAAGAGAGCGCTTCAGTTGCTTCAGTACTCCATGACCACCAGGTAACGGTATCTTTTGCGCAAGCAGTTGAGAAGGTTGCTAAAGATGCGAGGGCTGCACAGACAAAGGCTAAAGATTTTCTTTTCATTTACGTTCCTCCTAAAATGCTATTTTTGATATTCATTAATGTTGTTTTTGGCCGCGCGGGATTTACTGATCCATAATATCACAATTTACAATTTATTTGATCTGTAAAAATCTTGTAAATGGAATTTTACATAAAATACTTTGTAATATTGAGAAAATTATGTTCTTTATGCCTATATTTTAAATGCGTATTTGGGAATCATCTATATATCAATGTTGCCATTTTTTTCAGTTATGTTGTTTTATAAAAGGCAAAAGAGAGAATATCTGTTTTGGGCTGAGTCGGACAGTGAGGGAAATTGATTCGCAGTGCTGATTTTCAATGACAATCCGCGTAAGCTGTGCTATACTGATAAGAAATGATCGCCTGCGGATTCTGGCGGCAAAAATGATGTACACAGGGGATCGCAGACGGAGGGACTGAGTGAAAAATAAATAGCAAAAAACGAAAAGCGAGGTGCAGAGTATGGACAGTGGAGTATTACTTGCAGTATTGATTCTGTTGGTCGTGATTGTGACAGTAGTCGTGGTTGCAGCGGTGGTGTCAGTCGTTTCCGGCGTGATCGCAGCGGAAGAAGATGAGGAAGAATAAAAATTAATGGAAAGCGCATATCAGCGTGAATCCGGGCGGCAGAGCAGACGCTGAAAAGCCGTTTTGGTAATGAAAAGGAAAAGAGGAGACCAGCTATGAAAAGTCAAGCTTAAATTAGCTGGAAATTAATAAATCCTTTTCGTGG
>OGPP01001399.1_pt1 | contig 18391 bp, 15 predicted proteins | sample 1553021 | NCBI WGS metagenome assembly OGPP01 (sample SAMEA2580217, study PRJEB22360) | human gut metagenome | biome: human gut; feature: human-associated habitat; material: faeces | place: Denmark | collected 2008/2010
ATATAGAACGCCAGATTATGCTAAAGTATCAGAAAAAAGTGGAACACTTGCTATTAATACTTAATAAGGGAGAACCAGATTTTGAAGAAAGAAAAGAAGCGGAAAAATATCCGGATATATGGTTTTTTGATATAAAAGCAGGACAACTGTATATTTATGAATATCAAAAGTCCCAATATTGTGGACTAGAAAGTTCTTTAGAACCTTTTTCACAGAAATTTTTGCAGCAGAAAGTAACTGAAGAAAGAACAGAACTTCGACGTATGCTAACGCCAGTCAATACAATACTTGTGCTTGCTAATGTAGTGGTATTTATGATCTTGAGTTTTTTGGGTAATACTACAGATGCAGAATTTATGGCGGCACATGGAGCGATGGATTGGATGGATGTTGTGGAAAAGCATCAGTACTATCGACTATTTACCTCAATGTTTCTTCATTTTGGAGCAGATCATCTTTTACAAAATATGTTGATTTTATTAGTCATTGGATGCCGCTTAGAGAGAATCACAGGAAAACTATCATATTTACTCATATATATTGGAGCAGGCCTGACTGGAGCAGGAACATCTATTATATTTACGCTTGGAAATAATCCGAATACTGTAAGTGCAGGAGCATCAGGAGCAATATTTGGTGTTATGGGAGGTCTTTTATATTGTATTATTTCTGATATCATTCAGAAAAAAAGACATCATGTAGAGGAGATTGGTTTGACGGGAATGATTTTCATGGTTGCTTCAGCATTATCGTATGGATTCTTTTCTACAGGCATAGATAATGCAGCGCATATTGGAGGACTTGTAGGAGGGTTTCTAATCACAATGATAAGTAGATTTGTTATTTAATTCAATTAAAATTCAGCCAAAGACAGCCAAAGAAGAGAACCGATACCCTATATTTGTGACCTCGGAGCAGGGTTTAAATGTGAGCGTATAAGCGAACATTAAAACCGCTGCGACTAAAGTCACAAATATAGGGTATCGTTTCTCTTCTTGGGCGTCTGTTATATTGTAACGCACATCTTACAGAAAGTATTTTTCAAACGCGCTCTAGCTCCCTAATCTCCGAAGGAGATCCCCAAATGCTTCGCCTGAAGTACAATCTGGTCATCAGGAGAAACATATTTTAATTTTCCAGCTGTTTTTTCCAGAGGAAGAGTAGCGACATCATAACCTTTCATGATAAGCATTTTGCCGTAATCTTCTTTGGCGATAAGCTCAGCTGCAGCAACACCAAGACGGCTGGAAATTACGCGGTCAAAAGGAACCGGGCTTCCGCCTCGCTGTGTGTGTCCTGGAATTGTGACACGAACTTCTAAACCAGTGGCTTTTTCGATTTGTGAAGCGAGTTCATAACCAACTGTAGAATGTTTACGTTTAGCCAGTTTTGCCTTGTACTGTTTCTTTGTCAATTTTGCATCTTCTTTTGAGATTGCCCCTTCTGCAACAGCAAGGATTGTAAAGTGCTTGCCCTGTTCATTGCGGCGTTGAATTGCCGAAATAACGTGTTTTAAGTCATAAGGGATTTCTGGGATGAGGATGATGTCAGCGCCGCCGGCGATTCCTGCATGAAGAGTAACCCATCCTACTTTATGTCCCATTAATTCTACGATAAATACGCGGTTATGGGAAGCGGCTGTTGTGTGAATACAGTCAATTGTCTGAGTAGCAATATCTACTGCACTCTGGAAACCAAATGTCATATCTGTTCCCCAGAGGTCATTATCAATTGTTTTTGGAAGGGAGACAATATTAAGACCCTCTTCTCTTAAAAGGTTGGCAGTTTTCTGGCTTCCGTTACCTCCGAGAACAACAAGACAGTCTAAATCAAGATAGCGATAAGTTGATTTCATTGCTTCTACCTTATCAAGACCATTTTCGTCAGGTGTTCTCATTAATTTAAATGGTTGTCTGGATGTACCAAGGATGGTTCCGCCGGTTGTCAGAATGCCTGAGAAGTCTTTCGAAGTCAGTCGTTTGTAGTTGCCGTAAATTAATCCTTTATATCCGTCGATGAAGCCGTAGATTTCAACTGTTCCCTCAAGAACGTTAAGACCCTTTACAACACCACGCATGGTAGCATTTAAACTTTGACAATCTCCACCGCTGGTCAGCATACCAATTCTCTTCATCGTAATCTCCCTTCTCGCAGAGCAGGATTCCATTATGATAATCCAGTTATAAAATACATAAAACGTAATGTTCCCAAATTAATATCAAGAATTTGATAATTAAATTTTACAAATGGAATCAAGTATCTGCAATTCCTATAATAATCTGTAGTTAAAATAATCTGTTTTAAAGTTCCACTCGTCCATCTAAAGCTCGTGAGAGTGTTACTTCGTCAATGTATTCTAATTCACCACCAATAGGAACACCGCTGGCGATACGAGTTACCTTTATGCCGCGCGGTTTTACTTTTTTGGTGATGTACATTGCGGTAGCTTCTCCGTCAAGGCTGGAATTTGTGGCGAGGATCAACTCTTTTACTTCCGGGTTATTCAGGCGTTCTTCTAATTCTTTAAAACGGATATCGTCCGGGCCTTTTCCAAGACTTGGAGCAAGCGTTCCCTGAAGAACATGATAAACACCATGATACTGACCTGTTTTTTCATAAGCAGCTAAGTCCTGTGTATGCTCCACGACCATGATCGTACTGTGATCTCTTTTGGTGCTGGCACATATAGGGCATACTTCTGAATCTGTCAGGGTACAGCAGTATTTGCAGTAGCGAATCTTTTCTCTTGCGGTAACAAGTGTCTGTGCAAGATGATGTACATGCTCTTCAGGCATATTTATGATGTGAAAAGCGAGACGCTGTGCTGACTTACTGCCGATACCAGGAAGACGTCTGAGTTCCTCAATAAGGTTAGTAATCTGCGTACTATAATAGTTCATTAAAATCCAAATCCTCCGCCGAGGCCGCCAGTTAACTTGGACATCTGAGCCTGGGAGTCTGCTTCCATAGCGCGGAATGCTTCGTTAGTAGCAGCCATGATAAGATCTTCTAACATTTCGATATCATCAGGATCAACTACTTCTTCAGCGATTTTGATAGCAGTAACTTCTTTTTTACCGGAAACAGTAACAGAAACAACACCGCCGCCTGCGCTTGCCTCGTAGGATTTCTCCTCTAATGCCTTTGTGGTCTCAGCCATCTGCTTCTGCATCTTCTGAGCCTGTTTCATTAAGTTATTCATGTTACCAGGCATACCACCTGGGAATCCACCTCTTTTTGCCATAATAAAATCCTCCATTTTAATAATTATGTACTCTCGGAGTCTTTCCTGCACTTGCCTTTGCGGCTGATTTTCCGCCAGTTGCGCCCAAATTTTTGAGGCGTACGCACTGCATATGCCTTAAAAATTTGGACATAGCTGAAAAAAATCTTCTCACAAGATCAAGCACAAAAAGATTCCGGCAGCACATTAACACGCTTTAATGTGTTTATACACCAGAAATAATATTTTGCCAATAATTAATTACTCAAAAATAACCGTCTGGTGAATCTTGCTTAAATCAATATAGTTAGATTGTTCCGTTGGTTGATGTGTACTGGATGTACATTCAAAAGTTACGACCTTACCTGTCTGTTCTGCAACAAGTTCAGATAAAAGATCCAGATTTTTGTGATGTTCTCGCTCAAAGTATTCTTTTGCCAGGTCATTATTTGTAAAGACAAGCTGCAAAATAGTACTGCTGTCAGCTACCGCAACTCTGGCGGCGCGAAGAAACTGCTGCATCGGCATGGATGTTTGATTTACAATATCGTTCCAGTGACTTGCAATTTCTTTCAAGTCATCAGCTTCTGCTGGGGAAAAACGCTTTTCTAATGCTTCTTCCGGTGAAATCTGTCCTTCTGTTCCCTGCGGAAATGCACCAGATACGGCACTGTTTCCAGTTCCATTAACCATACCTGCTGTTCCTGCGCCTGCTGCGCCGGAAGTGCCAAGAGGCTGACCGGTATATGGATCATAGGCAAAAGTACCATTGTTGGTTATCATCCCGGTATTCCCCAGTCCATTTGCAGGAATCATTGGGATGCCTTGTGCAATTTTGTCTTCTAACTGCCGGATACGCTCCGAAAGACTTTCCGTATCGGATTCCATTTCGGGGCGGCAGAGCTTAATGAAGCCAACCTCCAGGAGAACACGCTTCTGTGTGGCAGTCCGAATCTGATTAGAAAGTTCGGAAAGCAGCCGGATATAGCGTAAAAGTGCAATAGTATCTACCATAGAACACTCTTCCTTTAGAGCGGCAATCGTTTCTTTTGACATATCAAGACTTTCTTCAGCACCCTCCTGATCTTTTAAGATAAGAAGATTTCTCAGATACCAGAGAAAATCGGAAAGGAACTGAGAAAGCTCCCGGCCCTCTGTGATCATGCTGTCAATGATATCAAGAGCGGCGATAGAGTCATGATTTAAAATATTACGAAGTAGTGCGCTGAAAACAGAAGTGTCTGCAGTACCAAGTACTTCGAGAACATTGTCATAAGTAAGCGTCTGCCCAAGATAAAAAGCGATGCACTGGTCAAGAAGACTTAAGGCATCTCGCATGGAACCGTCCGCTGCACGGGCGATATAACGAAGAGCCTTTTCATCTGCATCCACCTTCTCTTTCTCCATTAAGGATACAAGATGGTTCGTAATCGTATCAACGGAAATTCGTTTAAAATCATATTTTTGACAACGGGAAAGGATCGTAACAGGAATTTTGTGTTTTTCTGTTGTAGCCAAAATAAAGATAACATAAGAAGGAGGTTCTTCAAGCGTTTTCAAAAGAGCATTAAATGCTCCGGAAGAAAGCATATGAACCTCATCAATAATATATACCTTATAACGTCCCTCAACTGGGGAATATTGTACCTGTTCCCGAATATCACGAATATTCTCCACACCGTTATTGGAAGCCGCATCAATTTCTAAAACGTCAAGAGAACTCTGGTTATTAATTGCCTGAAAGGACAGGCATTACAAGGGTTCCCATTAACCGGGTGTTCACAGTTTACTGCCTTTGCAAAAAGCTTCGCAATGGAAGTCTTACCAGTACCCCGGGTGCCGCAGAAAAGATAGGCATGCCCTATTCGGTTGTAAATAATCTGATTTCTCAATGTCTGGACAATGGCATCCTGCCCTTTTACTTCATCAAAATCACTCGGACGCCACTTCCGGTATAAAGCCATATAGCCCATCGAATCACTCACTCTCCCAGAAAAATATGCTTAAAACATTTTAGCATATTTACAGGTGAACAGGCAACTATAGCTTTTAGGGATAGGAGTCTTTTCTTTTATTTTACAGAAGATTTATATTAAGTGTTCTCAAAAAGTCTGCAAATTGCTTCAAAAAAGAATGTCGTTCTTCATTCTGTGCCAGAACTTTTTGCAGTTTTTCCAGTGTTCTTGGAGGAATCCAGCTTTTTCGATGATTATAGTATTGATTGGATATTTTCCAGAACTTTTCAGGATATAAAAAAAGTAAATATAAGAAAAGAAAATCTTTTTCTGTGAGATGCCGGTAAATAGAATAACCGGAAATCCCTGTCTCAAAAAAAGCATAGTCGTAATGATTTTTTTCTAAAGTTTTTCGAAGAAAAAGATAGAGATCCAAAAGGTAAGGCTGATAACACAAAGATTCAAAATTGACTGTAGCAACAGAATAATCCGGTAAGATTAATACGTTATGGTAATGATATGTGCCGTGGCACATGCCGCAGTCCGTATCAGCGAGATCAGCTTCTGCTTTAAGAAGGTGTGCAAGGGCATGGGAAGCTTCCTTATAAAATGAATCAAAACAATCCATGTAAAGAAGTTCGAAGTCATTTTTCCCGCGAACTTTCCCGATAAATTTTCGGATAGAACGGAGTTCACGGTTTTTTCGCTCAAAAAGATGACTTGTGGTTTCTGTTTTCAGATTTTCAAAAGGAATTTCCTCAATAGAAGAAGATACCTTATGTAAAAAAGCAAGATTTCGGCAGGAAGCAGCCACATCAGACAGGTTCCGGCAGTCACATTCTCTACCTTTAAAATAATGTTTCAGGACAAATGGAGTGCGGTAACGGTCATAGGTAACAAGACTCTCTTCCTTTGTCAGAAAATAACGGTCTGTAGTAAGAAAACCGGCATTAGCAAGCTTTTCTTTCCACTCATATTCCAGAGCAAGTTTCTGGAGGGAACCGTGATATTCTTTTAATAAGGCAAGCCCCTGCTCTGTCTCGCACTGGAAAGTTCCGCGGCTTCGAAAAGTAGACAGAACTTTTACATCGTACTGCTCTAATAATTCTTTGTATTTTTCGCTCAAAAAAATCCCTCCAAACTAATGTACTCTAAAAAACTTCTCACAAAATCAAGCGCAGAAAGATTCTCAGAGTACATATAAGACAGACAACGGATTACGGAATAAACATGGTCTATCCTATGTGTAAAAGAGGGATGTTATGTGTAAATTTACTGAACTTCCTGATAAATTTTCAAGGCAAGTTCTTCAAGTTTCTCATATTCATTTAATTCAGGATTATTAAGCACCTGTGTGAGCAATGCATTAAGAATTGCACCAATCATTTTCCCCTCAGAAATACCTAATGCTTTTAACTGATTTCCATTAATTTTAAGATCCTTTAAAGTAAGACAGTCATTTGCAGTAAGAATCTCTCTGTAAGCTTCCCTTGTCTCTTTCAGGGCAGTAAGCTTTTTAAGGCGCATAAAATCACTCTGTGCGGAAATATCAGCTTCCATCACATCAAGAAGATAAGGAAAAAGATCGACACCGACTCTGTGAATAATCTTCCTTACATGCTTACGTCCTGTACCTAAAGGGTCATTAAAACGAATATCATGGTTTGCAATCAATGTTGTGACCATGTGCGTAGTCTGATTGTCAAACTTAAGCCGTTTGAGGGCAGCCTTTGCAAGGTCAGCACCGACGGCATTGTGATTATAAAAATGATCAATACCATTCTCATCCGTTGTGCGAGTCTTTGGCTTAGCAATATCATGAAGCAGCATTGTGAGACGAAGAACCGGATTCGGGGCAATCGTTTCAACAGCGTGAACTGTATGGTCACCTACAGAATAAATATGATGCGGGTTATTCTGTGGAGTTTCCATCATACGATCAAACTCTGGAAGAAAAACACTTGTAAGGCCAGTCTCATAAGCAGTGCGAATCATTTCAGGATGACCGGAAACCAACAGCTTCATCAATTCTGTCTGAATACGTTCCGCACTTACATCCTTAAGAAATATATGCTGGGCCTCAATCGCCGCCTTAGTATTTTCTTCAATCTTAAAATTTAACTGTCCTGCAAAACGAACTGCACGAAGCATTCGAAGCGCATCCTCATCAAATCGCTCTGCAGGATTACCAACACAGCGGATGATTCGATCAGTTAAATCCTGAATTCCTCCAAATAAATCAACAAGCCCCTGCTCTTCATTATAAGCCATCGCATTAATCGTAAAATCACGACGCATCAGATCTTCCTTAAGATCAGAGGTAAAAGTCACTTCATTCGGACGGCGGTGGTCTTCATAAGTTCCATCAATTCGGTAAGTTGTCACCTCATATCCGACTTTATCCATCATAATCGTAACTGTACCGTGTTTCAGTCCTGTATCAATTGTTCTTGGAAATAATGCTTTAACCTGCTCCGGCAGCGCAGAAGTAGTAATATCCCAATCCGCAGGCTCTTTTCCAAGAATAGAATCCCTTACACAGCCACCAACAACGTATGCTTCGTAACCATGAGCAGAAAGTGTCTTGATAATATCAGAGGCATGTTTTGGAATAGAAATATGCATGGGTCAATCCCCCTCCTTTCGAAAATGTTTTTATCTCTTTATTGCGATAATTATAACATAAAAAAAGGTTTATTACTATTTAATTCATTAAGCGAACTACAGACGAAGCCAGTGAATTAAACAGGGGAGGGGGTTTGGGGACGAGATGCGAGAGCTTCTGCTTGCTCGAGAAGAGGTTCACTGGCTCGTCTGTTTATTCACCCAACCACAAATTACTATTTTCCTTTTGTTTGCATATATTAAAGTAAGCACTTTTCAGGAGTATCAGAATATGTCTCAAAGTACAAAAAAGCAAGGAACATCCATAGTCCTTTTTCCACTATGGGTGTTTATATTCTGCCTTTGCCTCAACGGTTGCACCGTCTTAAACATAAATAGTTTTCATTTCGGCAAACTGGGAAAGAAAGAGCAGGGGCAGGCGGTAAAGTATGAGATATGCAGTGGGAAGAATATGCCGGAGCGACTGCAGAAGATTATTGAAGAGAGAAAAAAGAAACCGGGAACATTTGCATATAAGAATTCGAAATATACATATTTGGTGGTCTGTTATGGGGAGAAATCCTATAGTGGTTACAGTGTCAGGGTGGAGCAATGTTGGAAAGATAAGGAGCAGCTTTACTTAGAAACGCAGTTAATAGGTCCGGCAGCGGGGGAAGAAGTAGTGGAAACGCTGACGTATCCCTTTTTAGTTGTGCGTTGTGGGCGGACAGAACTTTTGTGCCGGATTGAGTCCTGAAAAAATCATAAACCAGCCAGAAGCAACATATACTGATAACGAAGCCGAAAAGACGGGCAGAGTGTGTCCGCATAAAATATAGCAAGTTTTATTGGGTGGAGGTTTATTTATGAAGGTTGAAAAGAAAGCGGTTCGTTCAGGTATTTTAAAGTTAGAAAAAAATGTGCAGATTACGCTTGATGAGGATATGAATGTGCCGGATACCCGGCCGGATGTGGAAAAGATTATAGAGAGCCGAGGCGAGGTACATATTGATGAGATAGAAGTGCTGACAGACCGTATGCGCCTGCGGGGGAATTTCCTCGTGCAGATTTTGTATCTGAGTACGGATAAAGAGCAGCAGATTTCCTGCATGGAGCATGAGTTTTCCATAGAAGAATTTATGAATGTGGAGAGTGCAGAAAGCAGCGATATCGCAAAGGTGACGGCCGACCTTGAAGATCTCACGATTTCCATTATCAATTCCAGAAAATGTGGTGTGCGTTCTGTTATATATTTTCACATAGCCATTTCCGAAATGAAGTTTGTGGAGTGTACGACTGGAATCGAGAAAAAGGAAAATGTCCAATGCTTATATGAGTCTCCGTCCATGACGGAAATTATCATGAATAAAAAAGATATTCAGAGGATTAAGGCAAGTGTCAGCCTGCCAGCAGGTAAGCCGAATATCAAAGAGATTCTCTGGAATTCAATGCAGCTTCGGGATGTAGATATCCGTATGATGGAAAATAAATTATCTATCCGGGGAAGTCTTTTCCTGTTCATTCTTTATCAGGCAGAAGAGGGTAGCGAATCACTGCAATACTACGATTGGGAGATTCCATTTACCAACGAATTAGACTGTGCGGACAGTCAGGAGAATCTTATTGGGAATATAGCGGTAATGCTCGGAAACCATCAGGCAGTGATTAAGCCGGATATTGACGGCGAGCCAAGAGATGTGGAAATAGAGGCGGTATTAGAACTTGACCTGAAAGCTTATCGGGAATTTAAAATGCCTTTGCTTAAAGATATGTATGCAAATGACCGAAAATTAAAATTAAAAACCAGTCCGATTACATTTGAAAATCTCATTTTCCAGAATAACGCGAAAACAAAGGTAAGTCAGCGGGTGGAGGCAGCAGGAGAGATTCATAAACTTTTACAGGTTCTTAATGTAGAAGGAAATGTACGAATCGAAGACTTTCAGCTTACTAAACAGGGCATCGCAACGGAGGGACTCATTTTCTGCAAAGTTCTTTATATAGCAGGAGATGATACCGCGCCGATTCAGTCCAAAGAAATCGTTATTCCATTTGAATATTTAGTAGAAATACCAGAAGTAGCCGAGACAGACCGCTGTGAGATTCGCGGTGTGCTGGAACAGATTGGTGGTTATGTTGTGGACAGCAACGAATTAGAAATCAGGGCGGTTGCCGGAATCTATGTAACCGGTTTCTCACCACAGACAATGTATATGATTGATGAAGTAGAGGAAATTCCGTACAGTGAGGAAGAAATTTCGAGGATTCCGTCTATTACAGGCTATATCGTAAAAAGCGGAGACACTCTCTGGAATATCGCAAAACATTACGGAACGACAATAGAAAAAATGAAGCAATATAATGAAAATCTCACAGAACCATTAGAAACAGGGCAGAAATTGTTCCTGTTAAAAGAAATGGAAAGTCTCATAGGGGAGTGACATCCTCCACCTGCCGTAAAGATGGGAGACTTCTTGCTGGAAGAGGATAAATACATAAAAGTAATGAACAAAAATGCCGGGGTCAGAGTAATTTCTGATTCCGTCTTTTTTGTGCTTAAAAATATATAGAAAAAGTACGCATTTACATTAAATAATTGCGTTTTATGTAGTATAAGCAAGAAAATGATAAAAATATTGTAAAAAAAAGGATAATTCTTTTCAACTTATTGATAAGAAAAAACGAGGATTGTAAAATAAGAAACATAAATAAGACACGGCATTAAGACGTATATACAACATCTATATTATGGGGATATTAGATGGATCATGTATGACGTTGCAGACATTAATAAGATTGAGAGCATAATTAAGAATTAAAAGCCGGGGAAAGGTTTAGTTATGGCAGAGAAAGAATTAAGAAGGATGAGTCGTCCTGAATTAATAGAAATTATATATGCGTTAAAATCTAATGAGGAATCTTTGCAGAAGAAGAATGCAATCGTACGATTCAGATTTCAGAGGCAGGCTTTATTGCAGAGGCTGCCCTTCAGTTGAACGATATATTTTCTACTGCCCAGGCCGCAGCCGATGATTATCTCACATCTATTAAAGCAGCGAACGTTTCAATGGAAGAAGAACAGAAAGCCGCAGAAAAGGAGCAGATGCTGAATGGAGCGGACGAGTAAAGAGGAAGTAAACATCCCCTCGATTAAAGAGATACGTCTTGAACGTCGGCGGTTAGCACGACAGAACCGTAAGCGACGCATATTTTTTAATACAACAATTACATGGGATGGTACAAATCGTACAGGTGTGCTTACTAGTTTGACTGGTAATCAGGAAGATGGAAAGATTACATTTGCACCTAATGATGACAAGAGTGAATTAGTTACAAACGTAGTCAACAAGAAAGGTTCCACTCTCCCATCCACCGGTGGTATCGGTACAACAATCTTCTACGTTGTTGGTGCTATCTTAATGGTTGGAGCAGCAGTTCTTCTTATCACAAAGAGACGTGCTGAGAACTAATCCGTTCTGAATGTTTATAACAACAATTTGATATTATGAGATTTTCAGGGGCAGGGGCTTTTAGCTCCTGTCCCAATCTTAAAGGTAAATATATGCCTGCACAGTTACACAAACAAGATTTTGTGAGAGCATAAATATACAAAAGGAAATGACATCAGGGAGAGAACTATGAAGTCTGGAAAGAAGTCAGAGAAAAAATCAAAGAAAACATTGAAAAAAAAGAAGTTGAGTTCGAATATTACCACTATCATTTTAATATTGATTTTCCTCGTGGGGCTGTCCGTGATGTTATATCCGACCGTGAGCAATTATATTAATCAGAGGCATCAGTCAAAGGCGATTGCGGCATACGATGAAAAGGTGTCGGAAATGAAGCCGGAGGATTATACGAAGTATTTTGAAGCGGCGGAGAAGTACAATAAGAAGCTTGCGAAAAATCCATCTGCATTTTATAACCCGGATGAAATTAAAGGTTATGAGAAAATACTTGATATTAGTGGTACAGGTATTATGGGTTATATCACAATCAAGAAGCTTGGTGTAGAGCTTCCGATTTATCATGGAACAGATGAGGGTATTTTACAGATTGCGGCCGGACATTTGAAAGGAACCAGTTTTCCGGTTGGCGGAGACAGTACGCACAGTGTTATTTCTGCCCACCGTGGTCTGCCGAGCGCAAAGCTTTTTACAGACCTCGATAAAATGGAAGTAGGAGATACATTTACTATTACAATTTTGAATCGAGAGATTACTTACGAGGTTGATGATATTTCTATCGTTCTTCCAGATGAAACGGATAGCCTGCAGATTGAAGATAAAAAGGATTACTGTACCCTGATGACCTGTACACCGTATGGTATTAATACACATCGTCTGCTTGTGCGTGGCCATTGTATCGGAACCGGAGAACCGCAGCATATCCATGTTACAGCAGAAGCGTTCCAGATTGACCCGACAATCACGGCATCCGTTATGGGAATTATTCTTCTTATCATGCTTTTAATTCGTGTCCTTATCCGTACACGGAAAAAAGGACAGGAAGGAAAACATTTAAAATGTAATCAGGTATTTCTTCATCTGAAAAGGGGAGATTTGATAGGCAATAATAAAAAAACAAAATAATAAAAGGCATTTAAAATGAAAACCAGCCACAAAGAGCAGATTTTCTCTTGAAGGAAAGAGATGCTTCTTGTGACTGGTTTTGTATTTTGTAAATTTTGCATAATAGGGATGCCTGACTTTCGTCCGCCCTTCCTATGCTTCCTGAATGTTATTAATTACTTCCTGCTGCTGATTAAGCAGATGTGTTTTCATCAGTTCCTTTGCCTTTATAGAATCTCTGCTGGAAATGGCATCAAGCAATTCCCGATGTTCCTCCACAAGATTAGAGCGCTGGCGAATATCTTTCACATATTCCATGCGGTAACGATAGAACTGTTCGCGCAGATTATTGATAATAGAAATAAGGCGGTCATTGTTTGTTGCGCGGAAAATGGTATCATGGAAAGTCTCATCTTTATCTACGATATCGAGAATATCCCCATTCTCTACGGAACGGATGAAGTCCTCATGAGCCTGACGTAAATCATGAAGCCCAGCCTGATCAATTCGTTCGCAGGCAAGAACAGCAGCGAATTCTTCAAGAACAGTACGGATTTCGATGACATCACGAAGATTTTTTTCTGTGATTCTGGCTACTTGAGCGCCTTTTCGTGGAATCATGATAACCAGGCCTTCCAGTTCTAACTTACGAATAGCTTCTCTTACAGGAGTACGGCTTACACCGAGGCGGTTGGCAAGAGAAATTTCCATGAGACGTTCTCCCGGTGCGAATTCACCAGTAATAATTGCCTGTCGAAGTGTGTTAAATACAACGTCACGAAGTGGCAGATATTCATTTACATTAAAGTTAGTGTCTTTCATTAGTTGTTTCTCCTTCCCTTTTTCGCTGTATATTTATCCCCCTGTGTCAGCGAACTGTTTTTTTTCGAAAAATGATTATGATTTTTCTGCGATTTCGACCGTGGGAGATTTTTACTAAATGGGCGGACAACGGCGGTCTGCCGGATTCCCGGGTCATTATGGAAAAATTCAGCTGCCTTTCCGGCGGCTTCTCTTGAGGTAAATATACCAAATACGGTGGAGCCACTTCCGCTCATAAGCGCATTGACAGCTCCTAATCTTCTCATATCTTTTTTTATCTGTACGATAGTTGGATAATGTTTTTCTGTAACCTGTTCCAATACATTACCCATACGGTCGGTGATACCTGTAAGGTCACCGTGGCTGATGGCCTGAATCATTCCGTCTATGTCTGGATGGGCTGTCTGTTCATCGAGATGCAGGTGCTCATATACAAACTTTGTAGACATAGAGAAAGATGGTTTTACAATTAAAAACCAGCATGGCGGAATAGAAGGAAGAGGAGTTAATATCTCACCGATTCCTTCAGAAAGTGCGGTTCCTCTCATAATGCAAAATGGAATGTCTGCGCCAAGGGTAAGCCCATGTTTAATAAGCTCGTCCTGTGTTATTCCAAGAGAAAATAGCTGATTCATGCCTACCAGAGCAGCGGCAGCATCGGTACTTCCGCCGGCCATTCCTGCAGCAACAGGGATGTGCTTTTCAATTGCTGCATCAACACCGTCTGAAATATTATATGCAGTACGTATCGTGTCAATGGCCCGATAGACAAGGTTCTTCTCATTGAGGGGGAGGTAAGGCAGATTCGAAGAAAGACGAATCTGTCCGCATGTATTCTTCTGTAAAGTAATGTAGTCAAAAAGCTTCACTGTCTGCATAATCATTCTGACTTCGTGGTAACCGTCTTCCCGCCTTCTAAGTACGTCCAGTCCCAGATTCACCTTGGCATATGCTTTCAAATGTAAGGGCTGAGTCATAAAAATTGTACCTCCTCTGTATCTTGTATACAATTATTATAACGCATTTTTGCAAAAAATCAAGAAAGAAACACCTGTATAAAAAAGAAAAAATTTCTCAATACTAACAGAGTATTTTTGCGGAAAATATAGGGAGAAATATTCTTAATGTTATGCGGGTATAACAATTTGAGATTCCAGTAAAATATTAAAAGTTGATAAGCCCGCAGGCAAAAGTTTAAGAATAATAAATAAGAGATTTTAGTGGCATATTTTTAGTGGCCTATTAAAAAGAGCTGGAGGGGAAAAGTGCGAATAAAGTATAACAGAGACCAGAAAATAAAAGGAAATCTTACCCAGAATTTTGATAAAGATTACGCATTTTTGGAGAAAGCATTAGACCGAAGCGGGGATATTGTAAAGAATGTATTTTATGTAGGAGACACCGCTGATATACAAAGTATTATGGAAGAGCAAACAGATGCAAATACAGACAGTGACACAAACAGTATTATGGAAGAGCAAACAGATGCGAATACAGACAGTGATATAGGTAGAAAAACAGTTTCGAAAAGAATAGTGAAAACTACGCAGAACAATAAAAAAATAAAGCCTAAAAAAGCAGTCATCTATGTCGATGGAATGACGGATGCAGATATGGTGGAAGACTTCGTGATCCGTCCGCTCCTTAAAAATAAATGTGAAAAAACAGGGCATGATTTTCTCTCTTATGTAGAAAATCATGTGATGGAAACAGTGGACTGGAAAGAGGATGAAAGTTTTGAAGATATTTTAACAGATATTTTATCAGGAAATACCCTGCTTTTGCTGGAAAGCTGCCCGAAAGCAATTATTTTATCTACAAAGAAATACCCATCAAGAGGGGTAGGGGAAACCCAGCAGGAAATGGTTATCCGCGGTCCGAAAGACAGTTTTACAGAAAATATGCGAATGAATACAGCATTGATTCGCCGCCGAATCCGTGATTCTCGCCTGAAAATGGAGCATACGATGGTTGGGGAGCGCTCCAAAACAGATTTGGCAATTGTATACATGGATGATCTTGTTCAGCCGGAACTTCTTGAAAAGGTAAGACAAAAAGTAAATGCACTCAGCTTTGATGGTATTTTAGATGGAGGAATGGTAGAGCAGCTTTTAGAAGAGAATGTATGGACACCATTTCCACAATTTCAACATACAGAACGGCCGGATAAGGCGGCAAGTGGATTACTGGAGGGGAGAATCGTTCTTGTTGTGGATAACTCTCCGGGCGTGTTAATTTTGCCCGTCACTTATCAAATGTTTTTTCAGGCAGGTGACGATTACTATACCCGATTTGAAGTGGCATCATTTGCCCGTTTGCTTCGCTTTGCAGCTTCATTGTTTGCGATAGGATTTCCGGGATTGTATGTTGCCATAGCAGCATTTCATACAGAAATGCTCCCAACCTCCTTTTTGTTATCCATTGCAACAGCACGAACTGGCATCGTCATTCCAGTTGCTTTAGAAGTTTTGCTTATGGAATTTCAGTTTGAACTATTAAAAGAAGCAGGAATTCATTTGCCCGGACAGCTCGGAGGAACAATCGGCATTGTTGGTGGTCTCATCGTAGGCCAGGCAGCAGTGGAAGCGGGAATTGTCAGTACAATCGTTGTTATCGTTGTATCTTTTACAGCTATTGCATCATTTATCGTGCCAAATGAATCCTTTGGCGCCGTATTTCGTTTGTTAAAGTTTCTTTTTATTGTTACCGCAGCAATATGGGGAATTTACGGCTATCTTCTCACTTTTGCCGCATTATTATTGCATTTATCTCAGATAGAATCCTTCGGTGTTCCATATATGCTGCCTTCTGTTTGTGGGGAAAACTTAAATTATGATGATAAAAAGGATCATTATGTTCGCTATCCATTTGCTTATATGAAAAAAAGACCAGTATTTACGAGAGAGGGCCGGAGAATTCGAAAAAGATAGATACGCTATCAAAAAATTTACAGGCAGAAGATGTAATGATTCATAAAAGGATGAAGAAAAGAAAACGAAAATAGAATGAAAATAAAATGGGGGACGGTCAAAGAGGAGGATGTATAAAATGTATGAAAATAAGATTTCTGCAAGGCAGTTACGCAGAATGATCTTTATAGAAACATTTGGAGCGGGAGCATTATCTATACCGGCATTTGCCTGCTATAAAGAACAGAATGGCTTTTGGAGCCTGATTTTTTATGGGGGGTTTTTGGCGGGAACGATTGCCTTTTTTATTATTTTTTCTGGAAAAATAAGTGAAGAAAATTTTGAAAACAGAAAAATAGGTAAGACAGGTCTGGCAAGGGATGCAAATATCAATGTTTCAAAAATGCAAACAAGGCTTAAATCTATAAATTTTCCGGAAGTTTTACCACAGCCAATAAAATTTGTATACATGATTCGTTTTTTCATAAATGCAGTAGCACTTTTTTATTTCTTTGGTAAGACAATTCAGACTGTTTATATGCCAGAAAGCAGCTTTTTATTTATTATTTTTCCTGCTGCGATTTTGCTTTGCTACAGCTTGTATACAACATTACAAAAAAGAGCCAGATTTTTAGAAATCATTTTTCCGTGGATTATAACGACATATTTTATTGCTGTGATTTTATCATTTATCGGAATTGAAAAAGCAATGCAGATAGGGAATGCAGGAGAACTCTGGCAAGGAATTCTTTCAGATAATATTTTCCGAAGCATAGGAAACGGATATTTGATGTTACTGTGCAGCAGTCCAATAGAATTTCTCTTGTTTTTGAGGTCTGCTGCCGAAGAAAGAGGAACCGAAACAAAAAATAGAAAAGTAGAGGACAAAAATAATAAAGAAGGTAAAAATAATAGAGAAGGTAAAGATGATAAAGCAATACGGGACATAATAACAGCCGTCGCAGGTGCGATTCTCTGTAGTGTTTTATTTTGTTTCCTTTCCGTGCGAACACTTGGTCCAACTCTCACAAGCCAGTCAGAATGGCCAGTCATCAAAATGATGCAGCTAATCCGAATGCCGGGCGGGTTCTTAGAACGATTTGATATCCTGCCGATTATATTTTGGATACTGTGCATGATGGCGGTTTTAAGCGGTTATCTCTATTATGGATGGAGTATTTTTCAAACACGCTCTAGAGGATGTTTGAAAAATTTTTTAGGAATTATTTTTGTCTGCTTAGTGCTCTTGACTTGCGTTGTGGAAAAACACACTCTTTTGTGGACGTTTTATCTCAAATATAAGGCATTTGTGGATTTCCCGCTGTCCTTAATATTGCCACTTGTAGTTTGGCTTTTTAAAAGACAGAAAGATTTCAATTATCAAGAAAAAACAGAAAAAGATAAAGAAGAAAGAAAAAATATTGCAAAATATAAGAACAATAAGCAGGTAAAGTATTTTGCAGGAATAACTCTTTTAATCTTTTTCCCAATTCTTTTTTCCTTAACTGGCTGCCAGCGCCTTACAGATGTAGAAGAAAAAAACTATATCTTATCCATGTACGTTGATTATCCCGCTGATGAAGAAAATGCTTATCAGTTTTGGATAGCTCGGGCAAATTTAAGCGAAATGGAGGGGCAAAGCGACGAAATTCCCTGCCAGATCACAAAAATAGAAGCCCGGAATCTACAGCAATTAGAAGAAAAATACTTGGAAATAGTCCCCGGAAAAACCGAGTGGAATCATATTTATACAATTTTCTTAGGTTCGGGAATAGCAGCAAATAAAACAGAATGCACTCGTCTGCTAAAAGAATGGGATAATGAGTGGCAGAAATCTCCGAATGTCCTTCTGGCACTATGCCCCGAAAACCCGAAAGAACTATACAAAATAAAAAATATTCCTGCCGGAGCAGCAGGACAGGAAATAAACCTTCTCGCAGAACAAAACAAAGAAAAATATTCCGGACAAATCTGCGAAACGCCAATAGACTACCTTCGTGCCAAACAGCAGCAACAGGATAAAATTACACTGTACCGGGTTACTATAGAAAACGGGAATTTAAAAATAATGACAGACGAACTCTGAAAGATACCGCATTCCTATTTGTGACTTTAGTCGCAGCAGGTTGGATGTTCGCTCCTACGCTCACATCCAACCTTTGCTCCGAGGCCACAAATAGGAATGCGGTATCTTTCAGAGTTCTGACTATGGCTGAAGCAGTTAATTTGGCAAATTTCTAACTATTACCATTTGATTTAACAAAATCCAGCCGAAAAAACAGTGAAGAAGATAAGAGCCGGAAGAGA
>OGPP01001408.1_pt1 | contig 18321 bp, 14 predicted proteins | sample 1553021 | NCBI WGS metagenome assembly OGPP01 (sample SAMEA2580217, study PRJEB22360) | human gut metagenome | biome: human gut; feature: human-associated habitat; material: faeces | place: Denmark | collected 2008/2010
GTGTTAGCAAAGTTAATACTTTATTCCTTGCTGACACAGTTTAATTTACATCCTCAAGGAATTGGAAGGATGGATTGACCAACCTTCCAAATACATCACCATGTTATGACCTTATCAACAATCTCTTGTTGTTCGGCACTGCTACGCCTCAAATAAATACGAGTTGTTTCAATACTTTCATGTCCCATCAGGTCAGCAAGTAGAGAAATATCGTTGAACTTCTCCAAGAAATTTTTAGCAAAGCGATGACGGAATGAATGGGGGTAAACCACTTTCTCATTCAATCCGTATTTGGCTGCGTAGTTTTTCAACTGTTGCGCAATCCCTCTTGTAGTGATACGCTCACCAAAGCGATTAAGAAAAAGATAGCCGGTGGTACGATTGACTTTGCTAAGCCATTCTGTGGCTTCCTTGCGCAAGGACTTCGGAATGTAAATACGACGTATTTTGCCACCTTTGGTGTAGATGTCAAAATAACCCATCTGCACGTGTTCAGCCTTCATTTGGATTAGTTCACTGACTCTTGCTCCTGTTGCTGCGAGGAAACGAACTACGAAATACCATTCTTGGTTTTCCTCCTTTTTTAGTTTGTTTTTTAGAAAAGCGTAGTCGGCATTACTGATTACATTTTCCAAGTAACTCCGCTGCTGCACTTTGACGGATTTTAATCTCAAACGAGATTTTCCCATGCTATCAAGATACTTGTTCATTGCCTGAATACGAAGATTCACTGTCTTAGGCTTGAATTTCTCAATGAGATAGGTTTTATACACAAGCAAATTGCGCTTGTTCAATTCTTTGTGCCGGGAATAATACTCTTTTACGGCATAGAGATAAGCTGCAATTGTGTTCTCCGCCATATTCCCTTGACGAAGATACGTTTCAAAATTTTCAATGTTCATGTCAGATACATTATTAGTTAAACAATTCGTTATCATAATAATGTATGGTATTGCCTAATTCATTGAGTTCCTATTATGAGAAGTTTCTCGCTACCGGGGAAGTGAAGTGCATTGATGAGGAGATTCCGTTTGAAATACCTGCTACTTGGGAATGGGCAAGATTCTCTACGATTATAAATATGTCACCAACAGTATCAGCGGAAGACGATGTAGATGCTGCATTTATGCCTATGGCATTAATAAATGCTGGTTATGGTAGTGGATATTCTTATGAAACAAAAAAATGGAGTTTAATCAAAACGGGCTTCACTAAAATAGCAGTAGGAGATATTGCCTATGCTAAAATTACGCCCTGCTTTCAGAATCGTAAGTCATTTATCTTGGAGGATGTTCCCGGAAAAGTCGCAGCAGCAACCACAGAACTTAACGTACTTCGTCTATACGGACAGACATTATATGCTTGGTATGTTTTATATTTCCTGAAATCCGATTATTTTATCAAAGAAGCAAAATATAAAGGTACAGCTGGACAGCAAAGAGTTCTATCATCATATGTACAAAACAAACTTTTTCCAATCCCTCCATATAACGAACAATATAGAATTATAGGAAAAGTTCAAGATGTATTCCCCATTGTGGATAGATACGAAAAATCGCAACAGGGATTAGACAAGCTTAACGCTCTAATTTTTGATAGCCTAAAGAAGTCTATTCTTCAAGAGGCTATACAGGGTAAGCTTGTTCCACAGATTGCAGAGGAAGGTACAGCCCAAGAATTGCTTGAACAAATACGACAGGAAAAGCAGAAGCTCGTCAAAGAGGGTAAGCTAAAGAATTCTGCCTTAATTGATTCCGTTATTTATAAAGGTGACGATAACAAGTATTATGAGCAGGTAGGCAATGAGAACATTGATATAACAGAAGAAATACCTTTTGATTTACCTGAAAACTGGACTTGGGTTAGATTTGGTCAATACGTAAGAATGTCTATCGGAAAGACACCACCGCGAGGGGAAACCAAGTATTGGGCGAATGGTAAATATCCTTGGGTTTCTATTTCAGATATGTCTGATTATGGATTGGTTACAACGACAAAAGAATCTGTTTCAGAATATGCCAAAAGTTTATTTGGAGAAATATCTCCTGTCGGAACTTTAATAATGAGTTTTAAGTTAACGGTAGGCAGGACTTCTCTTCTAAATACTTCGGCATATCATAATGAAGCAATTATATCCATATATCCTTTTGTAGATAAAAATTATCAAGCAAGGAATTTTCTGTTTCACATTTTGCCGATTATATCTAATCTTGGAGATACCAAAGATGCCATAAAAGGTAAAACACTAAATTCTAAGAGTTTGAACAATCTTTTATTGCCACTTCCGCCTCTTAATGAACAAGGGCGAATAATGGCTATGATAGAATTATTATTTGATAAGTTGAAATAAATTATTTATTTGACAAGTTATACGTTGCTGTTCAGACAATGGCGGAATACCGATTGGTAGCTTGTAGAATAAATCCTTATTGAGGTGCGGAATTGCTGCACCTCTTTTTGAATTTCTCAATGCCTCTTTATAGAACAAGATGAAAGCCAAAATATAAGGCTTCCACATAACCGAAGAAAGCCATAGCTGTTTGAATGTGCTTCCCATATATCCATCTTGTGGAATAGAAAAAACTTCACCTGAATTTTCACCATCCACAAGAATGATATTATCTCCAGCATAGACAAATCTGCCTTTTTCTATAATGGTTGCAGATGATTTTCCACGTAGGAACTTTGCATCAAGGCAAATGCCCTTTCCGTTTCTTTTTTCACCGTCTGTTAGTTGGCATATATCTTTCAAGCGTAACACAATCCAGCTATTGGGATATTCAAAAGGAAGTTCAACTTCAACGATTTGCTCATTTATCCTCTCATAATACTTGTTACAGTTTTAATCTTTTCAACGATTCGAGTTTGTTCCTTTAAAGGGGGAACAGGGATTAAGTATCTGTTCAATCGCACCATTGTCAAGGTTGCTACTGTAGTTCCATCAGACTCTGATAAATATTGGTTTGCAAAAGCAGACGATTCAAAAAATAATTTCAAATAATACGGATTCAAGCGAAAAGGGTTACCTATACATAAAACACTACCGTCCTTGTAATAGAAAGGATTGTTTGTTTCAACAACATAAGTTTTACCAAGTGTCCCAACCGCCGTCATCATTAGGTCTCCAATTTGCGGAACTCCGCTTTTAGAGAACTCATCGTATAACGATTGTTCTATAAACAAATCGTTATCAACATGACCCCAATCAGCCATTTTACCAATTTCTCTTGCTCGATAAAATGGAATTCCAGAAGAACGCCAATCTCTTTCGTGTACTCTTCGAGCAGACCAAATATTTAAGATACTTCCTATTCTACACCATTTCCAATCATCAGGTATTTCAAATGGTATTTCATCAGTAATATCCTGCTCTGTTTTACCAACCTTCTCGAAGTACTTGTTATCGTCACCTTTACAGATAATGGAATCTGACAAAGCAGACTTCTTCAACTTACCATCTGTGACGAGTTTCTGCTTTTCTTTTCGTATCTGTTCAAGTAACTCTTTAGCTGTACCTTCCTCTGTAATCTGAGGTACAAGTTTACCTTGAATTGCCTCTTGAAGAATGCTCTTTTTTATGAAAGGAAATATTTCGCTATTTAAGTTATTAAGTTCCTTCTGTAACACATCAAAGTTATCAGAAAGAGCAGATAATTGTAAATATCTATCAATGATTCGTTTTTGTTCTGCCATAGGTGGAATAGTTACAATAATTGCTTTAAGATACTCAAATGGTGGTATATTCTTAATTGCAGAACCAGCACCTTTCATCTCTGCCTCATTGAGAAGGATATAGCGAAAGTACATTTCCCAATACTTAGCAATTTCTAAGTTATAAAGTTTTACTCTCATCAAAGCCTGATTTATAATTCCTATTGGTGCAGTTGATGGCAACTGATACGTTTCTCCTATGGTTCCGGCACAACTAACAATTATATCCGATGGCTCAACAATGAAACTTTGCATCATCTCATATTTTGCCTTTGAGATATAATACTCGCCTAATTCATAGTTCTTCTGAATTGCGTTTTTCTGTTCATAAACTTTAATTGATGTATCACTTTTGGGCACAAACATCGACTTCGTGAGGCTACTTCCAAAAGGTCCTTTACGATATACTGCTAAATCATTTAATCTACAAACGCTCCATCCCTTTGGAATCTCAAACGGAATCTCCTCATCAATGCATTTTACCTCTCCTGTAGCGATAAACTTCTCATAATAGGAATTATCGTCACCACGGTAAATGATTGATTCGTTTTTGTCCTTCTTGATTTTCTTCTCTTTCACCAGCTTGGCTTTCTCGGCTCTGATGCGTTCAAGAAGTACAGATGCCGGTTCATCATTAGGGTCTTGCGGTACAAGTTTCCCCTGTATCGCCCACTGGAGTATGCTGTTTTTTAATTGCTTTCCATTCATCTTATTCTAACTGATTTAGAAGTTTTCGTCTTTCTGTTTTTCCTTCAGATAGAACTGATATAACTTTTTCCCTATCTTATCTTTTTTGAAGGTACGTTCATGATTCATAGGTGTCATAGACAAACGAATTTTTGCCACACCTTCATTTAAGATTTCAAACTGCTGTGGAGTAATTCTAAATTGAGCAGTAGAACTTATTTCTGTGACGGGGATTACAATATTTCCACTTATAACACCAGCAGATTGACTTCCATTCCCAATCACAGTTCCTCTTAGTTCAAGATATTTACCTGTGAATGTCCGAATTTTCATAGTTGGTTCAGTGAGGAAATTCATTCTGTCTGAACGCACTGTGGCTACTATCGAATAAATGGTGTCTTGCTTAGCCACACTGTATTTCATATTGCAACCTTCGGCTGCAAGTGCTTTATAAGTATAACCTACTGTTTGTGCTTTAGCGTTGAGTCCTAAAATAATACAGAACAGTAATAATATAATCTTTAAAGTTTTCATATTTAATCTTATTCGTAATCTTCGCCTTGTATTCCTAACTCTCCTTTGCTCATGGCATTGGCAATATCTATTTTCAGTTCTTCATCATAGTCTTTACTTGTCATAAAACTATTGACGATGCGTAGCAGCAAATCTTGGTCGATATTCGATGCTGCCACATGATAAATGATAGATTCCAATGTACGCATACAGATGCAAGCGTGCCAATAGTAATTGTTTTTGTGTAAGAAGTATGTACCCAAAGTCAGTGCAATACGCTTATTCCCATCATTGAAGAAATGACCAGAGCAGAATCTATACATCAGATAGGTTAGTTTGTCAGCAAAGGTCGGATAGTATAAATCATTTTGCACAAAATCCAATGTTGCACGAATACCACCTTCATCACGCACTCCTTCAAAACCACCATCACTGGCATCAACCATTTTGCCATAGATGGTTAAGGCTTCATCGTAGTCTATATAAACAATATCCTCACTCATCTTCTGCCTGCTTTAAGCGTTTAAGCACATCTTTATTGTCTGCTAAGATACGGTCAAAATCAATAGACTGGTCACCGATGAATCGTTCAAACTCTTCTGGAGTAACAGCTTGCAGATAATCCGCTATATTGCCATGATACGCATCCCGGAAGCTGAAATCTCTTGAAGCCATTTTTGTTCTGGCATCATTCAGATAAGGTTTCTGCATGGGATGTTCGGCAAGTTCATTTACAATACGCTCCACTTCGTCGATGGTAAGCAACCTGCCGCCATTTCTTTTAAATCGTTCACTGATAGCAGCACCCACTCCGTTTTCAAAAGAAGAGATAACCAACAGAATCTCTGAATACAAGGTGTGCCGAACATTGTCTTTGGAATCCAACTTCAATACTTCCCGATACTCCTTAGCATTCTCCTTGAAAACAGCCTTATAGATAAAATCTGTAATCTGGGAATACTTATATGTGGGATGTCCGTCCACATATTGATTGATAGCGGAAGTGAGGTTTTTACGATAGTTCTCCTCTGTAATTGCAGCAGGAAGATAATGCACATCTCTGCGGTTTATGTATTTTGTTCCGCCACCCGTCTTTTCATTGATGGTGGTAATCACGAAATCCAAGATAAGGCTACGTACTTTTTTTGCTTTCTCACTCTCTGTAAGCAACATACCCATATCCAAGAATGAGCGGAAATTAAACAATCCAAGTTGGGTCGTTTTGCTCCCGACATTTATGACGGGAGCAAATTGTAACTTTAACTCTTTCAGATGTTTACCTTTACATAAAACATAACCGTTAGCCGATAATTCATCGGAATGTTTTTCCAAGTAGCGTTCTATTGTTCGTTCTTCTACTTCGTAGAAATCGGCAACCATTTTTTTTGTAAAGCGATACTCTCCCTCAAAGAGCATTCCTTCTATATTAAGATGCTCCTGTACCTTACTGACCGCAAAACGGTTGTTAAGTACATTTTGTCTTTCTATGTTTGAGATTGTCAAATCTTTCATATCACTTCACAATTATCAGTTACACGATTTTATGTCCATACCGAGAATTTTTTGAATCTCAGAAAGCGTTTTGTCTATTTCATGATCAAGTGCGGCACGCTTCTCAAAATATTGTTTGAGCAGTTCTGCTGGAGGGAGTATTTCTTCTTCCTCTTTCGGGAACTTGCATTGGTCAAAGTTACAATCCAAGTCAATCAGTTGTTGAGCAGTAAACACACGACTCTTTTCTCCCTCTTCGTCACTTATAATTTCTTTCCTATCTTTCCACCATTCCTGAATAGGTAGTGTGTGTTCTACCTTCATTGGTTTGGTCTTTGAGAAGTGTTTGTACCCTTCCGGCATATCCAAACGATAGAACCATGTCTCTTTGGTCTTGAATCCTTCTTCGCAACCTTCGGCTTTTTCATTATTAAAGAAAAGAATGTTGGTTGCAATAGAGGTATATGGGGAGAATATAGAACCCGGCAAACGGATGATAGTATGCAGATTGAACTTGCGGAGTAAATTTTCTTTAAGTGCAAGTTTTGCTCCATCCGTACCAAACAAGAAACCATCTGGGATAATCACACCGCATCTACCACCAGCTTTGAGGCGGTACATGATAAGGGCTATGAATAAATCCGCAGTTTCACTTGAACGGTATTGCACCGGGAAATTGCTTTTTACACTATCTTCTGTGCTACCGCCATACGGAGGATTCATACCGATAACATCCACTTTATCGCTTTCCTTGAAATCAGTGATATTTGTTCCAAGCGAATCACAGTTAGCTATATTGGGAGCTTCAATATCATGGAGTAACAGATTTGTTATACTCAAAAGATAAGGTAGCGGTTTCCATTCTTGTCCCACGACTGCATTTTGCAGTTTTTCTCCATCTTCGGCAGAACCGACGCTCTTACTCATATAATTGAGAGCAGAGGTAAGGAAGCCGCCTGTACCACTGGTGAAGTCACCAAAGGTCTCGCCCAATTTCGGGTCAAGCATCATCACGATAAAGTCTGTCAAAGCACGTGGAGTATAGAACTCACCTGCATTGCCTGCTGATTGCAAGTCTTTCAAGATTCCCTCATAAATATCTCCAAATGTGTGGCGATCATCAGCATCGTCAAATTCGATTTCATTTACGATGTTGACCACTTGACGCAAAAGCGTTCCATTCTTCATATACTGGTTTAAGTCAGCAAATGTTTCTTGAACAATGCTTTTGGCTCTTGGCGTATTGGCGTCTATCGGAAGATTCTTTAAAGTAGGGAACAGTTTTTCATTGACAAAAGAGAGCAATGCTTCTCCTGTTAATGCTTCACCGTCTTTTTCATCTACTGCCCATTTACGCCAACGCAAATCTTCGGGGATGATAGACTTGTAGTTCTCATCTTTGTATTCCCATGTTTCTTCCTGAGTGTCATAGACTTTCAAGAAAAACATCCAAGTCATTTGTTCAATTCTCTGTGCGTCACCATTGATACCAGCGTCTTGGCGCATTATATTTTGGATTCGCTTTATGATGTTGTTTACTGCCATTTTTAAGCTGATTTATAAATTTGATATTCTAGTTCTCTGATGGCTTGCTCAAAAGCAACCTTACCGCCAAATAACTTTATGATTTTTGTTGGTTTCCCTATGCTATTGAATGGCGGTATCTCCAAGATGTTCGCCTTTTCAAAGTCGAGAATACCATTCTCTGCATATTTGTCAAGAAGAGCCTCCAATACTTCACGAGCTTTACCTTCGTACTTCCCGAAGTAATTACGCTTCTTTACATTGTTTGCTCTCTCTTTCCTTGTTAATGGCGGTTGGTCAAACGCAACGTGGCATATCACATCAAAGATGTCGGCATCCTTCAATGCCGGATTAGCTTCACGTACAGCATCTATCAGAATAGCATATTCCTTCAATTCATCCATAATGGCTTGTTTGCGTTCTGCCTCCGTCCACGTTTGGATAAAATCATCCAAAGTTTGGTAATGGCGTAATAATTGCTTTTTAGCAAACGACTGAACACTTTCCGTTCTCATCGTCTTACCATCTTCTCCTAACACTGAAACGATTTCATGGGCAATGCGAATATTCTTACCGCTGATAAGATATTTCTCACGAGGCTCAGATACTATTGGAGTTTCTGGAGCATCAATGATTTTGTAAGGCTTGGGCTTTTTCCCTCCTCCTTTTGGTGGTTCCGGGTCGCCATCAAATGCTGGATCTTTGAATTTTGCGGTAGCATTGCGGAAATCAAGGATTTCCAAATGCCATTTGCCCTTGTCTTTTCTAAGTCGTGTACCTCGTCCAATGATTTGCTTAAATTCAGTCATAGAACCAATTTCTTTGTCTATGACGATTAAACCACAAGTTTTGCAGTCCACTCCTGTAGATAAAAGTTCAGATGTGGTAACAATTACAGGATAAGGCTCATCTACACTAATGAAATTGTCCAGTTGTTTCTTACCTTCTTTATCCTCACCAACAATACGTGTAACATAGTAAGGCGACTTTTTACATAAATCGCTATTCATATTGATAAGCAGCGTCCGCATTTCGGCAGCTTCCTCAATATCAGAACAGAATACTATTGTCTTTGTCATACGACCAATGTCATGTAACATTTGGGTTATCCTATGTGCTACTACTTTACGCCTTAACTTGATGGCAAGATCACGACCTATATTCTGTCTTTGATATAGTTTCTGTTCAATCTCCTTACCCAATAAATCTATTTCACCTTCTTCTGGAGTCCATCCTTGTAAATCAACATTGATAAAGTCTGCTGTAACCCTGTATGGAGCTAAGAAACCATCTTGAATGCCTTGAAGAAGTGAATAGGTATATACTGGTTCACCGAAATAATCCAAGTTGTTCGCTCCTTCGTCAGCTTTCGGTGTGGCTGTCATACCAATTTGGGTAGCCGAACTAAAATATTCCAATACCTTGCGCCATGCGGAATCGTCTTTGGCACTTCCACGATGGCATTCATCAACGATAATCAAATCAAAGAAGTTTGGTTGTACCTCCAAGAATGGATCTGGTTTACCTTCTTTTCCGACCAATTGGTGGTATAAAGCCATATACACTTCGTATGACGAATCAATTTTTTCCTCCCCCTCTCCAACAGAAGTTATCTTGGTCATAAACTTCTTGAAAGGCTTGAAGTCTTGCACCATTGTTTGGTCAATGAGGATATTGCGGTCTGCAAGATAAAGAATCTTTTTCTTAGCCCCACTTTTATGAAGACGATGGATAATCTGGAAAGCAGTAAAAGTCTTACCAGTACCGGTAGCCATTACCACAAGTACACGTTGTTGCCCTCTTGCGATAGCTTCTACTGTGCGATCAACTGCTATGCGCTGGTAATATCTTGGATCATGGCTATGTGCATCATAATAGAAAGGTGTTTCTATTATGTTAAGTTCAGCTGAGGTGTAATTCTTAGATGCAAGATAACGACTGTATAGTTCTTCCTCTGTCGGAAAATCCTCTAACTTGATTTCGGTTTCTTTTCCCGTGATAAAGTCATGTTCCAAGAAAGCATTACCATTACTGGAATACGCAAATTTTAGGTCAAGGATTTCGGCATAGCTCATAGCCTGTTGAATACCGCCTCCAACTGCGTGCTTATTGTCTTTAGCTTCAACTACAGCGATGGGCTTACCTTTATGATATAGTAAGTAATCGGCTTTTTTACCCTCCGCCACAGAATGTTGGTTGCCAATAACAAGTACTCGACCATCCGTAAAATAATACTCTTCACGCATATTGACGCCTACAGCCCATCCTTTTTGATTGAGTGCAGGAGTAATGAATAGAGTGCGTATCTCTTGTTCTTTAAGTTCTTTCTTGTTTACTTCCATGGCAATAAGTTGTTTTATGATTTGCAACTGCTGACAAGCAAGTCTTTCACGTCAATATTAAGAACATTGGCTATATCATTAAGCGTTTTAAGGTCTGGCTGAACCGAATTGCTGCACCATTTACTTACAGTGTACAGTTGGACTTCCCAATTTGCTCTGCAAGCCATTTTCCTGTTTTCTGTTGCTCTGCAAGTACCACTTTTAATCTGTTTAAATTAGCCATGAGGTAAAATGTTTTAATCCGAGAGCAAATTTATATAAATTGTCTGACAGTATAAGCAACTTCCGATAATAATTATTATCAGGAAGCAAAAAAAGGATTAGATAGCGTATTTTGATAAGATATTTTCGTCAATTTCAATCTTATGCCGTCCAGTAGTAGTGCGTAGATTTTTTCTAACAGTGTCAAATGTAGAGTTAGCGAACCATTCGGCAAATGTCGCTATCACAAATGATGTAGTCATATCTCCACCTATATTATATTGGAAAGCGATATTCCAAGCGAAGTTCTTCAAAGAGATTTGGGTGATAGAACTGTGTTTCTTGATATGAATTTCAGTCATAGAAAGAACTCGCCTATTGGTCACAAAATAACGAACACATTCACATATTTGGAAAATCTCAGTTTCATCCAAATCAAAACGTTTAAATGTATCTCGTGTGTATTTCAGAACAGCATTAAGTTTTTCATCATCTTCTTTCTCTTTTTGCTGCTGGTATTGTTGTTGCTCACGCTGGTATTCATAGTGAAATAACTCCATTCGTTTTTTCTGAACTTCTTCGCTGTTTGAGATAGGAAAAGAAGCTAAAGCCAATGTCTTCTTACTGCTCCTTTTCTTAACTGATACCCAAAATGATGGAGGGATGGCTTCTATAACATATCTTGCCACGATAATGCAAAGATGATACATGAGTTTTAGTATGACATATCCGGTAGCCATAATAAACGGAAGCAAACTCATTCGTATGCCAAATATATTGCATACTTGAAATGCAATCATCGAAGCCAGCACTACCGCAATGATCTCTATTGTCCAAGAATGGAGTATATATTGTTTTTGCTTCATGTCTATTGTTATTTATTTCTCTATGCAAAGGTACAACGCATTTTCATAAAAAACGAAAGGCAAAAATAGAGGACGTAATTGTAATAAACTCATTTTATGCCATTTGTGAAAAGAAAAGCATTACAAGTGAAAATATCCAGTAGCAAATGAAAACATCTGCAAATAGGGATTGGAGGGTGTTAAATAATTATAAAACATATCTTCGTAATACAAGCAATCCATATTATTCCATTCTTTTGAGCATTTGCATGAAACGCATCGTATTTATAATAGTATTACACTAGATGCAAGTAACTTGTGGATTTTTTTTATTTATCGAAGATTGGAGTTGTGGTTTCTTTGTTATTTTTTGTCCGCTATTCTAATCACTGAAAGAAAGTAGTTGGTTCTCGCTGCTCATTAAGATAGTTTTTGCAGTGAAAGAAAAACAAAGCTAATTGATGGTATGTCAATAGTTATTTCTAAATTTGTAATTTAGAATAGTTTGTTATAATTAATAGCCCAGTTTTATGAGTAAAAGTCATCTGTTTTTAAAGAATGAATTTGGCATCTGTCGTATATTTAATCGAACCAGAGGCAGAGATGATGAAGAAGAAATATCGGAAAACGGAAAGAACTATTGTAAGCAGAGAGAGAATTTTCATTGCTGCCGTATGAATTTTGAACAAGCTTTAGAAAATCGCCATAACTCAAGAACAGAAAATATTTCAGTTGAACATTTTGATGTGCTTTCGATTGACTTTTTGAAGATTGCAGATAGTGCATTGGTAGAACAGTATTGTCGAGTCTATGGTTTATCAGAGCTTAATTATTCCAATATGAACCAGACGGTTTTGTTCGCTATATCTGATGAAGAACGGTTCAATGAAGTTTTTATGACTCAAGTTGACTCTTTTGTTGCGGAAGAAAATAACTCTGACACAGAGTATAAACCACTGACTTTGATGGCAGGCTTTCACTATTGGAGCAGTGATTCGATGAAGTCTTTTGGTGTTACGGATGGTGATGCCCATGATGTACTTCTTGAATTGGTGGAAAGCTCACCAAAGATAGTGGCGAAACATCACATTGTAGTAAAAGCTATGGAAGAGTATCTAGTTAGAAAGCAGATTGCTTATAAAAAAATAGAGTCAGGAATATACCAACTAGATTTCATTCCAAAGGATGAATTGGAAATTTTATTGGATAATTTTGATGTAATACAAAGAATTCAATCTTTGTATACTACTCGTGTACGCCCTAATGCTTTTGGTGAGCCAGAGCGAGTGTCAGATGCAACATTGAATTTGCTTGAAGGAGCACCAACGATTGGTGTAATTGATACAGGAGTCCAGAGGTTAGCTGTACTAGATCCCATACTGGAGAGAGATGGGTTGGATTTAGTGGATAAGGACATCCCACGTCCTTATGAGATTGATTTAAGATCCGATTCAAGTCATGGAACAACCGTTGCTGCATTAGCCGCATTTGGAAACAACTTCTATCGTGGCATTGATGCTAACGTAGTTGATGCTGATGCCAAAATTTTCTCTATTAAAGTGCAGAGAGGTGAAACAGGACTCGTGAACATCGCAGATATAAAAGAAGCCATCATTGTGGCTTACCAAAACTACGGTATTCGTATCTTTAATCTCTCAATGTCCGTTCGTGGAAAATCTTACAATCAAAATATTTCCACTTATGCATATATACTTGATGAATTAGCTTATTTATATGACTTATTGATTTTTATCTCTGTTGGCAATCTTAGTGAAGATGATATTGAGTACATGCAGATTGTAGCTGCTAATCCTGATACGAGTGATAAGGTTAAGCGTTTTCTGAAGTATCCAAATCATTATTATAATCCATTTGTTACATTGGAAGAGACGGAATGTCATGATGGTGAATGCATGAATTTATGTGAACCAAGTGAAAGTATGAACAATATGTCTGTTGGTGCTATTGCCGAAAGCTATAATACTAATCATGGTGATCATGGATTGAGTTTAGGACGTGAGTTTCCTGCTTATTATTCGCGTAAATACTACATGGATTATAATTCATTGATTAATGGTACTCGTTTCAAGAATAACCAGAAAAACAGAAATCTTTTCAAACCAGATATTGTTATGCCTGGTGGTGATCAATTGGATGTTGAGTCACGGATGTTAGTTTTAGCACCGAGAGTAGATGGAACAGGCTTGAAAATAGAACAAAACTCAGGAACAAGTTACGCAACTCCATTAGCGGCTAATATTGCAGCTAAGATTGTTCGTAAATATCCTAATCTAGAAATGCAATCTGTGAAGGCTTTGATGATTAATAGTGCAGATCCGATAAAAAAATATTATCTTGATGATACTATTGATGAATTGAAATCTTTGGATAATAATTCATATCCCAATGTTGATAGTAACGAGAAAACTCTTCTGTCCAAGAAATATAGTACGGAACGATTATCCAAGTATATATCTGGTCATGGCGTACCCAACATTTCTAAGTGTATAGATTCAGACGATAATCGTTGTACGTTTGTTATTGAAGATACGATAGCCTTTGATAGTCACAAAGTTGTTAATCTGAATGTTCCTGATTATTTACTTCGATATTCAAAGAAAGGTGCACTATTAACTTTAACTGCTACACTTTGCTATAAGTTCAATCCAAAACGAACGAATGTATTGTCTTATTGTCCGATTCATATTGCTTTCAACTTTGGAAATAGTATGAATCATGATGAACCCAAAAAGAATGCTGAGGAGTATGCAAGTAGAAGAGCCTCTGACGATAAAGATAGAATGGCTATAAAGTCTAATGTATGTTCATGGTCTGATGATTTTTACCCTGCATCAAGTAAAATGTTCTCCAATGTGCAGAAGATGAGTTTAAATATCAGTCGTGACGAAATAGAAAAGATTCAAAATCAAATATCTATTATTTTTCGATGTACGGGTCGTGATGGTTTTGAGGGTACAAACAATCCGTTCTCATTCGTGTTGACGATTGAACAAAAGCAGTCTGCAGAGTTGGATGGAAATAGTTTATATGATAGTTTGGAACAGGTAAATAGGGTAGAAGCTATTGCTCAAGTTGCTCTTGAAGCTGAAGTTTAGTTTAAACGATAAAAGGATTGGCATTAACCAATCCTTTTATCGTTTAAGAGTTTTCTCCAAATATCAGTTCGAATGACATTATCATTATATCCATCTAGTATATTTCGTTTTATTGCATTAAGTAAGGTACGCTTTATAACGTAGTAGGATAAACTTTTACATTCGCTATTGACAATGATTTCCTTGGCTTGTTCATTGTCAAAGACAAACCTGTCTTTTATTGTATATTGGATAAGATCGTGTATCTGTTCAGAGTTGGGTAAATCTATTTTAATAGATAAATCAAACCTTCTAATAAGAGCTTCATCAATCATCTGCAATTGGTTGGTTGCAGCAATGATTATTGTGTCCTGGCTTACAAAATCAAATAGTTGTAATATCGTGTTTACAACTCTTTTCATTTCGCCATGGTCTTGGTCATAATCTCTTATCTTTCCTAAACTGTCAAATTCATCAAGCAAGACAATTGCTTTTTCCTTATCAGCACTCTTAAATATTTGGGTGAGATTCTTGCTCGTTTCTCCTAATTTAGATGAAATGATAGTGCCCAAATTTACAATAATCAGAGGACGATTTAACTCGCCGGCTAAAACATAAGCGCTTAGGGTCTTTCCACATCCAGATGGACCATGAAGCAATATCTTATTAGATACTGGAATATCCATTTTGGCAAGAGCGTCAGCTTGTTTTCTTTCCTTAATAAAATATTCAAATTCTTCTCGGACATTTTGTGTACAAACTAAATCCTTCATTGTAAAAGAGGACATTACAGTCTGTAGGATATATTCGTCAGCCTTGCATTCAAACTCCTTGTTCAATCTGTACTCTCTGAGTTTGCCCAAAGAGTTTTCCCTATCATAATCTTTAATGATTGAAAGTATTTCCGTTGCAAATTTACCTCTGTTATTCTGTTGTGAATACTCTACAAACTGATACAACGAATTTAGCAAACGAGCATTATCGTTCGCTAAAGCAAATTTAGCTATTTGTTTAATGTAGTCAGTTTGCTTCATAAAAAAACCTCTTTTTAATCTGCAAATATAGTTCTTTTTAATCGAAATCCAAGGCAGATTAAGGAAAATCATCTTATAATATTATTTTTATGACAAAACTCTATTTTTCAAATTAGGAAGCATCAAAGCCGCAAAATCATAGGGCGTGTTCGTCAATCTCAATGATATGTCTTCTAGTTGTGGTGTGTAGGTTCTTTCGCACTGCACGAAGGTAGTATTGTTGAATATTCATAGAAAGTGGCAATAACGAATCTGGCAGTAAGGTCTTCGCTGATATTGTATTGGTAGACTATGTTCCAAGCAAAGTTTTTTGAGTGCTATCTGTGTAACGCTCATGCGTCTTTTGATATGTATCTTTGTTTGATTGAATATTTGCTGGTTCAAAGTATCGGACACACTTGTATACTTGAAAGACTTCGGTCTCATTGAAATCCAGTCGCTAAAGGTATTACGTGTGTATTTGAGGATCGCTGCCAATTTTAGGTCATCCTCTTTTTCTTTTTGAAGAAGTAGGATTGTTGTTCCAATTGGAATTCGCGATGGAACAATTCCATTTGTTTCTGCTGCACTTCGGTTTTATCAAGCGGATGCTCGGGATGCTCTTTCTCTGTCGAAAGATTGGCAACATTGCCATTGAAAGATGAATGTAGATTGACCTAAGAAGCCCCGTGCGATAGAGTCCCTTCAATAGAATTAAAGACTATAAGTAGAGCAATCGGTATGATGTGTGTCATCATTTCCAAGACTTCTCTCGCAATAAAGTAATTATGGAGGTGAAGAGTATGATGACAGTTTCAATAATGACCAGTCGGATGCTGTATTTATTTTGCTTCATAATTATCGTTGTTTATCGTTCAACGCAAAAATACGAAGCAAGTCCAGAACAATCGAAAGACGAATAGTAGTTCAGAAAGAGCTTTCAAACAAGGGAGAACGAATCTTGAAAACAAAAAGTACCAAGTGAAATCAACACCGAATTAGTGCAAACAAAAGAAAGATAGCGAACAAATGGTTAAATAATCATAAGCTTTTAGTGAGAGGCAATTCTTGCGGTACCTTTAATAACCGACATACCCATTGAATACTCTATCATAAAGCGCAATACACGCTCTTTATAAAATTACATATTTGTACCATTGTAAAATAAATACTTTGATTATCAGTATTGTTTAGTTTTGAGGAAGTGAAGTAAGTTGCAATAGGTGATTTTATAGAAAAAAGAGGCGTGTAATCCATTAAGTTGCACGCCTCTTGTGTTTTTGAATTTCAAGTCAGTCTTATATACTTATTTTTCAGTTTGAGGATTAATGACAATGCGCCAATAGCCACCAAAGTTCGCACCTTCACGAGATAAGATACCCATAGACCGCAATTTTGCAATTTGTTTTTCTACGGCACGAGAACTTATACCAATCTTGTAAGCCATAGTTTCGGCTGACATAGAAGAATCGGAAATGACGAAATCGATAATCTTCTGTGCTGTCTTTCCTATGTTTTTAGGGGCATCTGTGCTCTCTCCGAACCTTATCTCCGAACTTTTGTCGTTTACACCGAACATTTTCGCATTTACACCGAACTTTTCGACCGAACTTTCTTCGTTTGCAGGATACTTTTTGAGGGGACTGTTTACCCTTTCGGCCACTTCTTCTACGGGTATTCTTTCGTTCTTTCCCCAATTCAGATTATAGAAATGTAGTGAAGAAAGAAGATGCTTCCGTATTGGCAAAAGCCGACACGGATTTAAGCCATGACTTCACTTTCTTACGTCCCAACATTTCCTTGAAATCATAAGCTGAACATTCCGTTATCAATGTATTGTTGCGTATCTGCATCGTTTTCTTTTTGTTGTTCGGGTATAACTCTCTAATATAGTTTACAAAGGTAAGGATAAAACCGAGGAATTGGTTAACCCCCTCGTTCCCTTTTGATCTTCATGCATTTACATTACGTAGTTTATAACAGTTATTTTATCTTTTCTTTATAACACTATTCACTACCCGTATAGAGGAAACCAGTTTATTGGTGGAAGTAAATACGTCCACATTCCACACATGGGATGAACGCCCTTTATGAACGATGGTTGCCACTGCCCTTACGGTATCTCCTTCGTGTGCAGAAGAAATATGATTTCCGCTGACTTGCATTCCCACGACAATCTCATCAGATTCGCAGATAATCATGGAGCCGAGCCCGGCAACGGTTTCTGCCAAGGCAAGGGTGGCACCGCCATGCAGAATGCCGAAGGGTTGGCGGGTACGGTAGTCGACCGGCATGGTTGCTTCTACGCGCTCATCCGAAGCGTATGTGTATTGAATGCCCAAGTTTCCCATCAATGCGTGTCGTGCCCGTTCGTTCAGTAAATCAAGAGGCACCTCTGCTGCACGCACTTCTGCCAATATTAGTTTTTCTACGGCCAGGGCCACTCCATCTTCTTCATTCGATGCAGTCACATAGTCTGCACAGACCTTTACAGAATCTTGTGAATGTCCCATAGCTACCCCCATGCCGGCCAATTGGAGCATGGTCACATCGCATACGCCATCTCCAACGGCAATGACTTCTTCCCGTGTTACTCCCAAATGCTCTAATAGGGCGCCTAACGTATTCGCTTTATTGACTCCGCAGGGCACCACCTCTAAAAAGTAAGGCTCGGAACGGAAAGCATCCAGAGTACCTGCCAGGCGTTTTTCCCAATGTTGTTCCAGCCCTATCAGAGCTTTTTCCTTGTCACTCACCAGCATGCACTTGCAAGGTGCGAAGTCTATGGCAGTAGAGAATTCATCTTCCCTGATTATCTTCAAATTGTTTAGCAGGGCTTCATTCTTTCACTAGTGGGCACTTTAAATTAAACATCGTTCTTTGAAATCTTTGATAATCG
>OGPP01001409.1_pt1 | contig 18311 bp, 20 predicted proteins | sample 1553021 | NCBI WGS metagenome assembly OGPP01 (sample SAMEA2580217, study PRJEB22360) | human gut metagenome | biome: human gut; feature: human-associated habitat; material: faeces | place: Denmark | collected 2008/2010
GGGAGCAGCCGGACTGTTTTATATTCCGCAGGAATTGGTGCCTATTACTCTGGTAAGGCTGGTGTCCAACTCAGCAGCTACGGGGCTTTTGCTGGATATGTTTAGGCAGTACGGGCCGGACAGTCGTATCGGTATGGCGGCCTCTGTCATAATGAGCAGTACAGAGACGGTCTTTTACTGTCTGAGTATTTATTTTGGCAGTGTAAAAGTGCGCCGGACCCGCTATGCAGTGCCGGGCGCACTCATCGCTACAGCGGCCGGGATTGCGGCCAGCATCTGGATTACGGGAAAGTAAAACATTACCAAGAACACATTTCTTTCACAATGTTGTAAGAAAAACGCGGTTGTCGAAAGATAGTAAATCATGTATAATCAAGAGCGGAGCGACAGGCTTCGCGTGCAGTGAGGGAGAAAAGTGGATACTTACGCGACATTAAACGATGCCCTGGTAAAGCTGTTTCGTGATGTGATGGATTTAGAGGAACAGGTTATCATTACGGAGGAATTCCAGGATATTACAAATAACGATATGCATGTGATCCAGGCCATTGGCACAGGAGAACCCAAGAACATGTCTACGATAGCCAAAGAGCTTTCTGTGACAGTGGGAACACTGACCATAGCCATGAACAGTCTGGTGAAGAAAGGCTACGTGACCCGGGAACGAGGAAAGGAAGACCGGCGTGTAGTCTATATTTCGCTGTCTGAAAAAGGAAAACATGCCTATGAGCATCATGAACAGTTCCACCACAATATGATTGACGCAATCCTGCAGGATCTGACTCCCGACGAAACCGAAAGCCTTGTCAAAGCCCTTGCAAAACTGAATATCTGGTTTCGCAAGGCGAAAGCATAACATACAAGGAGGCTTTATCATTATGAAGAAATTAGTCATGGGCTTACTGGGAGCCATGATGATCTTATCATTAGCAGCATGTACCCCGACCACCGAGAAAAATAAAACCGGTGAAGTGAAAGAGCCGCAGCAGGAAGAAGTAGTTGAGTCTACTGCAGATGCAGGCCCGGGTGTCGTAACCGGCAGACCAGTTGATCAGGATGCGCCGGATCTTACCATGGTCTCTGTATACAGTGTCAGCGAAGATGGAAGCAAGATCGAGGGAACCATGGATTCCGTAGAGATCCTGGATGCACAGAGTCTGGTAGATCTTCTTGTTCAGTACGGAGTTCTGGATAACGGTACTAAGGCGGTCAGCTTCACCACCGAGGGCAGTGTTGCCAGCCAGGAAGCAGGTCCGGGCGTAACTGCAGACGCCACCATGGCAGAAAAGGCAACTCTGGAATTAAGCCAGTTCCCGTCTGAGAATCAGGAAAAGGTTCTGCAGGCAGTAGCAAACACGTTCTGCGAGAATATGGATACAGAGACCATTACCATCAAGGCAGACGGACAGACCCTGGCAGAGGGGCTGAGCTTTGTGGATGCAGGAAAATAATATAAAGAAACAAAAAAAGAGACCGGCAGCGCAATGCGCAAATGCCGGTCTCTTTTTTGTACTGTTCTTTAAGATATCCAATACCATACAGCTTCCTCCACCTCTCAAAGTTGTATTTGAAAAGAATCCTGAACGTTAAAGATTCAACGCATGTATTGACAAAAATACACAATAAACGATAGCTAATACCCTCGAAAAATGATGGAACATGCACACTGTTGATAAAAAAGAACGAATGATATGACAATTTTTAGATCATATTGTATAGTAAAAAATACAACTTTCGAGAAAAAATATCTTGTATTGTATTGCACAAATTGCTGTCAAAACGTATAATAAAGCCATGATAGTTGTTGAAAACAATCAAAAAACATGTTGGGAGGAATCAAAATGAAGAAAGTCTTCAAAAAAGCAACGGCAACCGTGACAGCAGCAGCGATGCTGGCAAGCCTGACCGCTTGTGGTGGCGGCGCAGCATCCAGCGCAACCACAGCAGCTCCGGCAGCTGATACCAAGGCAGAGGGCGGCGCAGAGACCACCGAGGCAGCAGCTTCCGGTATCGACAACAAGGACATCAAGATCGGTGTTTCCATCTGGTCTTCCACCGACGTTCTTGGTTCCCAGTGTAAACTGATTCTGGATGAAGCAGCAAAGGCTTTAGGAGTACAGGTTCAGTATGTTGACCAGGGACATGTATCTGAGAAGGTTACCGCTTCTGTTGAGCAGCTTGCAGCAGCAGGATGCCAGGGTATTATTATCTGTAACTCTTCCGATACCGAGATGACTTCTGCAATCAAGACCGCAAACGACAACAAGGTTTATCTGGCACAGTTCTTCCGTGTAATCAGCAAGGACAACAGCGCAGATATCTACGATATGGCAACCCAGTCTCCGTACTACATCGGTGCAGTTCATGAGAACGAGCCGGAGAACGGCGAGAAACTGGTTCAGATCCTTCTGGACAAGGGCGACAGAAACATCGGTCTGATCGGCTGGGAGCAGGGTGATGCTACCTGGTTAGGCAGATGGGAAGGTTACAAAGCAGGCGTTGAGAACTGGAACAAAGAGCATCCGGATGATCAGGCTAAACTTTCTGAGCCGCAGTACGCAGGTACTTCTTCTGAGGGTGGTTCCAAGGCAGCAGAGGCTCTGATGTCTGCAGACCCGACTCTTGACGCACTGATCCCGGCAGGCGGCGGCGGTGACCCGCTTCAGGGCGCTATCGCAGCAGTTGAGCGTGCAGGCAAGACTCAGGATATCGACATCGTTTCCACAGACTTCCTTCCGGATCTGGGCGAGAGACTTGAAAATGGTTCTATGGCCGGTGAGTCCGGTGGACATTACTGCGATCCGCTTATCGCTTTTATGATGGTTTACAACGCAATCAAGGGCAACTACACAGGTATCGAGGGCAACTTCGAGGATGTTCCGTTCCCGTATCTGTATGTATCTTCTCCGGACGACTACAAAGCATATGAGCAGTACTTCGTAGATCAGCTTCCATACACCGATGAGGAACTGGTAGCTATGTCCGAGCTTAGCCTGGATGACCTGAAAGCAACTGCAGCTGGTATCTCCATCGAGGATGCTGCACAGAGAGCAGGCAACTAATTAGTTCAGAAACTGATTCAAATTATAGAATTTTAAGAGGCTGAATGTAATAGAAAAGGCCGGTATCGCACGGCGCGATGCCGGTCTTTTCTTTAAAAGAAAAAAGAAACTGAGCAGTTATGAATGAGGTATAAAATATGGGTTCTTCTGTTGTTGAAACAACCGGAAAGAAAAAACTTTCGGGAACTGCCAAGGGTTATATCATCCTGGTGGGATTGGTAGTGCTTTCCTGGGCGATTTTTAAAGCTCTGACGCCGGGCAATTTTGGTTCTCCGGCCAATATGCTGAGTTATTTTCAGGCCAGCCTGATCGCGACGGTTGGCGCTGTTGGTTTTTACTTTGTTATGGTTATGGGTATGTTCGATTTCTCCATCGGCGCGAACATCATGCTTTCAGCGATTGTAGGCTGTGTATTTGCCTCTCGTTTCGGCATGGGATATGCCGGTCTTATCATCGGCAGCGTGCTGACTGGTACGATTGTCGGACTTTTAAACGGTGTTTTTTATGTAAAACTCCGTATCCCGTCCATGATTGTAACGACGGGTCTGGCTCTTATCTATGAGTCGGTTGCCAACTACATCGCAGGTGGCGTGGAGCAGACGCTTCCGTCCAACCTCCGTGCATTCGGACAGATGCCGTGGAACATTATTCTGGCACTTCTGGCATGTGTGGCAGCTTACATTTTCTTAAATTATACAAAGATTGGTACTTATACATATGCGATCGGCAGCAACGAGTTCGTAGCGAAAAACATGGGTATCAATGTTAATAAGTACAAAGTACTTGCATTTATCTTAAGCGGCGCATTTTTAGGCGTTATGGCGATTTTAACGATCAGCTACGGTTCCTCCATGGTAGCGGTAACCGGTATGGCGTCGATGAGCCGTAACTTCGTTCCGACGATGGGATGCTTCTTCGGTCTGGCATTTAAGAAATATGGTATGCCGCTGCAGGCGATTGTCATCGGAGAGTTCGTTATCAACATTATTTTCTTTGGTTTCATCGCGATGGGCGCACCGACAGCAATTCAGGACGTTATCACAGGTCTGGCACTGTTAATCATAATCACGCTGACCACAAAAGCGGAAAAAGGCGAGATTGTCAAGTAAATCGAGGGAGGAAATGCAATGAGCGAGGTAAGATTACAGGTAAAAAATCTTTGCAAGTCCTTCGGTATCACGAAGGCAGTTCAGAATGTGTCTTTTAATGTCAATAAAGGCGAGGTTCACGCGCTGATCGGAGAGAATGGTTCCGGTAAATCGACGCTGACCAACATGCTGACCGGCATCTACAGTATCGGAAGCGGTACCTTCATTCTGGATGGGAAAGAGATTCATCCGAAGAATCAGGTAGAAGCCAACAACGAGGGTGTTTCTATCATCGTACAGGAGTTAGGAACCTTGTCAGGACTTACAGTAGCGGAAAATATATTCCTGGGACACGAAGATCAGTTCGTACATATGGGAATTAAAAATACAAATGCCATGAATAAAAAGGCGACGGAGCTTCTGAAACAGTACGGCTTCGAGCGTATCAAGGCGGCAGACATTATCGACAACTACAATTTCGAGGACCGGAAACTGGTCGAGATCGTAAAGGCGACCTACTTCAATCCGAAGATTGTTGTCATTGATGAGACGACCACGGCACTTTCCCAGGAAGGTCGTGAAGAACTTTACAAACACATGAACCGCATCCGTGAGAGCGGCAACACAGTCATCTTTATCTCCCATGACCTTCCGGAGATTCTGGATAAATCCGATACCATCACAATCCTGCGGGATGGTGTTTATATCGACACTGTAAAGAGCAAGGATGTGACCGAGGACGATCTGAAACGTCTGATGGTAGGTCGTGAGGTAACCGGTGATTATTACCGTGCAGACTACGGCGAGAAGGTATCGGATGAAGTGGTTCTTTCAGTGAAAAATGTGACGGTTCCGGGACTGATTGAGGATGTGTCTTTTGACCTTCACAAGGGCGAGATTCTGGGCTTCGGCGGTCTGTCTGAGTCCGGTATGCATGAGATCGGCAAAGCAATCTTCGGCGCATCCTATGACAGAACCGGTACGGTAGAGCTGGCAGACGGAACGCAGATTAACGATATCCCGAGCGCGATCAAGCACAGCATCGCGTATACATCGAAGGATCGTGATAATGAGTCGGTCGTTTTAAACCAGAGCATTGGCGACAACATCTGCCTGCCGTCCCTGGATTCGCTGGCAAACAAGATTCACCTGTTGAGCGATAAGAAATTAAGAGAATTTTCCAACCAGTTTGCAAAACAGATGTCCGTCAAGATGGTAAACGTAAACCAGTTTGTTTCGGAGCTTTCTGGTGGTAATAAGCAGAAGGTCGTTCTGGCAAGATGGATTGGAAAAGATTCCGATATTGTCGTTCTCGACAGTCCGACCCGTGGTATTGATATTAAGGTTAAACAGGACATTTACCAGTTAATGAACCAGATGAGAAAGAATGGAAAATCGATTATCATGATTTCCGAGGAGCTGATGGAGCTGATTGGTATGTGCGACCGCATCATTATCATGAAGGACGGCAAGATCAGCGGTGAGCTGGAACGTGATGAGGCGATGGATGAGAACAGCCTGATCACGATGATGGTATAAGGAGGATGCAATGGAGAATCAAGTTAAGACAAGTACGGAAAATAAAGAGCAGCAGCTCAAAAAGTTATCAAAAATGACGATGATCCGTTCGCTTCTGCCGATTGCGGGACTGATTATCATCTTTCTTATGTTTAATGCCCTGACGAATTTCCGGATGATGAACAACCTTCCTCTGGTACTTTCCCAGGTGTATGTTACCATGATTTCAGCAACCGGCGTATTCTTTATCATGACGATGGGCGGTCTGGATTTTTCCCAGGGTTCCATCCTCGGTATTGCATCGATTGTTGTCTGCATGGTTTCCAAGACCAGCATTCCACTGGCGATTGTGGCAGGTATCGCGGTTGGTGCAGCGATCGGCGCCATCAACGGTTACTTCTATGTATACCGCAAGATCAAATCCTTCATCGTTACGATTTGTACGATGTTCTTATTCCGTGGATTTATCAAATATCTGACGACCAACGCGCCGGTAGCCGGCTCTGCGATGTTAATCAACTTCGATAGCACTGAATTAAAGCTGGCTTGTACGTTGGTGGTCCTGATTATCGGATTTATTTTATTCCGCTTTACCAAGTTTGGTACCTATTTAAAGGCGATCGGAGCAGGTGAGAAAGCAGCGATGTTCTCCGGCATCCGTACCGACCGCATGAAGTTCCTTATCTACACACTGGCAGGTGCGATCACAGGATTTGCCGCATTTATCAATGTTATCAAGGTTGGTTCGGTTACTTCTTCCGGTGGTAACCAGCTTGAGACCCAGATCCTGATTGCACTGGTACTGGGCGGTATGCCGATTTCCGGTGGTGCGAAGGTACGTTTTGAGAATATCATCGTTGGTTCTCTTCTGTACATCGTCCTGAACAGTGGTCTGACGATGATGGGCTTTACCACACAGATGATGCAGCTCATCCAGGGTGTTGTATTCCTGATATTCGTAGCTGTATTCGCAGACCGTCAGTCCCTGCAGGTTATCAAATAGGACAGACAAAAGCGACATCTGGAGGTTACAGTATGAGGGAGAACAGCAGCCGGAATCAGGATGGACTTAAATATCAGAAGCTCTACAACTGGGGTCGGACGCTGATTATGAGCGGGGTGCTCCGGAATATGGACAAGTTTCCATCCGAGCATATGCTCCAGAATAAATTTGGATACTCCCGCCAGACGGTCCGCAATGCGCTCAACCGCCTGGAGCAGGACGGGCTGATTGCCCGGGTCAAGGGAAGCGGCACCTACGTTTCCTACGCGCCGGAGAAGGATAAGGAAGAACGTCCCCGCATCGGACTGATTCTCAGTTATTTTTCAGATTACCTGTTTCCGCAGGTGTATGAGGGAATCGAGTCCGTCCTGCGGGAGGAAGGTTATGAGATCAGCGTTTCGGTCACGCGCAACCGCTTAAATGATGAGGCCCTGTATCTCAAGGGGATGCTGGGGCGCAATGTGTCCGGACTCATCATCGAGGGGACGCGTTCCAGTTTCCCGAATCCGAATCTGCGGCTTTACAAGGAGATACGGCGGAGAAATATTCCGACGCTGTTTATTCACAATCATTACCAGAATGAGACGTTTGACAGCGTGGAGATGTCGGATGCGCGCGCGGGCTATGAGTTGACGCGGATTTTGATACAGAACGGACATACCCGGATCGGCGGTATTTTCAAATACGATGACTGGCAGGGGATCGAGCGTTACCGCGGCTTTATCGAGTGCCTGTCGGATTTCGGGATCGATTTCCAGGAGGACTGGATCCGCTGGTATTCGACCCGGGATATGGAAGAGAAATTAAGCAAAAAAGGACTCCAGCGGATGTACCGCCGGACGAAGGACTGTACCGCGATGATCCTCTACAACGACGAGGTGGCAGGCAGCTATATGGATTTTTTAAAGGATCGCGGGCTGCGTGTGCCGGAAGATATTTCCCTGGTATCGTTTGATGATGCCGGACCGGCGCAGGAGGGGGATCTCACGATCCTGTCCGCGATTCATCCCAAGTACAATCTTGGGCGGCTGACAGCGCGCAATCTTCTGCGGATGATAGAGGATCCGGACTGGCAGGAAAAGAAGTATTCGTACCGGTTTCCGGTGATGTTTAACAACGGAAATTCGGTTCGGGATATACATTGAAAATGACAAGGAGGCAGATTAAAATGAAAAAGTTATACTTTATTGTGGGTTCCCAGGACTTATACGGAGAGGAATGCCTGAAACAGGTTGCAGAAGACAGTCGTCAGATGGTTGCATTCTTAAACGAAAAAGTGGGCGATCTGGCAGAGATCGAACTTCTTCCAACCGTAGAGACTTCTGAAATCTGTATTCAGGATATGCGGAAAGCTTCGAATGATGATGACTGTGTCGGCGTTATCACATGGATGCACACCTTCTCCCCTGCAAAAATGTGGATCAAGGGTCTGCAGGAATTAAGAAAACCGCTGCTTCATTTACATACACAGGCAAATGAGAAACTTCCGTATGATGAGATCGACATGGATTTCATGAACCTGAACCAGTCCGCACATGGCGACCGTGAGTACGGGTTCATCGTTGCCAGAATGGGTATTCCGCATGAGGTTGTAGCTGGATATTACAAACATGACGATGTGGTAGCAAAGATCCGCCAGTTTGCATCCGTTGCAAAGGCTATCTCCTACTCTAAGTCCTTAAAGGTAGCTTCCTTCGGCAACAACATGCGCGAGGTGGCGGTTACCGACGGCGACCGCGTAGAGAGCCAGATCAAATACGGCTGGGAGTGCAACTACTATGCACTGGGCGATCTGGTTGACATCATCAACCAGGTAACCGAGGAAGAGATCGACGCGAAGATGAAAGAGTATACCGATAAGTATACAATGAAGACCGACCGCATTGATTCTGTCCGCGAGCAGGCTAAATACGAAGTGGGTCTGGAGAAATTCCTCTCCACGAACGGAATCGGTGCATTCGCAGACACCTTCCAGGATCTGCACGGCTTAAAGCAGCTTCCGGGTATCGCAGCACAGAACCTGATGGGCAAAGGCATCGGCTTTGGTCCGGAGGGTGATTACAAGATTTCCGCTCTGTCTGCAGTCCTGATGAAGATGTCCGAGGGCAAAGAGGGCGCAACCGGCTTTATCGAGGATTACACCTACGATCTGACTCCGGGACAGGAGTTAGAGTTAGCTTCCCATATGCTGGAGGTTCCGCCGGCATTTGCAGCAACCAAACCGGAGATCGATGTAATTCCGCTGGGGATCGGCGGCAAGGAAGATCCGGCAAGACTGATTTTCGACGGCGTGACCGGCGATGGTATCCAGGTAACGATGGTAGATATGGGCGATCATTTCCGCATCATCTGTGCAGATATCGAGCTTGTAAAACAGCCGAAACCGATGCCAAAACTTCCGGTAGCGAGAATTATGTACCGTCATAAACCGAACTTCCAGATCGGTACGGCTGCATGGTGCTACGCAGGCGGCGCTCATCACTCCGTTGTATCTACCGCTCTGACGAGAGATGACATCGCTATGTTCGCGCGTCTGACCGGTACCGAGTTAATTACAATCGGCGAAGATACGACAGAGGCTGATTTACAGAAATTCTTTATGAAATAATAGGGCGTTTGAAAGATAAAAATTTTTGAAAAAGACGTAACTGCATAAGTTTTTGCCACAACTGTGAAAATAGAATAGTTATGAATAACGGGGCGTGCCGCAGCCAAGGGGATGAAAATTCCGGCGGCGGTGCGCTTTTTGCTACAATGAGGAGGATGGATATGGGCCGCAGTGCGGAAGAGATCAAGAAAGACATAGAGAGCGGAAATACAGCGCTCGGAATTGAATTTGGTTCGACCCGAATCAAGGCAGTCTTGACGGACGGCACGACCGCGCCGATCGCGCAGGGGAGCTATGAGTGGGAAAACCGTCTGGAAAATGGTATCTGGACCTATTCCCTGGAAGATATCTGGAAAGGCTTAAAGGACTGCTACGCGGATCTGGCTGCTGATGTGAAGAAACAATACGGTTTAACGCTTAAAAAGGTTGGTGCGATGGGCGTCAGCGCCATGATGCACGGCTATATGGCATTTGATGCGGACGGAAAACTGCTCGTTCCGTTCCGTACCTGGAGAAATACGATGACCGCCGAGGCAGCAAGACGCCTGACGGACCTGTTTAACTACAATATCCCGCAGAGATGGAGTATTGCACACCTGTATCAGGCGGTGATCAACGGCGAGGAGCATGTATCCCGCGTGCATTTTCTGACCACCTTAGCCGGATATGTACATTGGAAACTGACCGGTAAGCAGGTACTTGGCGTCGGCGATGCTTCGGGTATGTTTCCGATCGACCCGGCAACCGGACAGTATGATGCTGAAATGCTGGATAAGTTCGAAGAAATGATGGTTCCAAAGGGATATCCGTGGAAGCTGCGCGACCTTCTGCCGGAGGTTCTGAGCGCTGGCGATGAGGCGGGAACGCTGACTGAGGAAGGCGCGAAGCTGCTGGATGAGAGCGGCAATCTGGAAGCTGGCATTCCGCTGTGCCCGCCGGAGGGCGATGCAGGAACCGGTATGACTGCAACCAATAGTGTGGCAGTCCGCACCGGTAACGTATCTGCCGGAACTTCCGTATTTGCAATGGTTGTTCTGGAAAAGACTCTGGAGACGGTTCACCAGGAGATTGACATGGTAACTACGCCGGACGGTCATCTGGTCGGCATGGTTCACTGCAACAACTGTACCTCCGATCTGAATGCCTGGGTAGGTCTGTTTGAAGAGTTCTATGAGCTGATGGGTCAGAAAACAGACCGCAACACCCTGTTTGGAACCCTGTACCGCAAGGCGCTTGAGGGCGATGAAGACTGCGGCGGACTGATGTCCTACTGCTACCTCTCCGGCGAGCCGATCACCGACTTCGAGGAGGGACGCCCGCTGTTTATGCGCCGTCCGGACAGCAAGCTGGGACTGGCAAACTTCATGCGTACCCACTTATACAGTTCCCTGGCAACCCTGAAATATGGCCTGGACATTCTGTTCAAGGAAGAGCACGTGACACTGGATAAACTGATGGGCCACGGCGGATTCTTCAAGACGAAGGGCGTTGGACAGCGTATCCTTGCGGTACGGCGTATCGGGGGGGCAGCGGCTGACGTGCCGGTATCCGTTATGGAGACAGCCGGTGAGGGCGGTGCCTGGGGTATCGCGGTTCTGGCGGCGTACCGCAAAGATAAGAAGCCGGGACAGAGCTTGTCCGATTACTTAAATGAGCAGGTATTTGCAGATGCAAAGGCGGAGACGATGGAGCCGGATGCAAAGGATGTCGAGGGCTTCAATGCGTTTATGACAAGCTATATCAATGGTCTGGCTGCCGAGAGAGGCGCCGTAGAAGGAAGGTTTTAATCGATGCTGGAAGAATTAAAAAAAGAAGTATACGAAGCTAATATGCTGCTTCCGAAATACGGTCTGGTTACCTTTACCTGGGGCAATGTTTCCGGGATTGACCGCGAGAAGGGGCTGTTTGTCATCAAACCGTCTGGCGTGGACTATGACAAACTGACGCCAGATGATATGGTTGTCATGGATCTGGAAGGAAACCGCGTTGAGGGAACGCTGAATCCGTCCTCTGATACAAAAACCCACCTGATTCTTTATAACCGTTTTCCGAAGATCGGCGGCGTGGTTCACACGCACAGCCCGTGGGCGACTTCCTGGGCGCAGGCGGGACGCGACATTCCGTGCTACGGAACGACCCATGCAGATTATATTTATGGTTCCGTTCCATGCGCGAGAAACTTAAATGAGGAAGAATTAAAGAATTATGAGTGGAACACAGGCGTGCTGATTGCAGATTTGTTTGAGGAGAGGAAGCTCGACCCGATGGCGGTGCCATGTGTGCTCTGCAAGAACCATGGACCGTTTACCTGGGGCAAGGATGCGCATGAGGCGGTTCACAACGCGGTTGTACTCGAGGAGGTTGCCAAGATGGCGGCGCGCTGCGAGATGATCAATCCGGATGTGAAGGAAGCGCCGCAGTGCCTGCAGGATAAACATTATCTGCGGAAGCATGGCCCGGGGGCGTATTACGGACAAGGGAATTTGTAGTTACTGGGCACGTATGCGTGAACAGTAACAATTTGTAAAATATAGATACAAGTATGGAAATAGATGGGACAAGTATGGTATACTTATGCATAGTAAATATAGGAGATACTGGCTATCTATCTTATAAAAATTAGGAGGATATGAGAAATGAAATTTTTTATTGATACCGCGAATGTTGATGAGATCCGTGAAGCGAATGATATGGGTATTATCTGTGGCGTTACCACAAACCCGTCTCTGATTGCAAAAGAAGGCCGTGATTTTAATGAGGTTATCAAAGAGATCACCAGCATTGTAGATGGACCGATTTCCGGTGAGGTTAAGGCTACGACTGTGAAGGCAGAGGATATGATCGCTGAGGGCCGTGAGATCGCTAAGATTCATCCGAACATGGTTGTTAAAATCCCGATGACTACCGAGGGCTTAAAGGCTGTGAAAGCTCTGTCCGCTGAGGGCATCAAGACCAACGTAACCCTGATCTTTTCTGCCAACCAGGCACTTCTGGCTGCAAGAGCAGGCGCTACATACGTTTCTCCGTTCTTAGGCCGTCTGGATGACATCTCCACCAACGGTACAGACCTGATTTACGATATCGTAGAGATCTTTGACAATTATCCGGAGATTTCCACCGAGATTATCTGTGCTTCCACCAGACATCCGATGCACATCATCGAGTGCGCGAAGGCTGGCGCTGACATCGCAACTGTTCCGTTCAAGGTTCTGATGCAGATGGTAAAACACCCGCTGACCGATGCTGGTATCGAGAAATTCAAAGCAGATTATGAGGCTGTATTCGGTAAATAAAGAGAAACAATAGGAAATACCTCTTGAACTTCCGAAAAAAGCATGTTATACTAGGCACGATAACATAATAGACTGACTGGAAAGAGTGGACAAAAAAGTCCACTCTTTCTAATTTCATAGAAAGGTGGTGGGGGTGTGGCAAAGGGAGAGCAGTACGAAGCACGGGTAGAGGCGTGGATCACGCCGGTTCTGGAGCAGCATCAGTTTGAGCTGGTTGATGTGGAGTATGTCCGCGAGGTCGGCGTCTGGTATCTGCGGTGCTACATTGACAAAGAGGGCGGTATTACCGTTGATGACTGCGAGGTAATCAGCCGTCTGCTTGGTGAATGGCTGGATAAGGAAGATTTCATCGAGGACAGCTATATACTGGAGGTAAGTTCTCCGGGACTGGGACGTCCTCTGAAGAAAGAGAAAGATTTTGCAAGAAGCATCGGCAAAGATGTGGAGATCCGCCTGTATAAAGCGATCGACAAACAGAAGGAATTTACAGGAACGCTTACGTCCTATGACGCGGATTCCGTGACACTCACGATGGAGGACGGCAGCGAGCGTACATTTGAAAAATCAGGGATTGCTTTGATTCGTTTAGCCTTTGATTTTTAGACGGTAGGAGGAGATAAAATAAAATGAATAAAGAGTTGATTGAGGCAATAAATCTGCTGGAAAAAGAAAACAATATCAGCAAAGATGTTCTTTTAGAAGCGATTGAAAATTCTCTGCTGACAGCATACAAAAACAATTATGGCCGGGCAGATAATGTCAAGGTAAACATCAACCGTGAAACAGGAGATTTTTCCATCGTGGCAGAGCGTGAGGTCGTGGAGACTGTAGAGGATCCGATGACCCAGGTAAGCCTGGCAGAGGCAAAGCTCTTAAACAGCAAGTATGAGCTGGGCGACATCGTTCAGTTTTCTGTCAATTCCAAGGAGTTTGGACGTATCGCCGTTCAGAACGCGAAGAATGTTATCTTACAGAAGCTTCGTGAGGCAGAGCGCAACGCCCTGTATGAGGAGTGGCACTGCAGAGAGAAAGATATCGTAACGGGTATCGTACAGCGCTATGTAGGACGCAACATCAGCATCAACTTAGGCAAGATCGACACGATCTTGAACGAGAGTGAGCAGGTAAAGGGCGAGGTATTCAAACCGACCGAGCGTATCAAACTGTATGTCATCGAAGTAAAAGAGACACAGCGCGACCCGCGTATCACCGTATCCAGAAGCCATCCAGATCTGGTAAAACGCCTTTTTGAGTCTGAGGTTGCCGAGGTCCGAGACGGTACCGTAGAGATCAAGGCGATTGCACGTGAGGCAGGTTCCCGTACGAAGATGGCAGTCAGCTCCAACGACCCGAACGTCGATCCGGTCGGCGCATGTGTCGGCTTAAACGGCGCGCGTGTCAGCGCGGTTGTCAATGAGCTGCGCGGTGAGAAGATCGATATCATCAACTGGGATGACAACCCTGCATTCCTGATTGAGAACGCGTTAAGCCCGGCAAAGGTTATCCTGGTTGCAGCAGATGAGGAAGCACGCGAGGCACAGGTGATCGTTCCGGATTACCAGCTTTCCCTGGCAATCGGTAAAGAGGGGCAGAATGCACGTCTGGCAGCCCGCCTGACCGGCTTCAAGATCGATATCAAGAGCGAGACACAGGCAAGAGAGTCTGGTCTTTTAGATGAGCTTGAGAGCGGTTATGAGGAAGGCTTCGAGGGCTACACCGATGACCCGCTGATCAGCGTGGCAGAGGAAGACGCAGCCGAGGCAGCAGAAAATGAGGCAGCTGAGGGCACAGAAGAGCCAGCAGCGGAGCAGGAATAATCCTGACAGATAATGTGCGGGGATGCTGATTTCGGGCGGAACGAGCAGATTTGGCAGAAAGAAAGCAGCAGAACCGGGATTTGACAGAAATGGAAGTGATAGACAGTGGGAGCAAAGAAAGTGCCGCTCAGACAGTGCATCGGATGCGGAGAAATGAAGAGCAAAAAAGAAATGATCCGCGTTTTAAAGACAGCCGACGATACGATCGAGATTGACGCGACAGGTCGTAGGAATGGACGCGGCGCCTACCTCTGTCCTTCGATGGACTGCTGGAAAAAGGCGGTAAAGAGCAAAGGACTGGAGCGGTCGCTCAAGATGGCGATTCCGAAGGAAGTCTATGAGGCGCTGGAAAAGGAGATGGAGCAGTTTGGAGAATCGTAAAAAGGTGCTGAATCTTCTGGGACTGGCGACGCGCGCCGGTAAGACGGCAAGCGGCGAGTTCATGACCGAGAAAGCGATCAAGAGTGGAAAAGCGTATCTGGTGATCGTGTCAGAAGAAGCGTCGGATAATACAAAAAAGATGTTTGAAAATTCATGTGCATACTACAAGGTTCCCGTGTACCAGTTCGGCATGAAAGAAGAGCTGGGACACGCGATGGGAAAAGAGATGAGAGCGTCTCTGGCCGTTTTGGATTCCGGTTTTGCAAAGGCGTTAAGAGAGAAGTTAGATGATTAACGCTTTTCTGGGCGGGCTCTTTTAGGAGCTTATGCAGAACGGGAAGGCAGTGCCGGAACGGAGGTAGCAAAACATGAGAGTTAATGAGTTGTCAAAACAGATTGGCAAATCAAATAAAGAAGTTTTAGAGATACTGCAGAAAAATCATTTTGACGTAAAAAGCCATTCTTCCAAGGTGACGGAGGAACAGGCAGAAGCAGTCAGATGCTTCCTTGCAGGAGCAAAGAGACAGACGACAGCGTCAAAGACAGATACAGGAAAGGCGGAAACAAATCGAGTGGAAGATATAAAGAAAGAGCCGTTACAGGCTCTCTCTAACACTTACAATTGGATAATATTCTAAATTTACATCCCGTTATCCACGGAGATAAACTTACGACTGAATGATATTCTAAATTTTAGTCCCGTCATTCTCGGAGACAAACTTACAATTGGATAATATTCTTTCCGTTATCCACGGATTACAAAGAAACCACTTCTGATTTCTTATCTATATTATACACAATAATTGAGATTTGTAAACACCTATTTGAAGTTTTTTAAATAAAACATACGATTCATATAGTGAGAGAGTAGCCGTGTGACTACGCTCATAATGTTTACTGCAATGTTTTTACGATTTCTCTCCAATATTGAAATTGAGAATTCTTGGTTTAATCAATTTCTGAAATTTCAATTTTATTTATAGTATATTTTGTTGTGCAAGCAAAAAATACTACTAAAATCAAATATGAAATAGTCTTTGAAAACATTGAAACTACATTTACATCAACGGTAATTTTTAGTATATTGCCTATAAAGACAATTATCATTCCAACAAAATCGGTAAGACAATCTATTGTAGGACCATACAAGAAAAATCCTATCGCTAGTGATACTGAAATTACCAAACATAAGCATACATAATTCATACGAATATAATTATTTTCAATAAAATTTTTAAGTTTTTTCAATCATTTTATCTCCTTACAAATAAATGTTCTCTCTACCAAAACATTCTAATTTGCTATATAATACACTTACGGCTTCAAATGAAAATATAGTTACTTCCATTTTTAAAAGGTGTTCCTCAAACAAACACCAATCTATCAATAGTACGATGTTGAAAACAAAGACAATGATAGGAGGTGACTGTTATGAGTAAAATGATTAAATATGTTGTTGAATGCAACTCTCTATATAAACTTATTGCCGTTATCATTGTATGTGCTCTACTTGGAACGTCTCTGTACTTCATGTGCGATACAGTCCAACACATTACAGATAAAATTTGTGAATATAAAGAAGTTAGCATAAAAGCTCAATACGATGATACCTCATTAGAGGTTGACTTGCATGAGTGAGATAGAATGGGAACTGAGTAGAGCAGTTCCTATTTTATTTATTCTTTGTGTGTTTGTTTCAAACTTACGGTACACACGAACACTACTTTTATCTATTACCTATTGTGCTATGTAATAGGGGAGAGTAGCAACACTCTTTAACGGTTTTATATCCTAGTCACTGATGATTCTCACTCATCAAGGAACAGTCCGATAACTGCGTATGGAGTACCTATTACAAGCTATCTGATGATAACTCAAAATTGTTTATACTCTCTGAACACTTCCATTATAATATTTTCTGATTATAATAGAGTCCGTTGCTGATTGCCGATTTTAGTCTTTTATAAGACACGATACTTAGGGTTGCCCCATATATCCGAATAACCTCCATTTCTGGATTTGACTTTTCGTGTTGTCACCAACATCCTTTCGGAATACATTCGTGCTCGTCTTTTCAGACCATGTTGTAGTGTGTTATTTTATAATATACGGTTTTTCTTTCCAGCACTGGAAGTAGCACACTTCCAATTACGATTTATTTTACAACATCTATAGGCTGACTAAAACTATACATCCCATCTCTTGATTATTAGTCTTGAGATAGGTGGGCACATTCAAAACAATTACAATGATTTGAAACATTATGCACTCATGTAACATTTACCGATGTTTTTAAGTGAGAGAGCTGCACCTACAGTAGTAAGAATTGGAGGAAGAAGGCCAAATGTGTCAACGAGTTTCATTGCACCTTCTACGAGAGAGGTTAAAGCAGATACGCCGTTTTTAATTACAGAATTATCAATAGCTGTTTTCCAGAAATTTTCTATAGAAGCAGATAAAATCTTAATTCGACCATTAATACTATCAACTATAGCATCATTTTCTCTTAAAGCAGAACCTTCGGCTTAACCAAGACTCCCAAGAACATTATCAATTTGTTTATAATTTTTTAACAATGCAGCTACGTTATTGGCTCTTGTTTTACCTGCAACAAGCTCAAGAGTGGCTGCTTGTGAGGAATCACTTAGATTATTCCAAACAGCTATTTCCAGTTTCAAGAGCAGATGCGGAACGCTTCATGGCTTCGCCTATATCTGTAGCACTCAAAGCAAATTTGTTGCCGATCTGATTATAATTGTCAACAATTTTTATACTATCTTCAGCTTTAATATCAAAAGCTTTCATAGCTGTAATCATATCCTCAGTCGCAGCAGTAATATCTATACCATCACCAACATTGACAAACAATGTTGTATTTTTAGCAAGACTTTCTGCTTGTTCAAGTGAATATCCAAGACGTGAGAAATCAGCACTTGAGTTAATCAATTCTTTATTTGTACTCGCTATTTCTTGTGCCGTAGAAGATACAGTTTGTTGAAAAGATTTATATTGTGCTTCTGTTCCTTCAGAAACCTTACGAACCTCTGTCATTGCTTCGTCTAATTCACGGATTGTATTTACACCTTGTCCAACATACTCTTGCCACCACGACCAGTTTCTACTTCGGCATTAACAATCTCCATGATTTTTGCATGAATTATGTCAAGACTAGCACTAGGATTACCAAATTTAATATGAGCATAGTTCTGCAAGAGTAGATTAGGTTAAGGATGTGCTTAACACATCATCTTCACCAACAATCAAAATTAATATTCAAATTATTTGTTACACAAAAATGGCTGCATCATGCGAGAGTATGGTGCGGTCTTTTTTTGTGAAAATATTATTGAAGATTTTTGCTATACCTTATATAATATATATAAACCTTATATAAAATATTGTAGTATATGATGTATTATAGAAATTTTTGTAACAGATATGTGGAAACTATATATGCAAAATAAGGTTTTTAAGGGGGATGTATGATAAAAAGATTTTAAAAGATAATCTGCCAAAGAGGATGCGTTATTATCATGGGATG
>OGPP01001420.1_pt1 | contig 18193 bp, 10 predicted proteins | sample 1553021 | NCBI WGS metagenome assembly OGPP01 (sample SAMEA2580217, study PRJEB22360) | human gut metagenome | biome: human gut; feature: human-associated habitat; material: faeces | place: Denmark | collected 2008/2010
CGGCGGCAGCCTTGGCGCGAGCTAAGCGCTCGACAAGCGTAAGCGGGGCCTCGTCATCAATAGGAGTCTCGTCGATGTCAGCGGGAATGACGCGGATGTCGTAGCCCGCTTCGCGCATCAACTCGATGCGGCGCGGTGATTGCGAAGCCAAAATCATAGCTGAATGCCCTCGGCAACCTTCTCGACAGCCTTGTCGCCGGCGAGCGTGCGCAGCAGCTCAAGCGCAAAGGGGAGCGACTGGGCCATGCCGCTGGCGGTGATGATGTTGCCGTCGTGCGTGACCTTGTCGCCGGTATAGGCGCCCTCGGGGAAGCTCTTCTCAAAGCCGGGGAAGCATGTGGCGTGGCGTCCCTCGAGCAGGTCAAGCTCGCCCAGGATAAACGGGGCGGCGCAGATGGCGGCAACATGCTTGGTCGCGGCGAACTCGCAGACTACATCGCAGACGCGCTGGTCGGCGCGCAGGTTGGTGGCGCCGGGCAGACCGCCGGGCAGCACGACGCAGTCGTACTCGTCAAAGTTGATCTCGTCAAAGAGCGCATCGCAGGTCACGGGAATCTGCAGCGAGCTCACGACCTCGCGGGTGGGCATGATCGAGACGAGCGTGGCACGCACGCCGCCGCGGCGCATGACATCGACCATGGTCAGGCATTCAATCGTTTCAAAGCCATCGGCGGCAAGAACGGCAACGCTGGGCATAAGGGTTCCTTTCATAGGGCGGCATACAATTAGCCGTCTTATACCCCGAAGACCCCCGCTTGCCACGCACCATTCCCCAATGATTTTGATCCCCACCCCTGAAAATCATGCAGGGTGGATGGGTGTTGCGCACTAGGAGGGGCTTGCGGCGCGGCGATAAAATCTCGGCATCCGTCATCTTTCGCTACATGAGGAGCTGATTTGCGATGATAGGCCTTAGTGTATTCAATCTTCTTGTTTTGCTCGTTGTATTTGGTGGTGTCGCGGCTGTCGCCTTTGCTGTTATCTTGAACAAGGAATCGTCGAATAAGCCTCAGCCTCCGCAGTCCAATCCGTACCAGCAAATGCCTCCCGCGCAGCAGGTTCCGCCGGTACAGCAGACGCCGACCGCGATTGATGATGCTCAGCCAGTTGAGCCCGCTCATTTTTGCGCTCAGTGCGGCTCAATGTTGGAAGCAAATGCCTCCTTCTGCCAAAACTGCGGAGCTCCCGTCAACCACCAGTGATTTTTCTGGGACGGGGATTAAACAATTATTCGGTACTCGATGATGTTTAATCCCCGTCCCATTTTCATCATGCGTTATCGACTTTTTTGCGCGTTGGGAATTGTTGCGCAACAGATTTTGCTTTTTCGGGCTTAGCGTAGTCTCAGCTCATATTCACCTCTCGACTGAAAGGGGCAACCATGCCAAGAACAAGAAAAATGAAATGGGGGGGGGCTTCTAATAGCCGGCCTGGCGCTGGCCGCTAGCCTTATTGTCGCGCCGATGGGCGCCTATGCTGACGACGTCCCCACGCCTGAGCTGAAGGATTCCTATGTTCTCGACAATTCTGCCTATGCGGGTCATTCGCCTTCGGGCAGGTATGTGCTGTACGTAGACGAATCTACAGGAAAAACGTGCTTGCTGGATGCAAAAGATGGGTCGCATGCCGAAGTTGCGAATGTCAAAGATAATGATGGCTATTATTATGACTTGCCTTTTTGTTTTTCAGCCAAAGAGGACTTCCTCTGCTGTCTTGATAACACGAACAATTCCGTAGCTGTATATGATATTTCCAAAGGCCAATCGAAAGAATATCCACTGGGTTCGTATATTCCATCTGCTGCGCTTGAAGATGATTCCAGCTATGGTGGCGTCAAATTCCAGATATCTAAAGATAATAAATCGCTGTGCATAACATCCTTTGTTTACGATTCGGATCAGTCGTATTCAAACGGTGGGAGCATATCTATTGTGTTTAATGCCGTTGACCTTAAGAGTGGTAATACAACATCAAAATGCGAATACCTCTTATCTGATGATTACCGTTTGGGCAATGCTTGGATTTCAAATGATGGCAAATACGGCTACGTGGGGCGTGGAAATGGTGACCCAAAAGATTCTTCTTACTATCTTGACGTGGTAACTATCGACTTGAAATCTCAACAGACCATCAATACTTCTAAAATTGATGATTATGGATCGGTAGGGATTTTCGTTTGCGATGACGGGGCGTATGGCGAGGGCACTTTTGTTTCAAAAACTGGAGAGGTAACCTTTGCCGATTCAAGTAACTTGGATTACTGTTCGCATAATCAGGATGTATCGCTGACTCTGGGCTTGTCTAAAGAGGAGACGGGGGACTATCGGGGCTCCGGGTCATCTGATTTAGGTGACCGCGAAATGGCGGTCATCGATAATAGGACCGGTAAAATCAAATGGAAAACCAATATTCCCGCAGACTATGCTCAATACGAAAAAGATAGCGAATATGCTTATGGCTATGGCGGGATGTCGAGTGACGGTGCATACGTGTTGTCCTTCTACAGGGATGAAGATTTTAATTGCTCCCTATTCTTGATGGACACAAAAACGGGCGAGTATTCTCAAGTCCATTTGAAAAGCTACTTGGAATATGATTACGCTTCATACACTCATTTTTCTACCTGGTTTTCCAAGGATGATTCATTAATTTATGCCGCTCAGCGCGAAGGCGATGCATCGGATACTGGCTTTAGGGTGGATGTCTACAAGAGCGGTATCACTGGGAATTCATTGCTTTCGATTGCGCAAGACGAAGTCGGCTCATTCGCTCTGAATCCAGTGGCAATCATTTTATTTGCAGCGCTTGTGGTTGTCTGTGGAGTTGTTAGCCTTTTGATCCTGAGTGTACGCAAGGCCTCCAGGAGAAGCGTGGCGTCTGCCGCTACGGTTGATTATGCGGCGTTCCGCTCTGTGGCTTCTCAGGGCGACAGTTCCGCTTGGGCTCAAGTGCATTCTCGGCAGACCTCGGTGCCAATAGACTGCCCCCGCTTTTGCGGCTCTTGCGGTGGTCCCCTCGTTCCTGGTACACGGTTCTGTCCGCATTGCGGCGCACCGGTAAAGCACTAAGCGCATGCCGGTGGAGCGATTAAAACAGAATCGCGACATGCTGATAGTCGCGGGCATCTTGGCGGTGCTCGCGACCATCGCGGATATGTTTCGCGATACCGTGGGATTCTCTTGCAACCCTATCTACTTGGTCCATGTCTTGGGGCACATCGCCTTTTTCTGCACAGCGTTTAAGCTTGGCGACTATCTGATCGATCGGTTCCTGGTGGGACGCGAAGGTGCTGTTGACGTCCCTCGGCACAACCATGCTGGATGGTTTGACAGCTTGTGTGACATGGCGTTCTCTGGCATCCCGCAGACGTACGCATTCGGCGGCATCATAAAACTGGGCGCAATCATCTACGCCTGTTGGGCCCCGCTGCTGGTCCTGCTGTTCCCGGGCGTGATCTGGTGGGATACTCGCCAGCAGCTCTTACAGTACAACGGACTGCCCAACGCGTTGTCGGAGGGCGTTATCACCGACCATCATCCTGTACTCGATACCTATCTGTACGGATGGTTTACCGATCTGGGTCGTGCGCTGGGGAGTGTCGACGCCGGGGTGTACGCCTTCTGCCTGGTGCAGGCATTTCTGGCGGCGTGTGCCCTGGCGTGCTGCCTTGTTTTAGTACGTCGCATGGGCGGCGGACGTGGCGTTTGCTTGGTACTGCTGGCGTTTCTGTGCCTGTATTGGCACTTTCCCATTTATGCCTCGGCCATGGCGAAGGATGCCACCTTCCTGCCGTTTTTCCTACTGTTCTCGGTTGCTTCCATTGAGGTCATGCGTTCGAGGGGGCAACTCCTGAGGGCCCCCGGTTTCCTTGCTGTATACGTTGCACTTCTGCTTCTGGTTTCGCTGACGCGTAAGACCGGCCTGATTCTCGTGCTGATTGTCCTGGTTGTCGTGTTCTTCAAGGTAGCGGGTCGGCGCGGGCGAGTTGTCGTTGCGGCAATGGCGGTCGGCGCTTCTCTGTTTATGACGGTCCTTATGCCCAGGGCCGTGCTTCCCGCTTTGGGGTGCGAGCCGGGTGGCAAGCAGGAGGTCTACGGTCTCATGTTTCAGCAGTCCGCGTTGCTGATGCGTGACCACGGGGACGAGCTTCCGGAATGGCAGCGTCAAGAGATCGAGCGCGCCATCGGGGAGGATGGTAAGAACAACTACACGTGGTTTTTAACCGACTCCGTTAAAGACCCTACGTTTGGGAAGGCCGACGAGCTCGATTTTGCAGCCTATTTTGGCGCGTGGGTGGCGGGGCTCCTGCAGCATCCACTTTGTTATCTCGAGGCGTATCTGGGAGTGCAGGTTGGCTGGTATGCCATGCCGGCGGCGGGAAGCGAGGCCTTGTCGCCCTATGTGACTCCTGTCGACGGGCACAACGTAAGCCACGTGTTTCCCCGCTCGCGGGACCTGGGATTGAGCTGGTCCGATGCGACCTTGGGCCGCAGTGTCGAGTCGCTCGTCGCATGGTTTCAGTCGACGCCGGTCGGCATGCTTGTCGGCGCCAAGGCGCTTTGGTCGACCTGGGGTATGGCGTTTCTGCTGCTAGAGATAAAACGTCGTGTGCCCCAGAAACTCTATCTGATGGTGCCGCTCGTTGCGGCAAACCTTGTTCTTTGGATCTCGCCGACGTCGTACACGACCGAGTCGATGCGCTACCTGCTGCCGTTGTTGTTCTGGCTGCCCGTGAGTGCAGCGATGATTTTTGCCAGCGTTGCGTCGACCGAATAAAGCGGGCCCGCGTGCAGCTACGCACGCGGGCCCTTGGGCAAACAGTCTAGTTGCTCTTGAGGTGGACGACGGTTTCGCAGTGGAAGGTTTGCGGGAATAGGTCGACCGGCGTGATCTTGACGGGGGAGAAGGTGCCCTCCTCGACAAAGCGCTTGAGGTCGCGGGCCAGAGTTGCCGGATCACAGCTCACATAGGCGACATCGCGCGCACTCGTGCTCGCGATGAGGTCGATCGCCTCAGGGGCGAGGCCCGCACGCGGCGGATCGACTACCAGGACGTCGGCGTCCTGATCGGGGAACTCGCGCACCGCGTCGCCGCCGATGACGTCGACGTTATCGAGCTTGTTGATCTCCAGGTTGCGACGCAGGTCGCGCACGGCCGGGCCGTAGGCCTCGACGGCGGCGACAAAATCACAGCGGCGGGCGAGCGACAGGGTAAAGGTGCCGGCACCGCAGTACAGGTCCACGGCCAGTTCGTCTTCCTGCGGGTCGAGGGCGTCCATAACGAGCTCAATCAAAATCTCGGCGCCCTTGGTATTGACTTGGAAAAACGACGGAGCAGACAAGCGCATCTGGCCCTCGGCGATATTCTCGGTCCAGGAGCCCTCGCCGGCGAGCATCTCGACTTTGGAGACACGGCGGGCTTTCTTTTCGCCCTTGCTCATCACACGCACGATGCTCGTGGGGTGAGCGGCGTCCGCCAGCACGCGGGAGACCTGCGAGCGCGGAAAAGAGCCTGTGGGCGTCCAAAGTGCGACCTCGAGTGCCTTGGTGCGGCGCGATGCGCGAATGCCCACGCGTTCGAGCTCCAAATCATGGCTACCGCTTAGATAGTTGAGTGCGCCGACGACCGATTTGAGCGCCTTGGGAAAACGCTTATCGAACAGCGGGCACGCATCGACGGTCACGATTTTGCTGGGGTCGACACCGTGCATGCCAAGGCGCACGCGACCGTTGACGACGGTGGGCTCCAGCTCGATCTTGTTGCGGTAGCCCCAGTCGTCCTTGGTGTGGCGGATGGGCTGTACCAACTCATCGACCTGCTCAGGAGCGAACTTGCCGATGCGCTCGAGCGTGGAGCGCAAGTTTTGCTCCTTGGCGGCGAGCTGTGCCGTGCGTGAGAGATTGCCCCACGAGCAGCCGCCGCAGATGCCCACGAAGGGGCAGGGAGGCTGAATGCGATCGGGGCTTGGCTCCAGAATCTCGGTGGCGCGGGCGCGCATGAACGATTTGCCGTCCTGTACGACCTCGGCCTCGACGGTGTCGCCTGCCACGGCGCCCTGCACAAAGACGGCTTTACCGTTGTCGGCGTGCGCCAGACCGTCGGCGCCGTAGGTCATCGATTCTATAGTGAGCTTCATATCCCTGCCTGTCATTCGCGTTGTTGCTCGCACCATGGTAGCAGGGAAAAGCGCCCCGCATCCGAGGCTTTCCTCAAATGCGGGGCGCTTCTACAAACTGCTTCTACAAACGACTATTTCGTCTTGCCGGTAATGAGCGTCTTAAGACCCAGACCGATCAGGCCCAGGCCCATGCGCACGCGGCCGGGGCGATGGCGCTCAATGGCCTTGGTCTTGCCGGCGGGCTTATCGTGACGGGCACTCGTCTCGGGTGCGGGCTTGGTGACCTGCGGCTCGGGCTGAGGTGCAGGCTCGGGCTCAATGACGGTCGCCTGGACCTTCTGAACCTCGAGTGTGGCCGGCTGCGGCTCAGGAGCAGGGGCGGGGGCGGGCGCGGGCTTTGCCTCGGCGGCCGCCTCGGCGTTGCGATAGGCACGCTCCAGCAGGGCTTCCTGCGAGTTGAAGGGTTTCTCACCCTCTGCGCGCTTCACGGGGACCCAAGTGCCGTCGCTCGTGAGGCTGCGGGCCTTCACGTTGTCGTGCAGCTGCATGCCCATGTACTCGTGCACCAGGGCACGGCAGGTGGGGTCGAGCACGGGGAAGGCGATCTCCACGCGGTGCTCGGTGTTGCGCGTCATCATGTCGGCCGAGCTCAGATAGATCATGTCCGAGTCCACGCCAAAGGCGTAAACGCGCGCATGCTCCAAAAAGCGTCCGACGATAGAACGGACATGCACGTTCTCGGTCTTGCCCGGAACGCCCGGCTTGAGGCAAGAGATGCCGCGGATGATCATGTCCACGCAGACTCCTGCGCACGATGCCTCAGCGATCTTGTCGATGACCTCGCGGTCGGTGAGCGAGTTGAGCTTAAAGAACACACGGGCGGGCTCGCCAACGAGGGCGCGCTGGATCTCGCGATCCAGGCCGCGCATGATGAGCGGCTTCAGGCCGACCGGCGCCACGCCCAGGAAGCGGTAATCGCCGCGCAGGTTGCCCAGCGACAGGTTGCGGAAGAACAAGTTGGCGTCCTCGCCGATGCCGGGATGGGCGGTCATGAGCATAAAGTCGCTGTAGAGCTTGGCCGTCTTCTCGTTAAAGTTGCCGGTGCCCAACAGCGTCAGGCGTGTAAGTGCCATGCCCTCGCGATAGGTGAGCTGGCAGATCTTGGAGTGACACTTAAATCCTTCGGAGCCGTAGATGACGGTGCAGCCTGCCTCTTCCAGACGCTCGGCCCACTCGATGTTGTTCTGCTCGTCGAAGCGGGCGCGGAGCTCCATGAGCACCGTGACCTCTTTGCCGTTCTCGGCGGCATCGATCAGCGACTCGCACAGGCGGCTCTGCTTGGCCACGCGGTAGAGCGTGATGCGCAGCGAGATACACTCGGGGTCGTAGGCGGCCTCGTGCACCAGATCCAGGAAGGGGTTCATGGCCTCATAGGGATAAAAGAGCAGCTTGTCGTGCTGAAGTACCTGCTCGCGGATGGAGCGGGTCATATCGATGGTGGGGTTGGGCTGTGGCTTAAACGGCGTAAAGAGCAGCTCGTTGCGCAGGTGCTCGGGAATCTTGCCCTCAATGCCAAAGACATAGTCCAGGTTGAGCGGGATATCGCAGGTAAAGACCGAGCGACGTGAGAGCTCGAGCGCCTTGCGGATAGTCTTGAGCGTTGCTTTTTCGAGTGAGCCCGAGACGGCGAGCACCACCGGCTGCAGGCGCAGGCGCTTCTTGAGGATGCGCTTCATATGCTGGCGGTAGTCCTCTTCCTCCTCGACGCCCTCGCCGTCCGGATCGATGTCGGCGTTGCGGGTGACGCGGATGAGCGCACGGTCGAGCGGCTTATAGGAGCCAAAGCAGCTATCCAGGCAGGCGAGGATGACATCCTCGAGCAAGATGTAGGAGTAGGTGCCGGTGGGCGAGGGGATCTCGACCACGCGGTTCATCGAGGCGGGAATCTCGATTAGGCCCAGCAGGCTCTCCTCGTCGGTGACGCCGTCCAGGCCACAAGCTAGATAGAGTGCGCCGTTGCGCAGGTTGGGGAAGGGGTGGCGCGGGTCAATGACCAGCGGCGAGATGACCGGCGACACGTAGGCCTGGAAGTAGCGGGTTACAAAGGTGCGCTCCTCGGGCGTAAGCGAATCGATGCGGGCGCGGTGAACGCCCAGGGTGTCGAGCTTGCCCTCGATGCTCTTAAAGATGGACTCCCAACGGGTAAGGAGCCCGGGCATTTCGGCCATGACAGCATCGACCTGTTCGGAGGCGGTCATATTGCTCTTGTTGTCGACAGGTTGCTTTTTGAGCTCGGCGAGGTCAGACAGGCCACCCACGCGCACCATAAGGAACTCATCGAGGTTTGACTCGAAGATCGAGACGAACTTAAGGCGCTCGAACAACGGCACGGACTCATCAAAAGCCTCGTCGAGCACACGGTTGTCAAAGCGTAGCCAGCTGAGCTCTCGGTTCTGCGTGTACGAGAAGTCGCGCGGCGGTTTGCGCAGCTTTGCGGCGGCTTGCTTTTTTTCGATTTTGCTCGGCATATGCATCTGTCCGTTCAGTCCCCGCAGGGGACGGTAGCCTAACACTATTCACTATTGTCTCAATTTAGTCGACTTGCGGCACGGACGTATTGTGCGAACGGTATCTTTACCTACTTCTTACGCTGTCAAGCATGCAACTAACTGCCTGACTCGTTTTGAAAACAATCTATATCCATACTCAACTGGTGAGAATGTATGAATAAGAATGATTGCGAGCTGAATATAATCGAATCCAAATCGAATCATGGACAAACGACATATATATGCAGAAAACCGTTTTAGCTATGCAATTCCTAAACATGAAAATATTTGTGCAATCTGGCTTAATTCCTTAGAAAAAAGAACGTTTACCTTTGAAAACCTGCTTTAGAGAACCGAAGTGCATCATGGGGGAATCATATGCGATATACCGTTCATCGCACTTTGCTGACCGTTCGGGGGCGAGGTGGAATTGCGGGTGGTTTTTGGATATAACTAGAGCTGTCAGCAAGCAGCGTCCCATACGGAGGGGCGCTGATACATTCGGCCAGTAAGGCCCGAAAGAAAGGTAGGAGGCCATGACGAAAGGTCTGCACGTGCCTTCCGAGATCGGCAAGCTCAGGAAGGTCTGCCTGCACCGTCCCGGCGACGAGCTCCTCAACCTGCCGCCCGACGAGCTCGAGCGACTCCTGTTCGACGACGTCCCGTTCCTGGAGGTCGCACAGCAGGAGCACGACACCTTCGCCCAGATCCTGAGGGACCAGGGCGTGGAGGTCCTCTACCTCGAGAACCTCGTCGCCGAGGTGTTCGACCAGGTCCCCGGCGCCCGCGCCGAGTTCACCGACCAGTACATCGCCGAGGCCGGCATCCGCGGCCAGCACATGCCGCAGATCGTCCGCGAGAAGCTGGACTCCATCGAGGACAACCTCGAGTTCGTCAAGAAGACCATGGCCGGCATGACCAAGGCCGAGATCGACATGCCCCTCACGGCGTCCACGACCCTCGACTCCCTGGTCAACTCCGAGTCCGAGTCCGACCTGATCATCGACCCGATGCCCAACCTCTACTTCACCCGCGACCCGTTCGCGGTCGTCGGCGAGGGCGTCAACCTCAACCGCATGTACTCGGTCACCCGCAACCGCGAGACCCTGTACGGCAAGTACATCTTCAAGTACCACCCCGACTACAAGGACGTCTCGCTGTACTTCCGCCGCGACTGCCAGTTCCACACCGAGGGCGGCGACGTGCTGAACATCAACGAGAAGACCCTCGCCGTCGGCATCTCCCAGCGCACCCAGGCCGCCGCGATCGACATCATGGCCCAGAACATCTTCTGGAACTCCGACTCCAAGGTCGAGCGCATCCTGGCCTTCGACATCCCGGTCTCGCGCGCCTTCATGCACCTCGACACGGTCTTCACCCAGATCGACGTCGATAAGTTCACGATCCACCCCGCCATCATGGGCACCCTGCGCGTCTACGAGCTGACCGCCGGCAAGAACCCGGGCGACGTGAACATCCGCCTGATCGAGGACACCCTCGAGCACGTTCTGGAGGACGCCACCGGCGTCGACCAGGTCAAGCTGATCCCCTGCGGCGGCGGCGACCCGATCGCGGCCTCCCGCGAGCAGTGGAACGACGGCTCCAACACCCTGTGCGTCGAGCCCGGCAAGATCTGCGTCTACGCCCGCAACACCGTCACCAACGACGTGCTGTACAAGGAGGGCCTGGACCTTCTCGTCGTGCCCTCCGCCGAGCTCTCCCGCGGCCGCGGCGGCCCGCGCTGCATGAGCATGCCCTTCTGGCGCGAGGACCTCTAAGGTTTTCAAAGACCCGTACAGGTCTTAAAACAAACGTCTAACTGCCATTAGATGTCTCCCATTGGGGCGGTGCGAATCTTTCGCACCGCCCCATTCTTGTATGAGGAACGTCAACACGATTGGATGACTGCTTTTGTAAGGAGCTTGGCCATGGATATCAAGACAATCGGCGTTGAGGAATGGCTTAACGTTTGGGAGAAGAGCGCTACGTGGGATATCGCCCAGTCGACAATCTCCTCGCTTACCATGGGCGAGCTGCGCGCGCTCGACGACCAAGATGGTGCCACGTTCTACGAGCGCCTGGACCGCGAGAAAATGAACTACGGCTGGATTGAGGGTTCGCCGGAGTTTAAGGCCGAGGTTGCCAAGCTGTATCGTCGCGAGGTCAATCCCGATCATATTCTGCAGACCAATGGCTGCACGGGCGCAAACCTCAACGCCATCATGGCTGTGGTCGAGCCCGGCGACCACGTTATCGCCGAGTGGCCCACCTACGCGCCGCTCTACGAGATTCCGCGCACGCTGAGCGCCGAGGTCGAGTATTGGGAGCTTCGCGAGGAACTCGGCTGGAAGCCCGATATCGAGGAACTCAAGCGCTTGGTGCGCCCCAACACCAAGCTTATCTGCATCAACAACGCATCGAACCCCATCGGTACGGTGCTCGATGCCGATACGCTCGGCCAGATTGCCGAGATCGCCCGCTCGGTGGGCGCCTATGTGCTGTGCGACGAGGTGTACCTGCCGCTTGAGAACACCGAGGACTTTTTGTCGATGGCCGATGTGTACGAGAAAGCCATCGTCACCAACTCGGTGTCCAAGACCTATTCGACGCCTGCGGCACGCGTGGGCTGGGTCGTGGCAGACGAAGAGGTATCTAACCGCATTCGCACGTACCGCGACTACACCATGATTTGCGGCGGCGTGTTCAACGACGCCCTGGCGACCTATGTGCTCAAGCACAAGGACAAGATTCTCGAGCGCAACCGCAAGATCGTGTTTGGAAACCGCGATATCGCGCAGGCTTGGATCGATACGCAGCATCGCGTTTCCTGGACGGCCCCGCAGGGCGTGTCTACCTCGTTTATCCAGCTTGATATTCCCGAGGACGACGAGGAGTTCTGCAAGCGCCTGCTGTCCGAGAGGAGAGTGCTGCTGGTTCCCGGCAGCCGCTTTGAGCTTCCCTGCGGCGCACGCCTGGGCTACTGCGCGAGCGGGGACGTTCTGCGCGAGGGTTTGAGGCTTTTGGGGGAGGCACTGGCGGAGTTCGATCGCTAGGATTCCGACGGCTCTCAAAGCCGCTCAAATCTGTCCACGATTATCGATAACTGACCCGTTTCCCAAGAGGGGAGCGGGTCTGTTTTTCTATACCGAGAAGTCAAGTTGTTACAAATGAGGCCGTAAGGCGAGCCGGTATTCGATGGGCCTTATACTGAGCTTCCGGTGAACGGTATCAAGCGTCTGGTAAACGGTAATTTGTTACCAGAAATGAATAGGACAAACTTTTTTCTGAATAAAAATGAAAATGGTTGAGACGCGGTATGAATCGCTAATTCTATTCATAGCTTTATTGGAAATATGCAATTTGAGGGTGGTTTAATAAAGTTTAGTTCCATTTGCTATCTGGATTGAAAACGCGTTTAAGCACGTAAATAAACTTTATTAAATCAAAGTGTGCCATGCGTGAAGTATATGTGTATGCCGTTCACCCCTCACATAAAACCGTTCGGGGGCGAGGTGGAAGTATGAACTGATTTTGGATATAAATATGTCGTCAGCAATAACGCCTCACACGGAGGGGCGCTAACGAATCGGCCCTGACAGGGGCCCGAAAGAAAGGTAGGAGGCCATGACGAAAGGTCTGCACGTGCCTTCCGAGATCGGCAAGCTCAGGAAGGTCTGCCTGCACCGTCCCGGCGACGAGCTCCTCAACCTGCCGCCCGACGAGCTCGAGCGACTCCTGTTCGACGACGTCCCGTTCCTGGAGGTCGCACAGCAGGAGCACGACACCTTCGCCCAGATCCTGAGGGACCAGGGCGTGGAGGTCCTCTACCTCGAGAACCTCGTCGCCGAGGTGTTCGACCAGGTCCCCGGCGCCCGCGCCGAGTTCACCGACCAGTACATCGCCGAGGCCGGCATCCGCGGCCAGCACATGCCGCAGATCGTCCGCGAGAAGCTGGACTCCATCGAGGACAACCTCGAGTTCGTCAAGAAGACCATGGCCGGCATGACCAAGGCCGAGATCGACATGCCCCTCACGGCGTCCACGACCCTCGACTCCCTGGTCAACTCCGAGTCCGAGTCCGACCTGATCATCGACCCGATGCCCAACCTCTACTTCACCCGCGACCCGTTCGCGGTCGTCGGCGAGGGCGTCAACCTCAACCGCATGTACTCGGTCACCCGCAACCGCGAGACCCTGTACGGCAAGTACATCTTCAAGTACCACCCCGACTACAAGGACGTCTCGCTGTACTTCCGCCGCGACTGCCAGTTCCACACCGAGGGCGGCGACGTGCTGAACATCAACGAGAAGACCCTCGCCGTCGGCATCTCCCAGCGCACCCAGGCCGCCGCGATCGACATCATGGCCCAGAACATCTTCTGGAACTCCGACTCCAAGGTCGAGCGCATCCTGGCCTTCGACATCCCGGTCTCGCGCGCCTTCATGCACCTCGACACGGTCTTCACCCAGATCGACGTCGATAAGTTCACGATCCACCCCGCCATCATGGGCACCCTGCGCGTCTACGAGCTGACCGCCGGCAAGAACCCGGGCGACGTGAACATCCGCCTGATCGAGGACACCCTCGAGCACGTTCTGGAGGACGCCACCGGCGTCGACCAGGTCAAGCTGATCCCCTGCGGCGGCGGCGACCCGATCGCGGCCTCCCGCGAGCAGTGGAACGACGGCTCCAACACCCTGTGCGTCGAGCCCGGCAAGATCTGCGTCTACGCCCGCAACACCGTCACCAACGACGTGCTGTACAAGGAGGGCCTGGACCTTCTCGTCGTGCCCTCCGCCGAGCTCTCCCGCGGCCGCGGCGGCCCGCGCTGCATGAGCATGCCCTTCTGGCGCGAGGACCTCTAAGTCTTTCCGTTTCCGGTGCGGTCCCCCTACAACCGCACCGGTTTCGCCCGTCAAACGGGCAACACTAATACTTACGTAATTCATTTTTTTCGAAAGGAAACGAACCATGGGTGTTAACCTCTCCGGCCGTAGCTTCCTCAAGCTCCTCGACCTCTCCACCGAGGAGATTGAGTACTTGCTCAAGCTTTCCAAGAACTTCAAGGACATGAAGCGCGCTGGCGTTCCGCACCGCTATCTCGAGGGCAAGAACATCGTCCTGCTCTTCCAGAAGACCTCCACTCGTACCCGCTGCGCCTTCGAGGTCGGCGGCATGGACCTGGGCATGGGCGTCACCTACCTCGATCCCGGTTCGTCGCAGATGGGCAAGAAGGAGTCCATCGAGGACACCGCCCGCGTTCTCGGCCGCATGTATGACGGCATCGAGTTCCGTGGCTTTGCCCAGGACGACGTCGAGGAGCTCGCTGCTAAGTCCGGCGTGCCTGTCTGGAACGGCCTGACCACCGAGTGGCACCCCACCCAGATGCTCGCCGATATCCTGACCGTCCAGGAGAACTTCAACTACGACATCAAGGGCAAGACCCTCGTCTTCATGGGCGACTGCAAGAACAATGTCGCTCGCTCCCTCATGGTTGTCTGCTCCAAGCTCGGCATGAACTTCGTGGCCTGCGGCCCCGAGGAGTGCATGCCCGCTGACGACGTCATCGAGGCCTGCAAGCCCATCGCCGAGGCTAACGGCTGCACCATCAAGCTGACCACTGACGTCAAGGACGGCGTCACCGGTGCCGACGTTATCTACACCGATGTGTGGGTCTCTATGGGCGAGCCCGACGAGGTCTGGGCCGAGCGCATCGCTCAGCTCACCCCGTATCGCGTTACCTCCGAGGTCATGGCTATGGCCAACCCGGGCGCCATCTTCCTGCACTGCCTGCCCAGCTTCCATGACACCAACACCACGATTGGCGCCGAGAAGTGCGAGCAGTTCGGCATCACCGAGCAGGAGGTCACCGACGAGGTCTTCGAGAGCCCCGCTTCCAAGGTCTTCGACGAGGCCGAGAACCGCATGCACACCATCAAGGCTGTCATGTACGCTACGCTCAAGTAAGAGCATCTAGCATCTCGCTCGGGGTGTATTGCTGCACACCCCGAGCGGCTTTGTCTGGTAAATATCTCGCGTCGGGCGGTGGGCACGGCACGGAAGAGCCGCTTCGGGCGAGATCAGTAAATGATTTATGAAGGGGGGATGAGAACTATGACTGAGACCGCTAAGAAAAAGCGCGGTATGCCTTCATCGTTCACCATTCTTCTTGCTCTGCTGGCAATTGTTGCAGTTGTTACCGTTATCGTCTCCGGCACGTCCGGCGGCGCGGTTACTGCCGCCCGTCTGAGCGATTTCTGCACCGCCCCGATTAAGGGCTTCGCTGACGCTCTGCCTGTCTGCCTCTTCGTTATGATCCTGGGCGGCTTTCTCGGCATGATGACCGAGACCGGCGCTCTGGACAACGGCATCGCCGTTCTGGTGCAGAAGCTTAAGGGCAACGAGATCATGCTCATTCCCGTGCTGATGCTCATCTTCTCCCTCGGTGGTACTACCTATGGTATGTGCGAGGAGACCGTTCCCTTCTACGCCCTGCTCGCCGCTACCATGATGGCCGCTGGCTTCGACCCCATGGTCGGCGCCGCTACCGTTCTGCTCGGCGCTGGCTGCGGCTGCCTGGGCTCCACGGTTAACCCGTTCGCCGTCGGCGCTGCCGTCGACGCTCTGACCGGCGTTGGCATTGAGGTCAACCAGTCCATCATCATCGGCCTCGGTGCCGTCCTGTGGATTGTCACTACCGCTATGTCCATCGTCTTCGTGATGAACTATGCCAAGAAGGTCAAGGCTGACAAGGGTTCCACCATCCTGTCGATGCAGGAGCTCAAGGACGCCGAAGAGGCTCACGGCAAGGCTGCTTCCGAGGTCCACAAGGAGGTCAAGCTCACTGGTCGTCAGAAGGGTGTTCTGATCGCCTTCGCCTTCACCTTCGTCGTCATGATCGTCGGCTTCATCCCGCTGGCCGACCTCAACGAGGGCGTCGCCAACTTCTTCGACGCTGGCGCTGTCTACGACGCCGACGGTAACGCCGTCGTCCAGGGCTGGTCTGCCCTGATCACCGGCCTGCCCATTGGCCAGTGGTACTTCGACGAGGCTTCCACCTGGTTTTTCCTCATGGCCGTCCTGATCGGTATCATCGGTGGCCTGTCCGAGAAGCAGATCGTTAACACCTTCATCACCGGTGCTGCTGACATGATGTCCGTTGTTCTCGTCATCGCCCTCGCTCGTGGTATCTCCGTCCTCATGGCTAACACCGGCCTCGACGTCTTCGTCCTCGACGCTGCCGCCAATGCCCTGGCTGGCCTGTCCGGCGTGATCTTCGCTCCCATGAGCTTCCTGGTCTACTTCGGCCTGTCCTTCCTGATCCCCTCGACCTCCGGTATGGCCACCGTCTCCATGCCCATCATGGGACCGCTGGCTGTTAAGCTTGGCTTCTCGCCTGAGGTTATGGTCATGATCTTCTCTGCCGCCATCGGTGTCGTGAACCTGTTCACCCCGACCTCCGGCGCCATCATGGGCGGTCTCGCCCTGGCCAAGATCGAGTGGACGACCTGGCTCAAGTTTGCCCTTAAGCTCATCGTTGCTCTCTCCGTCGTCTGCGCCGTCATCCTGACCGTCGCCTGCGTGCTGCTCTAAGTACCCAACGGGTACCCCACGGAAACCTTGACGATCCTGTAAAGGATCACCTGGTCATCGTCTGTCCGGTGGGGTAAACCCACCGGTAGACTCCTACCTTTAGCCCCCTCCCGTTCCGTGCGCGGGAGGGGGCGCACTTATGTTCCGGCGTTTTACCAAACGCCGGAACCGGTCGACGCTGCGCGCCGCCCAGGGCGACAATTTGTCATTCAAAAGGCGAGGCATGACCAGAGGGTCAATGCCTCGCCTTTTTCATGCCAACTTGTTCGCCCTGGACGTCGCTCGCTGTCCGTCCTCTACCTGCGGTGTTGCCTTGCTCCGGATGGGTAGTCATTGGGGACGTTCTTAAATGACTACTTGCTCTCGTTAGATAAGCGTCCGAGAACCACGCTCGTCGCTACTTAAGCCCCGGGAGGCGGGTGTAGGGGAATGAGCGCTCTAGGAACTCGGAGCAGCGGGCGTAATCTTTGGCGAAGTAGCTGCTGTAGAGCGAATCGAGCACGTATTGCACGGCGATGTGGCTGGCGAACTGCGTGATGCGATGCGTCATGCTCTCGTGGTCACTCACCGTAAGGTAGGCGGCAAAGCCGGGGTGAATGCGCGCGCAATAAGGTGTGCCGATGACGATGACTGGGACATGCCGACTGCTGAGGATCGGCAAGATGTCCTTGAGGTTGGGGGCAAGGCCGCTGTAGGAGATGACGATTGCCGCATGGTCGGGACCCGAGGCGAGCGCCGTTCGCACCTGGGCCTCGCCACCGTTGTGGCACGTCGCGCTTTTACCGGCGGAGAGCAGGCGATCGCGGAACATTCCCGCTGGATAGAGGTTGTGCGAGCCCGTGTAGATGTCGACCTGTCGGGCGTTCGCGATGAGCTTGGCGGCGTGGTCAAGCTGCGTGGGGTCGAGCAGTTCCTGCGTTTCGGCCAGCGTGGTCTGGTAGAGCCCCTCCATGCGCTCCATAACCTGCGCAGGGGTGGACGTGGCGTCGAAGGGAAAGTTGATGTCCACGTCGCGCCGATTGCCCGATTCGGTTGCCAGGCGGATGAGCTCGACTTTGAGATCCTTAAAGCCCTCGAGGCCGAGCTTTTTGCAAAAACGGTGCACGCTCGCAACAGAAACATTGGTGCGCGCGGCAAATTCCTTAATAGAAAGTCCGCGGATGTCCTCGCCGATGGCAAGGGCTGCAATGCCGAGCTGTTGCTCGGTAGGGGTAAGGCCCTGTGCCTCGGAAATCTTGCGTTTGATATCCATACGAACTCCCACACTCGCCAAACCTGCCAAAAAGGGACAGGTTTATTTTGGCACGTTTCGGTCGGTATCAGGAAGTATCAGGGACGGGGCGGCGTCGGTCCGTGGGCGCGAAAAGAAGTGTCGGGTTTGGCGCGCCCGCTTCCGCCCGTCCCGTGCGCAGGCGATACTCGGCTTATCGACCCGCGATGCAAAGGAGATGCTCATGGCAAACATCAAGTTCCCCGAGGGCTTCTATTGGGGTGGCGCCACCGCCGCCAACCAGTTTGAGGGCGCTTGGAACGTGGACGGCCGCGGTCCTTCCGTCGACGACCACTTCCGGGGCGGCAGCTACAAGGAGCCGCGCCAGATCACGATCGACATCGACCCCGATCGTTTCTACCCCAACCATGACGGCATCGATTTCTACCATCACTACGAGGAGGACATCGCGCTGTTTGCCGAGATGGGCTTCAACATGTTCCGCATGTCCATCTCCTGGAGCCGTATCTTCCCCAACGGCGATGACGCCGAGCCCAACGAGGCCGGCCTCGCCTTCTACGATCGCGTTTTCGACTGCCTGCGCGCCCACAACATCGAGCCGCTCGTGACCCTCTCACACTACGAGATGCCCTATCACCTGGTCGAGAAATACAACGGCTGGGCGAGCCGCAAGCTCATCGGCCTTTTTTTGGTTGCCCATC
>OGPP01001426.1_pt1 | contig 18086 bp, 18 predicted proteins | sample 1553021 | NCBI WGS metagenome assembly OGPP01 (sample SAMEA2580217, study PRJEB22360) | human gut metagenome | biome: human gut; feature: human-associated habitat; material: faeces | place: Denmark | collected 2008/2010
CTACAGCGCCGCGCGGGGGGCGGCCCGGCCCGCCGGCCGGGGCAGCCAGCGCTGTTTGTGACGGCCGCGGTACAGGAAAAAGCTGCCCACCATCAGCACCAGCACCACGATGATGGTCACGACCATGCTGGGCTGGATCTTGAGGCCCGCAGCGGATGCCACACCGGCAGCCTCCGACACCTGTGTCAGATCCCATGGCAGGAACGGCTCGCCGCGCAGCTGCAGGGTGTAAAAGTTCACCGCGCAGGGCGCACAGCCCAGCACCGCCATGCCCAGCGTGGACAGCGGCGGACAGCGGAACACCCAGTCCAGCAGCAGCCACACCAGAAACAGCAGCAGCCACGCCAGCAGATAAGCCCCGATGTGCGGGAAGATAAAACTTGCAAAAACGTCTGCGCTCAGGCTCCCGCGGGCGATCCCCTCGCCCAGCAGCAGCACGATCAGCGATGCCGCCAGCGGGAATACCATCCGCAGCGCCAAAAGCGGTTTGGGAGTTTTCATAATTCCTGTTCCTTTCCTCATCCGTGAAACCTCAGATCATACGCAAAAGCACATTTCTTTACGCTTTTTGCACAAAGCTTCTGCGATTATTATAGTCACTTCCACAAAAAAGTCCACCCTGTTTTTGCAAAAAATTTACAAACCCAGCTTCACGCGCAGCTTTTGCCACCATTTGAGCTGTTCCGGCTGCGGCGGTGCTTCCGGCAGGGCCGTGTGCACCAGCACCGCATCCGTGCCAATGGTCTCGATCTCCTGCCATGGAATGGTCAGGCTATCGTCCCGGCCAAGCAATCCGAACAGCCTTGGCCGCCCCAGCAGGATCAGGCTCTGCAGCCGGGCGGTGGCAGGGTCAAAGGCCAGGTCGTCGGCCCGGCCAAGGCAGACCCCCTGCTCCAGCTGCACCACCTCTTTTTCACACAGTTCCCGGATGGTCAATGCCCTTCTCCCCTTTCTGCCACAGCTTATGCAGCCGCCGGGCACATCATGCAAAAAGCAGTGGAAACCGCATGGCAGATTGTGGTATACTGTGGGCAGAGCATTCCATGAGAAACAGAGGAAATTTTAAATGTATAAAAGCATCGTGTTTGATCTGGGCGGTGTCATGGTGGATTTTGCCCCCCGCGCCTATCTGGTAGACCGCATTTGCAATGAAGAGATCGAGGAGCAGGTGTACGACCTGACCTTTGGCAGCGAGGAGTGGAAGCAGCTGGATGCCGGGCTTGTCTCCCGCTTTGACGGCAATCAGGCCATGCTGCGCAACGCCAAGGCCGCCGGGCGCGAGTTTGAGGTGCAGGGCGTGCTGGACGACTGGCTGCACATCCTGCGCCCGCGCCGCCGGATGCAGGAGCTGGTGCGCCGCCTGAAGAACCATGGCTACAGCGTGTACTATCTCAGCAACATCCCGGAGGACGTGCTGGCCCTGCTCAAGGAGCGCGGCGTGCTGGACCGCTTTGACGGCGGCGTAGCCTCCTGCGAGGTGCACATCAACAAGCCCGACCCCCGCATCTATCAGGCCCTGCTGGACAAATACGGCCTGAAAGCCAGCGAGTGCGTGTTCATCGACGACAATCTGGCCAATGTGCAGGCCGCATTCACGCTGGGCTTCGTGGGCATCCGGATGAAGGAGAGCGTGGGCACCCTGATCCGCAGCCTTGCCACCTGCAATGTGGCCCTGCGCTGACCTCCGTGACCCAAAACAGCTCCTGCCGGAAATGCTCTGGCAGGAGCTGTTTTGCTGCTTTAGGAATTACTTTTTCTCGTAGCTCTGGCAGTAGTGCGGGGTCTCCACCTGCTGCGTATCGCAGGTGCACTGCTCGGTCACTTTGATCTGGGGCAGGTCGCACTTGCAGCCGCTCACATTGTGGCTGCACTCGCAGACATCACAGGTAACGCCGATGTTTTCCATATTTATCACCTCTCTGTCCACAGTATGGCCTGCGGGCAGGGTGTTTATTCTGGAAAACTCAGCCAGCCTTTTTCGCTTCGCGCTTGGACCGGAGTGTGACTGCCGCATGCCGGATGGAAAGCACCGGGTGCACCGGCAGCATCCGCGGGCCTGCCCAGCGCATCACCGCGCGGATCTTCTCCCGCATTTCCGGCTTGTAGCAGTGCACTTTGCAGGCCGAGCAGAAGGTCTTGGTCTCCATGAACGGGCATTTGTCAATGCGGGTCAGGGCGTAATCGTGCAGCTGCCGGCACTCCGGGCACAGGCTGCCTTTGGGTGTTTTGTGCTGCCTGCGGCAGTAAAGAGCGATCATCTCGCTCACCAGCATCTTTTCATCTGCGCGCTTCTGATCCAAGTTCTTCGGGGTATCCTGCATGGGACGGGGCCTCCTGCTGCCTTATTTTTTCTACGGTCCGACCGCATTGCAGCGCGGCGCACCGCACGGCGCAAAAATGCAAAGCCTACCGTAACACCAATTGCTGCAGCCACTGCCATATACACCGCCTTCTGAAACCAAAGCGGCAGGAGCGCAGACCTTTCCGTCTGCTGTCCCCTGCCGCAGTTTTGATGCATTCTGTACAGAGGCTGCTGCTTTTGCGCGAAAGTTAGCATTTGCTAACCTTCAGCTCTGCAAAAACACCGTTTTTCGGTGTTCTCATAGTTTATCGCAGCTGTCTCTGTTTGTCAAGAGAAGCTTCTCCTGTTTACCATGCAGCCAGATCTGCACCCAGCTTGCGGCATGCAGCCTGAACATCATCGTCCGGGGCCTCGTTGCAGATCAGGCCCTCACCGTTCAGCACCTGTGCGCCGTCGCCCTGAGCACGCTCCACCCAGTCACGCATCCACTGGCCGTCGCCCCAGCCGTAGGAGCCGAACAGGGCGATCTTCTTGCCGTTCAGAGAACCCTCCAGATCAGAGAACATCGGCTCCGACCCGCCCTCCTCCCGCCGCCCCCCATGCATCGGCTCGAACTCGCTCTCCTCCAGCTGCTCCGCGCCCATTGCGGGGCAGCCAAAAGCCACTGCATCAAACTCAGCCAGCTTTGCGGCGTTCATCTCGCTGCAGGGCACGATGGTGCCGTTTGCACCCTCTGCCACGCAGTTTGCCATGGTCTCAGTGTTGCCGGTTGCGCTCCAGAATACGACTGCTACTTTGCTCATAAAGATCGTCCTCTCTCAAATCAATATTAGTTAGATATATCTAACTTTATGTTCCATGAAAATGCGTCCAACCACGCAGACGCATCCCCATTTGGTTAGTATCTTCTAACCACCGATAGAATACCACAGCTTCCCGGCTGTGTCAAGCCTTTTATGCAAAAAGAACTGCCGCGGCTGAAAGTACGCCGTAGATCACCGGCTGGTGCAGCAGATACAGCAAAAGCGAGTGCCGGCCCATCCAGCCCAGCGCCGGGCAGACCGAACGGCGCAACGGTTCCATCCGCGCCCGGCCCACCACGCCGTGCAGAAAGTACCCTGCCCAGAACAGAAACAGCCACGGCAGCAGGGCAAAATAATCGGTGGAATAAAAATCGAAGGGCAGAAAGCCGAAAAACGCTGTAAAGTAATTCGCGTACCATGCATCCGGCAACGCAAGGCGCAGCCCGCCGAAGCCGAGCCAACGCTCGTCCAGATGATAAGTCAGTGCAAACAGCACCGCCGAAACCGCCAGCCCTGCGGCGGGCGGGATCTTTTTCAGCAGCGGTTCCAGCACACCGGTGAGCAGCATGGCGCTGCCCAGAAAGGTCAGCACACCGAACACCACCCGGTCCTCCGGCATGAAGACCAGCGTCACCACCGTGACCAGTGCCCCGGCAGCAAACACCTGTGCGCCGCGCTTCAGGGTGCGGTGTCCCAGCGGCACGCAGAAGCCGGACAGCAGGATGAACACCCAGCAGATGCTCTGCTGCCACAGCCGCCCCGGCCAGCCGATATACCAGTCCATCCAGATGCCGAACAGGAACATCATGTCCCAGCAGGCATGGTACAGCATCATGCTGACCGGATCCAGCCCGCGCAGTTCGTCCAGCAGGGCGTAGCGGCCCGCCGGGGTCTTTTGCTGCACTCGTCGTTCGTTTTCCATTATCCATATTCCCCTTTGCTGTGTTTCGCAATACGATATGACAAATTATAAACCGCACTGCGGCACCTGTCAACCAGACATCTCAGGGGGTTGAAGGCAGCAAAAAACCGCTGCACAGCGGCAAAGCCATGCAGCGGTCAGAATGGATAACCGGGGAAACCTTATCAGACTTCGGTGTTGAAGTAGCGCTTCAGCAGGCCCTCAAAGCCGCGGCCGTGACGGGCCTCGTCCTTTGCCATCTCGTGAACGGTGTCGTGGATGGCATCCAGATTCAGGGCCTTTGCCTTCTTGGCCAGATCCATCTTGCCTGCACATGCGCCGCACTCGGCCTCGGCACGCATCATCAGGTTCTTCTTGGTGCTGTCGGTGACAACTTCGCCCAGCAGCTCTGCAAAGCGGGATGCGTGGTCTGCTTCCTCGTAGGCATAGCGCTTGTAAGCCTCAGCGATCTCGGGGTAGCCCTCGCGCTCAGCCACACGAGCCATTGCCAGATACATGCCGACCTCGCTGCACTCACCCTCAAAGTTTGCGCGCAGGCCGTCCACGATCTCCTGCGGAACGCCCTCGGCCTTGCCGATGCCCACAACATGCTCGGTGACATAGGTGTTGCCGGTCTTCTCCACAAAAGCGGAAGCAGGAGCCTTGCAGACGGGGCACTGTGCCGGGATCTCGCCTTCAGCAATATAACCACAAACGGTGCAAACGTACTTCTTCATAAGAATAGACCTCCATCATTCTTTTTATATCAGTTAGAAAACAGGCTGGGCGGTGTTGGTACTCACCGGCCCTTGTCATGGCTCTATTATAGCGAATAATTCCTAGTTAGTCAAGGATAATTTTAAGAATAATTCCTATTTATTTTGCCTTACAGATAAATTCCGGCAGGGTCACTAAAAACCATCATCAAAAACTGTGTGCTTTGCCCTGTGCACCTTAAAAACAGCAAAGCCGCCCTGCACACACAGGACGGCTTCTGCCTTGTTCTTCCTTCTTCTATGGGAGATCAGACCTGCAGGTTGCTGCTGGTAGCGGCTTCGGAGCCGTCGGCAGCATCAAACTCGTAGTCGTTGCCGGGCAGGATAGCGTTCAGCAGGATGCCTGCGATTGCGGCCACAGCCAGACCGGACAGGTTGATGGTAACACCTGCAACGGCAAAGCTGACACCGCCCACAGAGTTGAAGCCCAGTGCGCACACCAGAATGACAGCGGCCACGATCAGGTTGCGGCTGTTGGTAAAGTCCACGCGGTTCTCCACCACGTTGCGCACACCGATGGCGGAGATCATGCCATACAGCACAAAGCTGATGCCGCCGATGATGCCGGTGGGGATAGTGTTGATGACAGCCTCAAACTTGGGGCTGAAGCTCAGGATGATGGCCAGCACGGCAGCAATGCGGATGACCAGCGGATCGTAGATCTTGCTCAGAGCCAGCACACCGGTGTTCTCGCCGTAGGTGGTATTGGCCGGGCCGCCCAGCAGGCCGGCCATGGTGGTTGCCAGACCGTCACCCAGCAGGGTGCGGTTCAGGCCGGGGTCGTTGATATAGTTGTGGCCCACGGTTGCGCTGATGGCGGCGATATCGCCCACATGCTCCATCATGGTTGCCAGTGCAATGGGGATGATGGTGAACAGTGCGCTGATGAACTCCGGGCTGCCGTCGATGGCAAACAGGCCCATGGCCTCCTTGTGCAGAGGGATGCCCACCCATGCAGCCTCAGAAATGCGCTGGAAGTCCACTGCACCGGTCACCAGTGCCACTGCATAGGACACCAGCACGCCGATGAGGATGGGCAGGATCTTGACCATGCCCTTGCCCCAGATGTTGCACACGATCACGACACCCAGTGCCACAAAGGCCAGCAGCCAGTTTGCCTGGCAGTTGTTGATAGCAGAGGGGGCCAGGATCAGGCCGATAGAAATGATAATGGGGCCAGTGACCACCGGCGGGAAGAACCGCATGATGCGGCGGATGCCGAAGGTGGAGATCAGCAGGCTGGCCACCAGATACACTAGACCGGAAAATGCGACGGCGGCGCAGGCGTAGGGCAGCATCTTGGTGTTGGCAACGGTCAGGTTGCCGTCTGCATCTGCCAGCATGGGGGCCACGATGGAGAAGCCGCCCAGATACGCAAAGGAGGAGCCGAGGAATGCAGGCACCTTCTTTTTGGTAATGAGGTGGAACAGCAGGGTGCCCAGACCTGCGCACAGCAGGGTGGTGGAAACGCTCAGGCCGGTGAGCAGCGGCACCAGCACCGTTGCGCCGAACATGGCAAACATGTGCTGCACGCCCAGAATGAACATGCGGCCTGCGCCCAGCTGGCGCGCGTCGTAAATGCCTTTGGAGTAATCGATCTTTTCGCTCATGAAGTTTTTCTGCCTCCTACAGAACTCGCAGCCCAAAAAAAGAGGCACCGCCGTCAGCAAAACGGCAATGCCCCTGAAATTTGGGAACAATGATCCCGCCCGGAAATGAGAAGTGCAATACAGCGCAGTCGATGATTCTTGTGCAGCATGGTGCGCTCCCCCTTTCATTCAGGCTCTTTCCAAACCGCCGCCAAAAGCCCCGCAAAAGGCCGCAGCGGGCAGTCCTTCAAGAGATTATAGCAGACTTTTTGCCGCCGTGCAACCATTTTGCTTAATTCTCCTGTATTTCCAGCCCGGAAGTTTGCGCCGCTTCTCTTGCAATCCGGCCCAAAGCGCACTATAATATAGCCTACCATTGTAATCTGTATTATAAGAGAATTATCAGGAGAGTTTATGATCTATCTGGATTATTCCGCCAATACCCCGGTAGACGAAGCGGTTTTACAGCGCTTTTGCGAGGTGGAGCGCAATTGCCCGGGCAATGCCAATTCCCGCCACGCAGCAGGCACTGCCGCAAAGGCTGCCATCGATGCCGCCACCCAGAGCATTGCCCGCAGTCTGAATGTGCAGCCCGCCGAGATCATCTATACATCCGGTGCCAGCGAGGCCAACAACTTTGCCATCAAGAGCATCGCCCGGCTGGAGCGCCACCATGGCAGACACATCATTTCCACCCCGCTGGAGCACTCCTCGGTGAGCGGCAGCCTGACCGCCCTGCAGGAGCAGGGATACGAGATCGACCTTGTGGACATCCGGCAGGACGGCACGGTGGACCTTGCCCACCTGAAAGAACTGCTGCGCCCGGACACCATTCTGGTGGCCGTCACTGCCGTGGACAGTGAGCTGGGCGTGGTGCAGCCGGTGGCCGAGATCGCGGAAATGTTGAAGGCCTGCCCCCACTGCCACTTCCATGTGGATGCCACACAGGCCGTGGGCAAGCTGCCGGTCAGCTTTGCGGGCATCGACACCATGAGCCTGACCGCCCACAAGTTCTACGGGCTGAACGGCATCGGTGTGCTGGTCAAGCGGCGCGGCCTTGCGCTGGAGCCGCTCATCCATGGCGGCGAGAGCACCACCCTCTACCGCAGCGGCACCCCCACCGTGGCGCTGGCCTGTTCGCTGGCGCTGGCGCTGGAAAAGGCAGTGAGCGAGCTGCCCGCCCGGGTGGAGCACATCCGCGCCCTGAACGCCCGCCTGCGCACCGGGCTTGCCCAATACCCCAAGGTGCGCATCAACAGCCCGGACACCGCCGTGCCGCAGATTTTAAACCTGAGCGTACAGAACGTGAAGGGCACCGTGTTCCAGCGGGAGCTGGATGCCAGGGGCGTATGCGTCTCGGTCAAATCGGCCTGCTCTTCGGACGGCCTGCCCTCCCGCGCCGTGTTTGCCGTGAGCCATGACCGGCGCAACGCGCTGTCCTCGTGGCGCATCAGCCTGAGCCACCTGACCACGGAACAGGAGATCACTGATTTTATGCAGGCGTTCGATGCCTGTTACAACGCCCTGACGCAATAAAAAGGAGTATTATGAAGCAAGATCCCCCCGCCGACCAGCAGCGAGGGGATCTTTTTTACTGTTTTTGAATGCCGAATAGTCTGCGCAGAATGCCGCGCAGCGCCTTGGGGCTTCGGATCACAACTACCTGCATATGCTCCCCGCCTTTCCGTTTTCTGGCCCATCCTATGCAGGCAGGGGCCGGAACGTTCCGGCAAGGGCAGCAGCGCTCAGTCTGCGATGGTCTCCACCACCACCAGCGCACCGCTGCGGGTGGAGATGGTGATGCAGTCCGACCCGGCAGCGTACTCGTTGCTGACGCCCAGCGGGTAGCTGGCGGTCAGCTCCGCATCGGTCAGCTCATAGTAGGAGCCGCGCTCGCACACGCCCTGCGCCCTGCCCTCCATCGGGAAGGCCGAGAAGAAGAAGTACTTCTCCTTCGGGTAGCGGCGGGTCTCGCCGGGCATCACGTAGGTGATGCGGCTGCGCTCATCCAGCAGGGTGGTGCGCACACCGCGCTGTTCCAGCCCAAGGCCGGTGCACAGGTTTGCAAGGGTGTGCTCCACCCGTCTGCCGCCAAGGCCGCCCAGCAGCAGCACCTCGTCAAAGCCCTTTTCCGAGACCAGCTTTGCGGCATACTCGGTGTCGGTATCGTCCTTCACATGGGGCAGCACGATGATATCGTCGTCCTGCTGTTCCGGGCAGGGGGCGGTGTCAAAGTCACCCACGATGATGTTGGGTCTACGCCCCAGAGGTGCGCAGTTGCGGTAGCCTGCATCACAGGCAATGATAAAGTCGTCCGGCCGCAGGGCCTCTGCCAGCTCCGGAGAAACCGGGCAGGCCGAAATGATCACACAGCGTGACATGAATCTCTTCCTTATCCTTTATACTTTCGGGCGCTGCCAATCCTTCACGTCCTTGACTTCCTCGTACATGGCGCAGTAGCTGTCGTACCGGGTCTGGGAGAGCCTGCCCTCGGCCAGTGCGGCGCGCACGGCACAGCCTTTTTCGCTGCGGTGGGAGCAGCCGGTGAACTGGCACTGGCCCAGATAAGGCCCGAACTCCGGGAACGCATGCTCCAGATTTTCCTTGGGGATGAACCCGGCGCGGTTCGCTTCCAGACTGGCAAAGCCCGGCGTATCCGCAATGCGCCCGCCAAAGGCTTCAAAGATCGTCACCTCACGGGTGGTGTGGCGGCCACGGCCCAGCTTCTGGCTGATGGCACTGGTCTCGCGCTCTGCTTCCGGCAGCAGATGGTTCAAAAGGGTGGATTTTCCCACGCCGGAGTTGCCGCAGAACGCACACAGCCTGCCGCTGATCCACTGCTTCACCTCGTCCAGCCCGCCGCCGGTCTCGTAATCGATGCGGATGAACGGCAGGGTCGATTTTTCGTAGGCCTTACGCAGGAATTCCGCCTCGGCCAAGTCGCCCTTGGTGCACACGATCACCGGCTGCACGCCCTTGTCCACCGCAATGGCGGCAAGCTTATCCAGCACCAGCGTGCTGGGCGTGGGCTGGGTGGTGCTGGCCACAAGGAACAGCACATCCAGATTTGCCACCGGAGGCCGCACGAACACATTTTTGCGCGGTGCGATCTCGGCAATGACGGCTGCACCGTTCTCGGTCTCCAGCGTCACCTCATCGCCCGCCACCGGCGTGATCTTCTGTTTGCGGAAAATGCCGCGGGGCTTGCATTCCACAATGCCCTCCGGCGTTTTCACATAGTAAAAGCCGCCGATACCCTTTGTGATATATCCCTTCATGCACGCCTCCGTCAGCTCAGCAGCGAGGACCACCAGTCGGTCAGCGGTTTCTGCGAAGGGTCGCCGCTGCCCGCTGTGCCCTGTTCGGTGCCGGTCTCGGTGCTGGAAGAAGAGGAGCTGCTGCCAAACAGGCCGCTCCACCAGTCGCCGCCGGTGGTGCTGTCGCTGGGTGCTTCCGGTTCCGGTGCAGGCTCCGGCCCTGCGCTTACCACAATGTTCACGCGGCCGTTCAGCTTTGTGGTAGAGCCTGCCGCCGGGTTCTGACTGATGACAGTGCCCACCGGCTGGTCGCTGTACTGCTCGGTCTGGCTGCCAAGGCCCAGATGGTTCTGCACCAGCAGGGTGCGGGCATCAGCGGTGCTCATGCCGGTCAGCGAGGGCACCTTGGTGGTGGTTGCCACCTGCGGGCGGCTGATATACATCACCACAGTGCTGCCTGCAGCCACCTGACTGCCCGCCGCCGGGTCGGTGCGGATCACCGCGCCGGATGCCACAGAGGTATCCACAGCCTGCGTTACCAGCACCGAGACACCCAGCTCCTTGAGCTGCTGCTCTGCATCGGCCTGCACATAGTTGGTCAGGTCCGGCACGGTAACGTACTGGGTGCCAAGGCTCACAGTCAGGGTCACATTCTGGCCCTCGCGCACCGTGCGGCCGGACACCGGCGACTGCTTATAGATATAGCCCGCCGCATAGTTACTGTTGTACTCCTGCTCCCAGGTAACGCTGATCTGGCCGGAGACCACCTGCTCGGTGGCAGCAGCCTCGTCCTGCGTCATACCGATATAATCGCCCAGCGTGATATCGGCCTTGTTGTTCATCAGGTTGGAGGAATCGTTCAGGATCATCCAGCACAGCGCAAGGCACGCCAGTGCAAATGCAATGGTAATGCCGAACAGTGCCGGCAGGAAGATGGTGCGCTTTTTCTTGCGCGGTGCGGACTTTTTGCCGCGGGGCGCAGGCTTTTCGGCCTGACGGTTTGCACGGTTCTGGTTCATGGTACGTTTCACCACCTTTTCGGGAGCATCTTCTGTAATATACTTGTACTCGAACATCACGGAGGGGTTGTGCACGTAGGTGTCCAGCGCATCCAGCATTTCGCGGGCGGATGCGTAGCGGTTCTGCGGCAGCTTTGCCATGGCCTTTTCGGTGATCTCCACCAGTGCATTCGGCACCTCCGGCGCGATCTCGTGCAAAGACTTCGGCTGATCGGAGATCTGCTTGATGGCAACTTCCACCATGTCGTCTGCATCAAAGGGCAGATGACCGCTGAGCATCTCGTACATCATCACGCCCACCGAGTAGATATCGCTGGTGCAGTCGGTCTCATCGCCCTTGGCCTGCTCCGGGCTGATATAGTGCACGCTGCCCATGGCCTTGCCGCTCAGCAGCTGGTTCTCGGCACGGGAGATGCGCGCAATGCCAAAATCCATCATGCGCAGCTGGCCGTTGTCCAAAAGCATGATGTTCTGGGGCTTGATGTCCCGGTGCACCACACCGTTGGCGTGGGCATGTTCCAGCGCCTTTAAGATCTGGGAGATGAAGTGCACGGTCTCCCGGTTGGTCAGCCTGCCGCCGCGCTGGTTAAGGTACTCGCGCAATGTCATGCCGTCCACATATTCCATCACGATATACTGCAGATCATCATTCACCGATACATCGTACACTTTTACGATGTTGGGGTGGTTCAGCAGCGAGATGGCCTTGGATTCATTTTTAAAGCGGCGCACAAGGTCCGGGTCGTGCATATACTCCTGCCGCAGCACCTTTACCGCCACCACGGTACCGGCAGGCACCGGGCCGTTGTGCCCCGGCATGACCGCCTTGTAGACGTTTGCCATGCCGCCGGAACCGATCAGCTCCCGCACCTCATACAGGCCGTCCAGCTTTTTGCCGATCAGGTTGTCCATCAGCGCACCTCCTCCACACACAGCAGCAGCGCGGTGATGTTATCCGGGCCGCCGTTCTCGTTGGCCGTGCGGATCAGAAGGTCCGGCAGGTCGTAGAACCTGCCGGTGCGCAGCAGCTGTTCCAGCTGTTCTCTGGGCACGGCATTGGTCAGGCCGTCCGAGCACAGCAGCAGGATATCCCCTTTCTGCAGCGGTGCGGTGGTGAACTCCGAGTCCAGCCGGTAGTCCACGCCCAGCGCCTTGGTGATGATGTTCTTCTGAGGGTGGTGCTCGGCTTCCTCCACGGTAATGGTGCCACAGTCCACCAGCTCCTGCACATAGGAGTGGTCGTGGGTGAGCTGGGCAAGCCTGCCGTCCCGGTACAGGTACGCCCGCGAGTCGCCTGCATGACACAGGAACACCTTGCCGCCGCGCACCAGTGCGCACACAGCCGTGGTGCCCATGCCCGCCAGCGATTCCTCACGCAGGGCCTTCTGGAACACAAAGCGGTTGGCGCTGAGCAGGCTCTTTTTCAAAAAGGTCTCCTCTTCGCCGGGCAGGCACTTGGAAGCATACTGCTCCTGAAAGCAGCGCTCGATCACATCGCACGCGCTCTGGCTGGCTTCCCTGCCGCCGCGCGCACCGCCCATGCCGTCGCATACCAGCAGCCATGCGGCATCGCCGGGCAGTTCTCCTGCGCGATAATCGTCCTGATTATCCTGCCGGACCCTGCCGACATCCGTTTTTCCTGCAAGTTTCATAGGCTTCTCCCTTTAATATTTACGCTTTCCCGTTCATTTCGTCACGGCGCAGCTGGCCGCATGCGGCGCTGATCTCGCTGCCAAGGCGGCGGCGCACCGTAGCGTTCACGCCAAGGCTCTCCAGCTTCTGCTGGAAGCGGTGCACGTTGGCTGCATCGGTGGCCGAGTACGGGCTGCCGTCCACCGGGTTGATGGGGATCAGGTTCACATGGGCACCCATGCCCCGGATCAGGTTTGCCAGCTGTCTGGCGCAGGCATCGGAATCATTGACACCGCGCACCATGGAATATTCAAAGCTCACGCGGCGGCCGGTGGTGTCCTGATAGCGGCGCACGGCCTGCATCAGCACTTCCACGGGATAGGCATCGTTCACCGGCATCATGCCGCTGCGAATTTCATTGTTGGGTGCGTGCAGCGACACCGAGAGGGTCAGCTGCAGCTTTTTCTCGGCCAGCTGGTCGATCTTGGGCACCAGACCGCAGGTAGAAAGGCTGATGTTGCGCATCCCGATGTTCACGCCCTCGGGCGAGGTGATGTTCTCCAGAAACTTCATCACTTCGTCAAAGTTATCCAGCGGTTCGCCAATGCCCATGAGCACGATGTGGGAAATGCGCTCCCCGATATCCTTCTGGGCGGTGTAGATCTCAGAGCAGATCTCGCCTGCTTCCAGATCGCGCACGCGGCCCGCCTGGGTGGACGCGCAGAAGCGGCAGCCCATGCGGCAGCCCACCTGCGTGGACACACACACCGTGTTGCCGTAGTGGTAGCGCATCACGACGGTCTCGATGCAGTTGCCGTCCGCCATGCGCAGCAGATATTTTACCGTGCCGTCCTTTGCTTCCTGCCTGCGCTCGATCTTGGGCGCGGCAATGTAGAAGCTTTCTTCCAGCTTTGCCAGCAGGGTCTTGGGCTGGTCGGTCATGGCAGAAAACTCGGTGACCAGCTTCTGATGCACCCAGTGGAAGATCTGCTTTGCCCGGAAGCCCGGCTGACCCATCGCTTTCAGTTCAGCGGTCAGCTCTGCCAGCGTAAAGGAAGAGATACAGCGTTTTTGTTCCATTGTGTTCTCCTATTGTTTTTTACGAACAAGCCACCTGTTTCATTGCAGCTTTTCCCCGTTTTTCTGCATGGCACACAGGAAAAAACCGTCCATGCCGGTACGGGTGGGCACCGAAAGCGCGCCGTGCTCCCCTGCCGTCATCCCGGCGGGCAGCGCTGCGGCAGGCTCCACCACCGTAAACTCCGGGTGGCGGGCCAGAAATGCCGCGATCTGCTGCTGGTTTTCTGCCGGGTCGATGGTGCAGGTGGAGTACACCAGCCTGCCGCCCGCTTTCAGCAGCTGTGCCGCCGTATCGAGGATGGCCGACTGCGTGGCCAATAATTCAGCTTCGCGGGCCGGTTCCAGCTTTTTGTAGCGCAGATCCGGCTTTTTTGCCAGAATGCCAAGGCCGCTGCAGGGCACATCCGCTAAAATGCGGTCGGCCTGCGGCAGGGCCGGGTTCACCTTTGTGGCATCGTTGCACAGGGCTTCCACATTAGTCAAGCCCATGCGCTGCACTGCCGTGCGGATCAGGCCCACGCGGTTCTCGGCGGCATCGCAGCTGTAAAGCCTGCCGGTGCTGTGCATCTGCTCGGCCAGCAGGATGGTCTTGCCGCCGGGCGCGGCGCACAGGTCGATGACTGTTTCTCCGGGCTGTGGGTCCACGCAGAGCGCCGCCAGCTGGCTGGCCTGCCCTTCCACATGGAAGTACCCCTGCCGAAACAGCTCATTTTCCGCCGGGCTGCCCTCGAAGCGGGCCAGCACACTGCCGGGCACAATGCCCCGCTTTGCTTCCTTTGCGCCGGAAGCCAGCAGCTTTGCACAAAGCTCATCGGCACTGCCTTTCAGCGGGTTCGCCCGCAGGCTGGTCATGCCGCCGTCGGCCTTGTAGGTAAGGATATCCAGTGCTTCGTCCGGGTAGTTTTTGTGCAGAAATTCCGCCACATCCCGCCCGGCAGAGCCAAGCACCATGAGCCGCTCCACTTCGTTTTTGAAGCTTGCGGTGCTCAGGTCGTAGCTGCACGCCTTGCGCAGCACGGCGTTGACCAGACCGGATGCGCTGGATTTTTTGAAGGCACGGGTCAGCTTGACGGCCTCGTTCACCGCAGCGGACACCGGCACCTGCATATAGCGGGCCTGCGCCAGCGCCGCGCGCAATATTTCGCGCACCGGTGCATCCAGCTTGGCAAGGCCCTTGGGCAGGAACTGGCACAGGATGTAGTCCAGCGTGCCCCGGTGTTCCAGCACCGTGTAAAAGATGGCGCTGGCAAAAGCTTTATCGCGGCCTTCCAGCTGCTGGCGCTTGAGTTCGGCATCCAGAACAAGGTTGGAAAAACCATCCTGCTCCTGCCGCACCAGCGCTGCCACTGCCGCCGCGCGGGGATTCGCCGCCATCAGAGGATATCCCCCGTTTTCAGGCGCTGACCGGCCGCAAAGGCGGTGCCGTCCATGGGCTTTTTGCCTTCCGGCACCACATTCAGCAGCTGGACGGCCCCCTCACCGCAAGCCACCGTGAGCGGCTTTGTGGCCAGCACGGTGCCGGGCGCTTCGCCGTGAGCTTCCACGGCACGGCACTCCATCACCTTGAGCTTTTTGCCGCCGGAGGTGACGAACCATGCACCGGGCCACGGGTTCATGCCGCGCACCCAGTTGTGGATGTGGGCAGCCGATTCGGTCAGGTGGAACTCTGCCATCTCCTTGTTCAGCATAGGCGCAAGGCAGGCGTTCTCATGATCCTGCGGCTGGGGTTTCAGCGTTCCGGCGGCGATGGCGGGCACCACCTCGCACAGCACCCGTGCACCCACGGCAGTCACGCGGTCAAACAGCTGGCTGCTGGTCTCCTCCGGGTCAATGGCGATCTTCTCGCAGCAGAGCACATCGCCGGTGTCAAGGCCCTCGTCCATCTGCATGATGGAAACGCCGGTCTCGGCATCGCCGTTCAACACGGCCCACTGCACCGGGGCGCTGCCGCGGTACTTGGGCAGCAGGGAGACATGCAGGTTGATGCAGCCGTACTTCGGCGTTTCCAGCACAGACTTCGGCAGGATGCAGCCGTAAGCCACCACCACGATCAGTTCCGGGGCCAGTGCGCGGATGTTCTCGTCCTCGCTGCCGTCCCGCAGGGTGCGGGGCTGGAACACCGGCGTGCCGTGGGCAAGGGCCACTTCCTTGACCGGGGGTGCGGTAAGCACCTGCTTGCGGCCAACCGGCTTGTCCCGCCGGGTGTACACCGCGCAGATGTCATGCCCGGCGGCATACAGGGCTTTGAGGCACTCTGCGGCAATATCCGGCGTGCCCATGAACAAAATGCGCATTACTTGTTTCCTTTCGCTTCGCGGGCAGCTTTTTTGCCCTCTTCGGTATCCTCATAGAAATACTCGCTGGACTGCATGATGGTAATGCCGTCCAGATGGTCGTTCTCGTGCTGGATGCAGCGGCCCAGCAGATCCTCAGCTTCCAGCTCGAACCACTCACCGTGGCGGTCCTGTGCGCGCACCTTGACCGCGACGGGGCGGGTCACAGCGCCGTTGTGGCCCGGGAAGGACAGACAGCCCTCGTAGGCGGTCTCCTCTTCCTCGGATACAGCCAGAATTTCCGGGTTGACGAAGTCGATGAACTTATATTCGTAATCTTCGGGGATCTCCTCGGGCGCGTCGGTGGTGTCCCACACCACGAACAGACGGCGCAGCATGCCCACCTGCGGGCCGGCCAGACCCACGCCGTCGGCGGCGATCATGGTCTCGTGCATGTCGTCCAGCAGGGTAGCCAGACGGTCATCAAAGGTGGTGACGGGGCGGCAGACCTTGTTCAGGATGGGGTCGCCCTCTTTTACAATATTGCGGATAGCCATTTATGGTACCTCCAAATCAGATGTCACCGTCCGAGTGCAGGTCCACCGCAACGGTGGCCTTGGACGGAAGTTTTTCCTGTTCGTATCTTTCCAGTGTGCCGCGCACGAGGTCGCGGAAGCGGCGGTCGTTGCGGCACTTGATGGTAAGTTTGTAGCGGTAGGTGTCGTTGATTTTTTCAATGCTGCCGGGCGTGGGGCCAAGCACCCGCAGCGGCAGGTCCGGCTGTTTTGCCGCCTGCTGGCCCAGCAGGGCCGCAAAGCGCGCCGCCGCCCGTGCCACCTCGATCTCCTTTGCGCCTGCAAAGCCAATGACGCACAGCCCGCAGAAGGGCGGGTACAGGCCCAGCTTGCGGTAGGCGATCTCCTGCTCAAAAAAGGCATCGTAGTCCTGCGCGGCGGCAAGGTTCAGCACCGGGTTATCGGGGTCGGTGGTCTGGATGATGGCAAAGCCGGGGTCTTTGGCCCGGCCGCTGCGGCCCACCACCTGCGTGATGAGGCTGAACACGTTCTCATACGCGCGGAAGCCCTGCGCAAACAGCAGCGAGTCGATGCCCAGCACGCCCACAAGGGTCACATCCTCAAAATCCAGTCCCTTGGCCACCATCTGGGTGCCCACCATGATGTCATATTCGTGGTTCGCAAACCTTGCCAGCAGCTTTTCGTGGGCATCCTTTGCGGCAGTGGAATCCTGATCCATGCGCAGCACCCGCGCATCCGGGAACAGCTTTGCCAGCTCTTCCTCGGCTTTCTGGGTGCCGAAGCCCCGGTACTGCAGCTTGCCGCCGCAGGCGGGGCACACAGTGGGCGGTTCCATCTGGCTGCCGCAGTAGTGGCACAATACCTTGTGCGCCGCTTTGTGGTACACCATCGGCACGCTGCACTTTGTGCACTTGAGCACCTCGCGGCAGTCCTCGCACTGGGCCATGGTCTGGTAGCCCCGGCGGTTCAGCAGCAAAATGGTCTGCTTGCCTGCATCCAGATTGCGGCGGATGGCATCTTCCAGCGACAGACTGATCTCCCGCGGGTTGCCTGCCGCCAGCTCTGCGCGCATATCCACGATCTGCACCGTGGGCAGCGGGTTGCCGCCGTAGCGCTGGGTCAGCCGCACCAGCTGGGTGCGGCCATGCTGGGCCGCGTAAAAGCTCTCGGTGCTGGGGGTGGCGCTTGCCAGCAGAAGCAATGCACCGTTTTCTGCCGCGCGCTGCCGGGCCACCTCGTGGGCAGAATAGCGGGGCGCGGATTCCGAGCGGTAGGTGTGCTCCTGCTCCTCATCGATGATGATGAGCCCGATGTTTTCCAGCGGCGAAAAGATCGCACTGCGGGTACCCACCACGATGTCTGCGCCGCCGTCCTGGATCATCTGCCACTGCAAAAGGCGTTCGGTGTGGTTGAGGGCAGAGTGCTGCACCGCCACCCGGCGGCCAAACTGACTCTTGAGCCGCAGGATCATCTGCGGGGTCAGGCTGATCTCCGGCACCAGCACCAGCGCACGCCTGCCCTGCTCCAGACAGCGGGCAATGAGCTTTAAGAACACCAGCGTCTTGCCGCTGCCGGTCACGCCGTAGAGCAGCGCCGAGTGGGGTGCATCATCTTCCAGCTTTGGCAGCAGAGCATCGTAAGCCGCCTGCTGCTCCTGCGTGAGGGTGATCGGCTCGTTTTTCAGCGGAATGGACGAATACAGGTCGATAGATTTATTCACCTTGCTGCATTCCAGCACGCCTTTGGCGCACAGGTTATCCAGCACGGCACGGCTGATGCCCTTGTCTTCCAGTTCGTTCAGGGTGCGCGGCCCGCCGCCCAGCAGCGCCACTGCCGCCAATTGCTTGGCTGTCGGCTTCGGCTTTGGCGGGGGGCCCCCCCCCCCCCAGCCGCAAGGCGCTGGACAAGAGCTGCACCC
>OGPP01001429.1_pt1 | contig 18062 bp, 11 predicted proteins | sample 1553021 | NCBI WGS metagenome assembly OGPP01 (sample SAMEA2580217, study PRJEB22360) | human gut metagenome | biome: human gut; feature: human-associated habitat; material: faeces | place: Denmark | collected 2008/2010
ACGGGAGGAATGTCTTATGAGAGTTGCACTTGCACAGACAGATATGGTATGGGAAGATAAAAAAGCATCTATACAAAAGGCAGAAAAGATGGTAAGCGAAGCTGCAAAATCAAAGGCAGATATCATAATTTTTCCTGAAATGAGTTTCACCGGATTTTCTATGAATCTTGAGAAAATAGGAGAAAAGAGAGATTGTTCAGAGACGGTTTCATGTATGAGCACTTTGTCAAAAAAATACAATATTGCCATAGGTTTTGGATGGGCATCACTTCCTGACAAAAAAGGCGGAAAAGGGAAAAATATATTTTCGGTTACGGACAGAGAGGGAAAATTAATCGCAGAATATGAAAAGATACACCCGTTTACATATGGCGGCGAAAGTCGGGTATATGAGGGCGGTGAAAAATTAGTTTCTTTTTCGTTTAAAGGGCATAATATAAGCTTGTTTGTATGCTATGACCTGAGATTTCCGGAAGTATTTCAGGCAGCAGCAAAAAAGTCTGATGTGATGTTTGTAATCGCACAGTGGCCGGAGACAAGGAGTATTCACTGGCAGACTCTTCTCAGGGCAAGGGCAATAGAGACGCAGTCATATATTGTAGGGGTCAACAGCTTTGGTGTCAGGGACGGACTTGGCTACAGCGGTGACAGCATGGCTATAGATTCTATCGGAAATATTCTTGGACAACTGTCAGGCAGAGAGGGTATTCTTATATGTGATATTGATGACAGAGCGTGGGAACTCAGAAATAAATTTGCGATAGGTAAGGACCGAAGAGAGAATCTTTATTACAGGTTATTGGAGGAGTAAGATGAGACAATATGAATTGACGATAAGAATCGCACAGATTCATCATTTGATAGAGGTGCGTAAATATAAAAAAGCACTTGCGGTTGTAAAGACGCTTGATATGCGTCAGGTAAAAGGTATAAGTGATCTCAGTGCTATTGCTGAGGTTTATACAAAAACAGAACAATTTGATGCTGCAAAAAATACTTATTTAAGAATATATAAGAAAAGCCGCACAAGACGAGTTTTATACAGACTTATTTATCTTGCCATAAGAACAAATGCATTAGATGAAGCGGAGGGATATTATCAGGAATTTGTGGCAATGAGTTCGAGCCAGCGAGATTCACTTATTTTACGGTATCGTATAGATAAAGCTTCAGGGGCATCAGTCGGACAGCTTATCGGTATTCTTGAATCATTAAAAGAAGAGGAGTATATAGAAGAATGGGCATACGAACTTGCAAAACTTTATTTTAAAGCAGGAAGATTTGAAGAGTGCAGAAGTGAGTGCGAGGATATAAAACTCTGGTTTGGCAAAGGTGAGATAGTGGAAAGGGCAAAACGACTTATTGCCAGTATAGATGATGATGAACAGATTGCTTATGTTGACGATAGAGATTATACAATAGAAAAAGAAGTGCCAAACCCTGAGGATACCGGCTCGCTTCCGGACCTTAGTGAATATGTGGAATCTGAAAGTGTGATACAAAGGCGTGAAAATTCAATCGGAAATAAGGTTAAAAAGGCATTAAAAACAACCTTTGAGGATGATGAGGATAAATTTGATGATACATTTGCCGATTATTATGAGGATGAGGACGAAAGTTCAGAGTACGGCAGAGACGAGGCTGTAGATGAATTGCTAAATATGGGTGGGGATAATAATTCAGAGAAAAGCTCCGGGGATAAAATGGAAAGCCTTACAAAAGAAGAATATGATGCTTTGCTAAATTCAGAAATATCAGAACAGTCTTATAATGATGAGCAGTCTGAGTATGAAAATGAATTATATGATTATGGAGAAGATGAGGAAGAAGAGTTCGATGGTGCACAGATGGCAAGAAAAGCCATAGATGGTCTTCAGAAATTGTCGGGGCGTTGGAAACATCAGGCTGCAAAGGAGCAACATACGAGTGAGCAGTCTGAGTATGAAGAAGATTCTGTAGATGAAAATAAAAAGCAGCCGCATAAAAAAAACAGAAATCAGCAGATGGAAAAGAAACAGGCATATGCGGAGAAAAAGGCTCAGTACGAGCATCATTCACAGTCGGGCACGGGTATTACACAGGATCTTTCAAAGGAAATATCCGCCATATACGAGGCAGAGCGCAGAGAACAGTTGAAAGTTCATTCTGTTGTGATGGAAGATGACATTGATAATGGAAATGATGATTTGATTCAGCAAAATACAGAAAATGGTGAAGCTGCATCGTCAGAAATTCCGGAAGATATTCAAGAGTCAGAAGAAAATGCCGTTATTTCAAGACAGGATGCGATGGCTCCAGCCGATTTGGAAGAAATAAAAAACGATATAAAGGATATAACAGGCAATATTTTTGGAGAGAAAAAGAAAAGACGCATTATTGATTCGGTTGCTGATGACTGGGGACACACGAAACCTATAAATGAGACCGTAAGCAAAGTGCGTGAGATGGAAATGCAGCAGGATAATGATAGTCTGTCAGATGAAAGTGTTAAAAAGAATGTAGAATATAGTGAAAAATCTGATATAAAATCTGTGTTAGACAACGGAGCAGAGCCGGAAATAAACATTAATGGAAAATCAGAGTGTATTCAAAAGAATGATGAAAATAAATCAGAGGTGCAGCCTGGTGTTAATAATGAAATAAAGTCTGAAACAGAGATAAAATTAGAAAAAGCAGCTAAATTATTTGGAATAAATACAAGTGAATTAAGGAAGGAGGAGACAAACATGGATGATTATTCAACACCGGAAGATGAACTACCTACAACTAGGGCATTACATAAGACATTTAAGGATGTGCTGACACTTATAAACGGAGAGAAGGATCCGTCACATTTTGTTTTGATTGGAGAGGATACAGATAAGATAATAGCAGTTTCTAAAAAAATCGTAAAGGTGCTTAAGGCAAATGGTTTTTTGAGCAAAGGAAGAATAGGCTGTATTCAGGCTAAGCAGTTAAATCAAATGGATTTTGATGCCTGCCGGGATCAGCTTAGAGGAAGCTGTCTGCTTGTAGATGGTGCTGCAGATCTTTATTTTCCTACTATCACAAAGATTTTTGAGCTTATGGATGAATTTTATGGAGATTTTATTGTAATACTTGCAGATGAGGGAAATACACTTGACCAGATGTTCAGGTTTGCACCTGCACTTGCAAAAAAATTCAAATATGTAATAGATATAAACAGATATACGGCAGAAGATTTGGATTAAGTCAGAAAAGGAGGCGGGGATTGTATGCCGCTTGGTTCAGAGAAAGTAGTAAATGTCATAGGACATATAAATCCGGACACGGATTCTATTTGTTCAGCCATCGCTTATGCGAGGCTTAAGAGAGAGGTGACCGGTGAAAACTATGTTGCTAAGAGAGCAGGTCAGATAAATGCAGAGACAAGATTTGTACTTAAGCGATTTGGAATACTTCCACCTGATTATATGAATGATGTAAGACCTCAGGTTATCGACATTGATGTGGGACGCGTAAAAGGTGTCGGTGAAGATATTTCATTAAAAAAAGCGTGGGAACTTATGAGGGAAGATGCACTTCAGACACTTCCGATAGTAGATGAAAACGAGTTTTTAAAGGGACTTATCACAATCGAGGATATAGCAAAATCATACATGGATGTTTACGACAGCCGTATTATTGCAAATGCGGGAACTCCATTTAGGAATATTGTTGAGACACTTGGTGGAGAGATGATATCAGGAGAGCCTGATGAGACGATAAAATCAGGTAAATGTCTTATTGCAGCAGCAAATCCGGATCTTATGGAAAGCTATATTGAAAAAGGAGATATAGTGATTTTGGGAAACAGGTATGAATCGCAGCTCTGTGCCATTGAGATGGGTGCAAAATGTATAATAGTCTGCGATGGTGCTCCGGTATCGTTTACAATAACAAAACTTGCACAGGACAAGGGCTGTTTTATAATTAAGACACCATATGATACATTTACGGCATCAAGACTTATTAATCAGAGCATACCAATAAGGTTTTTTATGAAAAGTGAAAATCTTATAACCTTTGGACTTGGTGAATTTCTTGATGATATACGAGATGTTATGGCAAAAAAAAGATACAGGGATTTTCCAATACTTGATTGGAATGGCAGATACTTTGGGATGATTTCCAGACGAAGACTTCTTGGTGCGAGAAAGAAAAAGCTTATTCTTGTGGATCACAATGAGCCGTCACAGGCAGTAGATGGTATAGAAGATGCTGAACTTTTAGAGATAATAGACCATCATCGAATAGGAAGTATCGAAACAATGGGTCCGGTATTCTTCAGAAATCAGCCGCTTGGATGTACAGCTACTATCATATATCAGATGTACAAAGAAAATAAGGTGGATGTGACACCTGAAATTGCGGGACTTCTATGTTCAGCGATATTGTCAGATACGCTTGTCTACAGGTCGCCTACCTGCACTGAGACAGACAAGGCGGCAGCAGAAGAACTTGCAGCTATAGCAGGAATAAAAACACAAGATTATGCTATGGAAATGTTTGCGGCAGGAAGTGATTTGTCATCAAAATCTCCGGAAGAGATATTTTATCAGGATTTCAAAAAATTTGTTGTGGGAGAGCAGACATTTGGCGTAGGTCAGATAACAGCGATGACCGGCAGGGAACTCACAGCAATAAAAGAAAAACTTATACCATATATGCAAAAAGCAATGGCAGCTCATGAAGTATCAATGCTGTTTTTTATGCTTACTGATATATTACAGGCAAGTACAGAACTTTTATATTATGGAAGTGGTGCAAGAGAACTTGCACTTGAGGCATTTCATTTGCCGAAAGATACAGAAACGATAATTCTTAAAAATACGGTATCTAGAAAGAAGCAGATAATACCGGCGATGATGATGGCATTGCAGGAAGAGTGATAAAAAATACCCCCATAAACTTATATTTTGATGTAAGCTTATGGGGGTAAATTGTTTTATAAAACACATTTTAGGAAGTGTGACTATTTAGCTTCATTCATCTCAGTATATCCATCCGGAATCTTAATTCCTAAAGTGTCGCAGTTTTCTTTGTTGTAAAGTTTTGTCGGATTTTTGTCTGTCTCGATAGCCATTTTTCCGGGATCAGCACCCTCTTTAAGGATTTTATAAGCCATTTCACCTGTCTGGTAACCAAGGTTGTAGTAACTGATGGAAAGAGCTGTGACTCCGGCTTCACAAATTCCTTTTTCACCTGCAAATACAGGAATGCCGGCAGGAATAACAACATTTTTGACGGTTTCAATACCAGAAGCCATAGTGTTGTCTGTAGGAATGTAGATAGCATCAACTTCGGAACAGGCTGTCTGAGTAACAGACTGAATCTCGTTTGAGTCAGATGCAGTATATTCTTTATATTCGATTTTATCTTTCTTAAGTTCATCTTCCATAAGTTTAGCCTGATATGCTGAGTTTGGTTCAGATGAACAGAAAAGAATACCGACTTTTTTGACATCAGGTTTGATTTCAAGAATCATGTCCTCCTGCTTGTCGATAGGAGCAAGGTCGGCAGTTCCAGTAACATTTGTACCGGATGTACCTTTCCAGTCTTTGATGTTAAGTGCAGTACCGTAATCAGTAACAGAAGTGCCCACGATTGGAATTTCATTTGTTGCTGAAACAGCAGCCTGTAAAGCACCTGTTGCGTTTGCCATGATAAGATCTACTCCGTTTGTGACGAAACCGTTGCAGATTGTAGAGCAGTTAGTTGACTCGCCCTGTGCGTTCTGTTCGTCAAATTCAACATTGTCTTTTCCAAGCTTGTCCGTAAGTGCTTTCTTAAAGCCCTTAGTTGCGGCATCAAGAGCATTATGCTCCACAAGCTGACAGATGCCGATTTTGTATGTTTTTTTGCCTGAACTGTCAGAACCTGATTTGCCATTTGAACTTCCGCAGGCTGTAAGACTTGCTGCCAGTGCGGTAACAGTAAGTAAAGATACTATTTTTTTAGATAATTTCATAATGTCCTCCTTTTTGATTGCAATGGAAATATTATAAGGCAAGAGGGGGTGCAAAGTCAAATTGATGGGAAATTATGCAACAAAGGCTGCTAAAGTAACTTTATGAAAAACACATAAACCGATAAATGGTGTATTTTTGGGGAATATTTGGGGTAATATTTTATAAAAAATTATGGTATAAAAGTGTAAAATGACTGCATTAAGAACTGAAAGTGATAGATGCACATTAAATATCGGTTTGCCAATATAGACAAAACTAACGAATTATATTTTGAGAATGGAGATTGATATGTCTAATAAAAAGATAAAAAATCCTTTGTGGGACAATGAACTTAATATAGAAAAAAGACTTGATTTTTTAATTAACAGCCTTACTTTAGATGAGAAGATAAGCTGTATGAGCAATGCTAATCCTGATATTGACAGACTTGGTATCAGGGCTTTCAATATAGGCGGCGAGGGAGCACACGGAGTGCAGGCGAGACACGACCAGGGATGGGATTTGCGTGAGCCTGATTTTACAACAATTTTTCCTAATCCCATAGGAATGAGTAGGTCGTGGGACGAGGATATGCTTAAAAAGTCGGGCGAAGTAGTGGGAATTGAAACAAGAGGTCTTTTTGCTGCAGGAAAGAGCGGAAGTCTTTCGGTGTGGGCACCTACGGTTGATATGGAGCGTGATCCGAGGTGGGGAAGAAATGAGGAGGCATATGGAGAAGACCCTTATCTGACAGGGAGTCTTGCAGGTGCATATGTTGAGGGAATGCAGGGAGATGACGATTTCTATCTGAGATGTGCTGCGACTTTGAAACATTTTTATGCTAATAATGTTGAGGAGGACAGGACATTTACTTCATCGTCAATAGATCCAAGAAATAAACACGAATATTATCATGAGCCTTTCAGAAGAATTATAAAAGAGCATGGTGCGGAAGCTATGATGACGGCATACAACGAGATAAACGGTGTACCATGTATGGTTATGCGTGATATTAAGGATTATGCAAAAGACAGGTGGGGACTTAATCATGTGGTGACGGACGGTGGTGATGTGCTTCAGACGGTAAACCAGCATGAGTATTTTGGCACGGATGCACAGACTGTGGCAGCAGGAATTAAAGCAGGTATTGACAGTTTTTCTGATAACAGGGAAAAGATGGAGGATGCAGTAAGAGAAGCATATGCCCTCGGTCTGATTGAAATGAAAGATATAGACGAGGCGGTCAGAAACCGTTTTGGTACAATGATAAGGCTTGGACTTTTTGATGCCTACGGTGACAATCCATATTCGCAGATTACGATTGAAGATGTCGGTACAAAGAAAAATCAGGAAACTGCACTGAAGATGGGACAGGAGTCAGTTGTACTTCTTGAAAATAAAGATGGTCTGCTGCCTATTGATAAAAGAGATGCGATTGGAAATATAGGTGTAATCGGACCTCTTGCAGATGTGTGGCAGCTTGACTGGTATTCCGGACTTCCGCCATATTATGTGACGGGACTTGATGGAATAAAAAAATATACGGACACTTCTTTTGAAAAAGGATTGTGCAGATTTAAGATAAAGGCAGACGGAAAATATCTCGGACTGGACAAAGAGGACAGACTTGTCATTGTAGATGAAAAAAATGCTGAAATATTTGAAGTTGAACAATGGGATAAAAAGCAGTTTACCCTGAAAAGCTGTTCAAAAGGAAAATTTTTGTCGGTGAGGGATGATATTAATGGCGGTGAAAGTGGAGATATATGTGCCTGTAAAGAGAGAGCGTTTGGCTGGTTCGTAAAAGAAGCTTTTAAAATATCAGAATCTGATGGAGAACTTTCAAAAAAAGAAGCGGAGGAGACAAAGGTTTCACAAAATGAGAACAGACAGATTATTTTTAACAGTTCTGTTTCGTGTGGAGTGACAAGCTGGAATGATGAGACATTATATATAGATGAAAATGGAAAACTATGCGTGGAAAGTGCATTACAAAAAACAGAAAAATGCGATTATGGTAATAATGATGAAGTAGTTGAAGAAAGTATGTCTCAGAAAATGAGTGCGAACGAGGAAAATAGGAATGAAATTGATAAATCTGTAAAGATAAGCCATTTTGAATTTGAACTTGTTTCGGATGGTATTGAAAAAGCGGTAAAACTTGCAAAAAAAGTAAAATATCCGATACTTTTCCTCGGAGGAGATCCAATGATTACCTGTAAAGAAGATGTAGACAGAGAGGATATTGATTTTCCGGCATATCAGCAGGAGCTTCTTGAAGCGGTATATGAAGCCAATCAAAATGTCATTATAGTGCTTATAAGTAATGTCGCGTTTGATATATCATGGGCAAAAGAGCATATCAAATCAATATTATTATCGGCGTCAGGATGTATGGAACTTGGAACAGCTATAGCTGACAATATTTTTGGCAAGGTAAGTCCGGCGGGAAGACTCAGTACGACATGGTATAAGGAACTTGCAAAACTTCCGCCTAAAGAAGATTACGATATAATAGCTCATCCGAGAACTTATGCTTATTATGACGATGAAGTGCTTTACCCTTTTGGATATGGAAAGACATATTCCGAGGTGAGATACCTTGACATGACGGCAGAAATAAAAGATTACACAAAGATTGCAGTGACCGTTGAAGTCGAAAATACTGGGAAATATGTGACGGATGAGGTTGTACAGATTTATGTGACGAAGAAAGGCTCGGCAGTTAAGAGGGCAATAAGAGAATTAAAGGCATTTGAGCGAGTAAAAGAGCTTGCATCTGGAGAGAGAAGAACAGTCAGGCTTGAAATAAAAATAGGCGACCTCAAATATTATGATGTGGCAGACGAAAGATTTATTCTTGAAGACGGAGAATATGAAATTCAGGCAGGTTCGTCAAGCCGTGATATTTATTTAAAAAGGGCTGTAAATATAAAAGGGACGGCAAGAAGTTCAAGAGATGCATGGCAGACGATAAAAGCAAACCATTATGATAAATATGAGAATATTTATCTGTATGAGGGAATAAACGGATTTGATGCAGTATGCACACTGGATAATAAAACGGATGGTGAAATTTCATATAGAAATGTGTGTGTTAAGAAAGCCTGTTCGTTTAAGCCGGAGAAATATTCTCTCGAAATACTGGCATCTATAGAGGATGATGGTGTGGTCGAAGCTTTTGCAAATGATGAAAAAATCGGATGCTTTGTAAAAGGACAGACAAAAACCACTGATATATACAGCGAAATAGGTACAGCGGCATTCAGGACGGACAAAAAGATGCCGTGGACAGCATTTGGAAGAAAAACGGACTTTAAGAAATATGATATAGAACTCGATGGCAATAAGATTCCTGATGGGGAGTTTGAGTTAAAACTTAAAATGAGAGGATATATAAGGGTTTGTAGTTTTAAGATGATCTGAAGTTGTTAGACGCTGATTCGCAGCTTATGTTTACTTCATATATTTGAAAGGCTATTCCGCCAAATATCTTTTTATGGTGGAACTGTTACAAATTTTTTAGTTTTTTGTAAAAAAAGATTTTTACATTTTGGTTTTATATGTTATACTATGGGTAGCGGCTTCATGCGGAACGGAAAATGTCGTGTTTATCGAGTGACATGAGTACAGTCCTTGATTTGAGGAGTGTGCCGTTTCCTGCCTGGCAGGAGATACAGATATATCTGACATGAAGTCAGTTTTGTGCCGGATTTTCATTTTGAAATGATGGCGGTTGCAATGCGATTTATATCGCAGACAATTATTTATTCATATTTAGGAGGTAACTTTACAATGGCAAACAAATGGGTATATATGTTTAGCGAAGGCGACATGACCATGCGTAACTTACTCGGTGGTAAGGGTGCTAACCTTGCAGAGATGACAAATATCGGTCTTCCTGTACCACAGGGATTTACAGTAACTACAGAAGCTTGTACACAGTACTATGAAGATGGACGTCAGATTAACGACGAGATCATGGCTCAGATCATGGATGGCGTTAAAAAGATGGAAGAAATCAACGGAAAGAAATTCGGAGATTCTGAAAATCCATTATTAGTTTCAGTTCGTTCAGGTGCTCGTGCTTCAATGCCTGGTATGATGGATACAATCCTTAACCTCGGTTTGAATGACGATGTTGTAGCTACAATGATCAAAGGAAACCCGGACCCAACATTTGAGCGTTTCGTATATGACTCATACAGACGTTTTATCCAGATGTTCTCAGATGTAGTTATGGAAGTTGGTAAGAAATACTTCGAGCAGCTCATCGACAAGATGAAAGAAGAAAAAGGTGTTAAGTATGATGTAGATCTTACAGCACAGGATCTTAAGACTCTTGCAGAGCAGTTCAAGGCTGAGTACAAAAATCAGTTAGGAACAGACTTCCCTTCTGACCCTGTAGAGCAGATGAAACTTGCTGTAGAGGCTGTATTCCGTTCATGGGACAACCCTCGTGCAAATGTATATCGTCGTGACAACGACATCCCTTACTCATGGGGAACTGCAGTTAACGTAATGCCTATGGTATTCGGTAACTTAAACAATGAATCTGGTACAGGTGTTGCATTTACTCGTGACCCTGCAACAGGTGAGAACAAACTTATGGGTGAGTTCCTTATCAACGCACAGGGCGAGGACGTAGTTGCCGGTGTTCGTACACCAATGCCAATCGCTCAGATGGAGCAGGAATTCCCAGAAGCATATGCTGAGTTCGTTAAGGTTTGTGATACACTTGAAAATCACTACCACGATATGCAGGATATGGAGTTCACAGTTGAAAACAAGAAGCTTTATATGCTTCAGTGCCGTAACGGTAAGAGAACAGCTCCTGCTGCATTAAAGATTGCTTGTGACCTTGTTGATGAAGGACATAAGACAGAAGAAGAAGCAGTTGCTATGATCGATCCTCGTAACCTTGATACACTTCTTCATCCACAGTTCGATGCTGCTGAGTTAAAGAAAGCTACTCCAATCGGAAAAGGACTTGGTGCTTCTCCTGGAGCTGCTTGCGGTAAAGTCGTATTCACAGCAGAAGATGCTGTAGAGTGGGCTGAGCGTGGTGAGAAAGTTGTACTTGTTCGTCTTGAGACATCTCCGGAAGATATTACAGGTATGAAGAGTGCACAGGGTATCCTCACAGTTCGTGGTGGTATGACATCTCACGCAGCCGTAGTTGCTCGTGGTATGGGTACTTGCTGTGTATCAGGATGTGGCGACATCGTTATGGACGAAGAGAACAAGAAATTTGAATTAGCAGGAAAGACATATACAGAGGGTTCTGAGATTTCTATTGATGGTACAACAGGTAACATCTATGACGGTCTTATCCCAACTGTAGATGCAACAATTGCCGGTGAGTTCGGACGTGTTATGGCTTGGGCTGACAAGTACAGAACACTTAAAGTTCGTACAAACGCTGATACTCCTGCAGATGCTAAGAAAGCTCGTGAGCTTGGTGCTGAAGGTATCGGACTTTGCCGTACAGAGCATATGTTCTTTGAGGAAGACAGAATTGCTGCATTCCGTGAGATGATCTGCTCAGATACAGTAGAAGAAAGAGAAGAAGCACTTGCTAAGATTCTTCCTTACCAGCAGGGAGACTTCGAGGCTCTCTATGAGGCACTTGAAGGAAATCCTGTAACAATCCGTTTCTTAGACCCACCACTTCATGAGTTCGTTCCTACAGAGGAAGCTGACATCGAGAAGTTAGCAAAGGCTAAGAATAAGAGCGTAGAAGAAATCAAAGCTATCATTGATTCACTTCACGAGTTCAACCCTATGATGGGACATCGTGGATGCCGTCTTGCAGTAACATATCCTGAAATTGCTAAGATGCAGACAGCAGCAGTTATCCGTGCAGCAATCAATGTAAAGAAGAAACATCCAGACTGGACAGTAGAGCCTGAAATCATGATTCCACTTGTTGGAGAGGTTAAAGAGCTTAAGTATGTCAAGAAGGTTGTTGTTGAGACAGCAGACGCTGAGATCGCAGCAGCAGGCATCGATATGAAGTACGAAGTTGGTACAATGATCGAGATTCCAAGAGCTGCACTTACAGCTGATGAGATTGCTAAAGAGGCTGAGTTCTTCTGCTTCGGTACAAACGACTTAACACAGATGACATTCGGTTTCTCTCGTGATGATGCAGGTAAGTTCCTTGATGCTTACTATGATGCTAAGATTTTCGAGAGCGATCCATTTGCAAAACTTGACCAGACAGGTGTTGGTCAGCTTATGGAAATGGCTGTAGAAAAAGGAAAGAAAGTTCGTCCATCACTTCACTGCGGTATCTGTGGTGAGCACGGTGGAGATCCTTCATCAGTTGAGTTCTGCCATAAGATTGGTCTTGACTATGTGTCATGCTCACCATTCCGTGTGCCTATCGCAAGACTTGCAGCAGCACAGGCAGCTATCGCTGAGAAAGCAGCTAAATAATTATAGCTGAAAAAGTAGATTTTCGTAGAGATATTCTACAAAATATAGTGATTAAACAACATAGACCGTCAATGCACTAAGATTAGTGTGTTGGCGGTCTTTTTGTATATAAAAATTTATGTAAAATAGTATGCAGTTTTTGAAATTTTAGTTATAGGTTGATTTCATGATAACCGTTGTTTATAATAATATCAAAGCATAGAACATTTTGATTATATATAAATGGAGATGCATAACGCAGGAGGGGGGATGTCAAATTTGAATACAGAAATAAAAAATGCGATTGCCGCAGCAGATGAAAAAACACAATATGATACTTATGCAAAGAGACTTCTTGCACAAAAAAGTGTACTGGCAAATATATTAGTGAAAACGGTTGCTGAATTTAAGGATATGAATCCGAGTGAAGTGGTAAACTATATTGAGGGCGAGCCTGAGATTGGGATTGTACCAGTTGAGCCGGGGTTAACAAATGCAGAAAAGACGGATGACTCAGGACAGAGAATAATAGGATTTAACACAGAAAATGCTGAGATAAATGAGGGCATGATAAGGTTTGATATAGTGTTTTATGTCAGGATACCGTCCAAAGATAATGAAGAAAAAAGATTGACAAAAATTATAGTAAACATAGAATGTCAAAAAGATGAACCAACTGCATATAGCATATTAAACAGGGCAATCTTTTATGCGAGCAGGCTTATATCATCGCAAAAAGAAAGAGATTTTGTAAATTCAAACTATGATGATATAAAGCAGGTGTTCAGCATATGGGTTTGTATGAATATGGAAAATAACAGTATGGAACATATTCATCTGACAAAAGATAGAATACTGGAATCTTATGAATGGAAAGGAAACCTTGATTTACTAAATATTGTGATGATAGGGATAACAAATGAACTTCCGGAAAAAGATGAGAAATACGAACTGCACCGTTTGATTTGTGCATTGCTTTCAAATGAACTAAGTGAAAATCAGAAATTTGATATTCTTGAAAAAGAGTATAATATTCCAGTCAATACAGAATTGAGAGAGGATGTGAGCGTTATGTGTAATCTGAGTTTGGGAATAGAGGAAAGAGCTGAGGCGAGAGGCAAAGCGAGAGGCGAGGCAATAGGCGAGAACAAAAAAAGTGAAAAGGTTGTTATAAATATGTATAAAAAGGGATATGCGACAGAACAGATAGCGGATATTGTTGAGTTAAGCGAAGAAGAAGTAAAGAATATTATAGAAGAAAAATAGATTTATTGCAGAGACAATCTATAAAATACAGTCAGGGATAAGCATTTTGGGGAGGAGTGTATGAAAACTGACTGATTACAGTATTGATGTGTTTAGCAATTATAAAAATAGGTATTTGATACTATTTTTTTGGAAGATTGATAAATTGTAAAAATTGTGGAGTTTTTTGGGATTATAGTATTTGCACATAAGATTAATTCGTGCTTATATTATAATCCATTATTGTTTTTAAGAGATAATTATTCATTTTTTCAAGGGGAATAGATAGTTTCATGTTAATGTCGTCGTCTGCCAGAAGTGCAACAGCAAAAAGATTTGCTTCAAATTCAATATTAGTCATAACATTAGAACTTGTCGTGGCAAAATAATTTATGCACTGTTCATGTAATAACGCATGACCCAGTTCATGTGCACATAATATTTTTTTAGCTTTTTCACTGTATTTGTTATTGATTGATATTGTAGTTGGGTATCCTGGCATTTTAATAGTATGTGCAGTAAAATCTTTTACGCATGAATTTGTATGAATTACTGAAATACCAAGTCGTGTGGCTATTTCGTATGGGTCATTGATTTTCCAATTTTTCTTGATTGACCTAGCCATTTCAATTATATCCTGTGCTTTCATAAATCCCCCTGTGTTTATGTATTTTTATATTTATAGCTTACAAGTTTGAGCTGCTGCAAGATTTCGTTCGCAAATTCAACAATGGTTTCATCGCTCATGCTCTCAGGGTCATATCCGCCATAAGCAGCCAATGTCGGGGTTTTGATAATAAATTCTATCGCATCCTGAGCATTGTCAAATTGATTTGGGAGTTCTGGGATTTCATTTTTTTTAGGAACATTTCCCATAAGCTCAGCGGCAGATACATCGAGCAATTCGCATAATTTATCAAAAACCTGAAGCGGTATTTTTTCGATTGAAGAATCTTCGTAACGGTAAACGGTTGTTTTTGATACACCAAGCTCTTTTGCCAGATATTCAACAGAGATTTTTTTCTGTTTTCTTATTTCTTTTATTCTTTCACCTACAGTCATAAGAAACTCCTTTGCTAAATGTAAATCTTTAGTTATATTATAAACAATTTTTGCAAAAATGCAACTTTATATTGACAAATAGTTGCAAAAAGATTAAATTATAATAAAAGTTGCATTTATGCAACAAAAGAATTGCATTTATGCATTTAAAGAATAGGAGGATAAAATTATGTTGGAAATAAGACAGGAAGAAAAAGGACCGAATATTTTAGTGATTGGTGTTGGTGGTGGCGGAAATAATGCTATAAATCGTATGATTTCGGCAGAATTAAAAGGTGTAAATTTTGCAGCGGTAAATACCGATATTGCTGTTTTAAATAATTCACTTGCCGAACAGAAACTTCAGATTGGGGCAAAATTGTTGAATGGGTATGGAGCCGGGGCAAATCCGGAGCGGGGAGAAGCTGCTGCAATGGAAAATGAGGAGGATATTATAAACCTCATAGCAGACCGGGATATGGTGATAATTACTTGCGGCATGGGTGGAGGAACAGGAACGGGTGCTGTGCCATTTATCGCAAAATGTTGTAAACAGGCAGGAATTTTAACGCTTGCTGTTGTCACTATTCCGTTTTTATTTGAGAATAAGCCACGAATGGTGGCGGCACAGGGAGGAATAAATAAACTGAGGGAAAATGTTGATACGCTGTTGGTTATTCCTAATGAAAAGCTTCTTTCTATTTCGGAAAAGCCCCTCACATTATGTGATGCGTTTGAATTGGCGGACTCTGTACTGAAAGATACAATTTGTGGAATTTCAAATATTGTTTATAATTGTGGAAATATTAATATTGATTATAACGATGTTAAAACAACCTTGGAAAATAAGGGAACAGGTCATTTTGGAATAGGAACTGTTGAACATGACGGGTCAATTATAGAAGCAGTAAAACAGGCGGTAAACTGTCCGTTGCTGGAGACAGATATTGCAGGAGCAGAAAATATTTTGATAAATACAAGCGGACAGATTTGCCTTAAAGATTTAGACGATGCTCTGAATTATATAAGAGAACTTGCAGGAGAAGAAGTAAACATTATATGGGGAACAGTGTCAGAAGAAGAGAGTGATAAAATTGTTGTATCGCTTTTTGCAACAGGTATGCCGGAAAAGGAAGTAAGACATACGGCATTAGGAGAGCACATGGATAATCCGAAGCGTAACAATATCGCACCTAAAAGAGATGATACGGAAGTTATACAGATACCGCCTTTTTTAAAAAGACATTCAATCAGATAAAAGAGAGGGAAAATAGACGGAAAGCTGCTCTGTTACTGTTTGTATATTAAGTATAAACAGTAGAATTTTGAATATTTTAACATTGTCAAAGAAGCAGCAGAACTGATTGCAAATATCCGGTTGATATAAATTTTCTCATTGAAACAAAATGCCTGTTAGAATATAATGTGAAATATAATACTTTGTCAAGCTATAGTAATGAAAGTTAAGAATAAATAACAAACATAAGATGTCTGCTTGGCATAAAATTGAAGTTGTATAATCAATGAATAAACTGTGGAGGATGAAAATGATAACAGGCGAACTTAAGAATAAAATAGATAAAATATGGGAGATATTTTGGACGGGTGGTATTACAAATCCGCTTGATGTTATTGAGCAATTTACATATCTGTTGTTTATAAAGCAGTTGGATGATGTAGAGACAACTAAGGAAAATGAGGCAAATTTTCTGGGATTTGAATATGAGTCCATGTTTCCGGGGGATTGCCAGAAATACAGGTGGAGCAAGTTTAAAAATTTAGGTTCTGCCGATGAAATGTATGACCTTGTGTTGAACGGTGTATTTCCATTTATTAAAAATCTGCATCAGGATGGCGAGTCGGCATATTCTAAATATATGGGTGATGCAATATTCAAGATACCGACGGCGGCAATGCTTTCAAAAATCGTTGATGGAATTGACAATCTCGGAATTGGTGACGAAAAAGATACCGACACTGACTCAAAGGGAGATTTATATGAGTATCTTTTGTCAAAAGTTGCAACGGCAGGAACTAACGGACAGTTTAGAACTCCGCGTCATATAATTAAGATGATGGTGGAATTAGTACAGCCAAATCCGGATGATGTGATAATCGACCCGGCAATGGGTTCAGCAGGATTTTTGATAGAAGCACAGGAGTATCTGCGAAAGTATCATGAGGAGTCATTTTATGATGAAGCATTTAAGGAACATTTTGCTAATCATATGTTTTATGGAAATGACATGGATAGAACAATGCTCCGCATCGGAGCGATGAATATGCTTCTTCACGGAGTGGACAATCCTAATATTTCTTATAGGGATAGTTTATCCGAGCAAAATAAGGATGTTGAAAAGTATTCACTTGTACTGGCAAATCCGCCGTTTAAGGGAAGTTTGGATTATGAAGCTGTTTCGGCAGATTTGTTAAAGGTAACAAAAACAAAGAAAACAGAGTTATTATTTTTGGCATTGTTTTTGAGAATACTAAAAAAGGGCGGACGGGCAGCCGTTATCGTGCCGGATGGAGTGTTGTTTGGCAGCAGTAAAGCACATAAGCAGATAAGAAAAGAAATTATAGAAAATAATAAACTGGATGCAGTTATCTCTATGCCAAGCGGTGTGTTTAAGCCATATGCAGGAGTGTCAACTGCGATATTGATATTTACAAAGACCGGTTCGGGCGGAACAGACAAAGTCTGGTTTTACGATATGAAAGCCGATGGTTACAGTCTTGACGATAAGAGACAGGAAGTGAGCGAAAATGACATTCCGGATATAATTGACAGATTTAAAAATCTTGAAGGGGAAACAGAGAGGGAGAGAACTGAGCAAAGTTTTATGGTCGATTTTGACGAAATAAAAGCTAATGGATATGACCTTTCCATCAATAAGTATAAGGAAATAGTATATGAACCGGTTGAATATGAGCCGACGGATGTGATTTTTGGGAAAATTGAAAAGATAGAGAGTGAAATTCAGAAAGAAATGTCAGAATTGAAAAAGTTGTTAGAGTTGTGATGGAGGGGGGACGAATATGGACAAAGACCCATTTAGGGAATATACAAATATGCAGGACAGATAAGAGATTACAATGTTACAAAAAAGAATGGGTACTTGATGGTGCAACTGTTCAAAAAGGTATTCACGAAACTACTGAGTAACTTGAATTGTTTCTTAGAGATTTATTGTTGAATGAAAAAATAAACTTAATAATCGAAATCTGGAGGTAAAAAACATGAGGAAACTCGATAATTTTATTGATATGATGACTGGACACTTTAATAACAAAGAGCAATTTGATAAGATGCAGAAAGAAGGTAAAATATATCCCTATGCAGAACACATTAATACAATCTGTAATGGAAAAATTTTGAACCTTCCTAAAGATTTTAATGGTAAA
>OGPP01001437.1_pt1 | contig 17962 bp, 14 predicted proteins | sample 1553021 | NCBI WGS metagenome assembly OGPP01 (sample SAMEA2580217, study PRJEB22360) | human gut metagenome | biome: human gut; feature: human-associated habitat; material: faeces | place: Denmark | collected 2008/2010
AAAATGCCATGAAAGAGCAGGCAAACGATGTATTTGAGATATGCAGCTATGTGGACGGACTGGAGAAAAAGATTGATTCCATGACGGAAGAACTCACCAACATGCAGAACCAGATCAAAGAAATGCAGGAAGATACACTTGTCAATAATGCAAAAAAGGCATTGTCAGAAGCACAGGAGCGACTTAATACCAGATGTGAGCAGATAAAGTCACAGGTATTAGAAGTGAAAGAACAGGTTAAATCTACTGCTAAGGGCATAGTCGAAGAAGCAAAGGAAAAGGGAAGAGCTGCATTATACAGGGTATCTGAGTTCTTAGGAATTAAGAAAAGATTTCTGGATATTCGAGAGAATGTAAGAGGTGCAATCAAGACCACAGATAAGGATATAGCAAAGACAGCACTTCTTGCAAAAGGATTTCGTGAAGCAGGGCAGACAGTAGCCAATGCATTCCGTACTTTTGCTGACAAACCGGAGGTGGATTACTCACGGAAAGAACAGAAACATCCCATTACAAAGGCGGTGCTTGCACCTATGAAAGCAGTGAAAAAGATACTTGTATCAATGGAGCTACATCTTGATGCTTCGATTGATAAGCTGGATAATCTGGATATGAATGTGCAACTTGATAAGGAAAAGCATATGGAGAATGTGAAGGAGCAGGAACAGACAGAGCCTGAGAGGACAGAGGCTGAGCGAGTAGAAGCAGAGATTGTATATTCACCGATGGTCGCTGAACCACAGGAGTATCAGTATAATGCAGATGCATTTGAAAATTATTTGAGAGATAATGCTGCAAATGATAATAAGAACAAAGAAATAATAATGCAAAAGGATAAAAATGTACGATGAGTAGGCATAATTCGTAAATTAATTGCCACTACGTTTTTGAAATAGCATTGAAGTGGTATCTACGATGTTTTGATGTGAAATGGATTCTGCGGTATACACAAGGAATACAAATTGACTTTTCCAGGTTGGTGTTGTAAACTATGATTAGCATTGACTAACCATAAGGAGGGCGCTCATACATGACAAATCAATACATGAATAATCTTTATCGTGATCTGCTCTCTAATTCACCGCAGACGATCACCATAGATATTCCGGCAGACATGGGAACCGGTCAGATTTCGCAGATCGTCACGAAACAGGGAGCAGTTGTTTCAGACTGGAGAATGAATTACTTTTCGGATATGAACGTGCAGGGAGTGAGCAGTGAAGAATACATACAAATGCTGTTCTGCTTCAATGACGGTGTTTCCTGGAATATTGCAGACAACCGGCAAAGTGCCAGCATACAAAAGGGTGAATCCTGTATTTATCGCGGCCACGGGAAAATGGAATATCTGTGCTATTCTAAAAAGAGCGATTTCCTTTTCAAAAATGTGAAAATACCTCTATCCTATTTCTATAAGATTCTGAATGACTACTTTGAGGCTGGTGAGATCGAGGTCTATCGGAAAAAATTATTGGACGGCATATCAAAGGTGAATATCACGCCCTATATGGAACACATTTTTGCGGAGCTGCAAGACTTCACGCAATATCGTGGCGGGTTGGGATACCTGTTTCTGGAAAGCAAGGTCTTTGAGCTGCTATCGGTATATTTGAGCGAGGTCCTGGAGCTGAGTATTCTCGCGTCAACCTACGTTGCAATTTCCAGAAGTGACCGGGATTCCATCATAGAGGCAAAGCGAATTATTGACAGCCAGCTTGCCCTGGCTCCGAGCTGCGAGGAATTGGCGCGGCAGGTCAATATCAGCACTTCAAAATTGACGAAGGGCTTTTCCTCCCTGTTCGGAACATCGGTTCATGCGTATGTCATCGACCAGCGGTTAGAAAAGGCGGCAAGCCTGCTGTTAGAAAGTAATTTGAATGTCAGCCAGGTGGCTATACTGGTGGGATATTCAAAAGCGAGCAATTTCGCAGCGGCGTTCAAAAGGAAATACGGAGTGAATCCGAAAAACTATAAAGCAGAAGCTACGATTGGATAAACGCAAAAATACTGATTTTGGGTAGAATAAAATTGGTTTTGGGTTGGAATCGTGGGTGCAAATTGTTATTATATGTGGTGTGGTTAGAAGAAGCTAACCACACCACATTTTCATTTTCTCAGAGATAAGGAGGATACTGGTATGAGTTCCCAGAAAAAAAGTTCCCGGCTTGAGGGAAAAGATTTAATTACTATCGGCATCTACACCGTCATCTATGTCGTGATTGTTATGCTGGTGGCGATGCTTGGCTTCATCCCCATTTTTATTCCGCTGATGGCGGTGCTGTGCCCTTTGATTGGCGGCATCCCCTATATGCTGTATGTTACAAAGGCTAAAAAATTCGGGATGACTGCAATCATGGGTTTCCTGATTGGCCTAATCATGGTGTTCTTCGGCAACGGCTATCTTACTATGGTAACTGGTCTCGTTGGCGGCCTGTTGGCCGACGTGATCCTGAAAAAGGCGGACTACAAAAGTGCAAAGAGTACAGTTCTTTCCTGCGGTGTGTTCAGCATCTGGGTGTTTGGCAACTTTGCTCCCATTTTCCTGAACCGTGAAAGCTATATGGTAATGTTGACTGAAGGATACGGCACTGAATATGCAGCTACCCTTAATACATATATGCCTATGTGGATTGCGCCTATTCTGCTGGTTGCCTGCTTTGTGTTTGGCCTTGTCGGAGGTATGATTGGGAAAGCCATTTGCAAAAAGCACTTCCAGCGTGCCGGTATTGCATAATGGCGCGGGAAATTCTGCTCAGCAAAAAAACAGAACAAGGGTTACGGCTCGATCCGCGTACAAAACTGTTGCTCATCTTCATCATAAGCATTTTTGTCATGGGTGGAACAGGCGGAGAAGCTATGGGGCTGATCCGCCTTGTTCTTTGTACGGTTCCGGCTATATTGCTGCTTACCTCGAAACAATGTGCAAAAGCTGTGGGCTATATTGCTGTGTTTTCTGCTTTTTATGCTGTTCAAATTTATGTTTTGCCGCACCTTACGGGGATATTGAATTTCCTCGTTCTGTTTACAACCGGATTCTTCTGCCGAATCCTTCCCAGTGTTGCGATTGCTGCCTATGCAGTGAAAACAACAACGGTCAGTGAATTGATTTCCGGCATGGAAAGAATCCATATGCCTAAAGAAGTGACGATCCCCTTAACGGTCATGTTCCGCTTCTTTCCAACTGTCTTTCAGGAGTCAGAAGCAATCAGTGACGCTATGAAAATGCGTGGGATTAAACTTGGAGGGAAAAAATCTTCAAAAATATTGGAGTATAAGCTGATCCCGATGATTACCTGCTCCGTGAAAATCGGTGAGGAACTTTCCGCTGCGGCAATTACCCGTGGCCTCGGCGCTCCTGTCAAACGCACAAACATTTGCCAGCTTAAATTCAATTTTGCCGATGTGGTGCTGATCTTGTTTTGTTGCTTTGTAGTGTTTTGGGCGATTGCTTCCCCGATAATTTCCGCAGGAGGGATTTTGCCATGATAGATTTTCAAAATGTTTCTTTTTCTTATGGTGAAGAATCCAGCGGCGGAGGGATTAGAAATGTCAATCTCACCATAAACACAGGGGAATTTGTTTTACTCACGGGAGAATCCGGCTGTGGGAAAACAACGATTACCCGTTTGGTAAACGGGCTGGTGCCTCATTATTACGAGGGCAATTTAGAGGGCGATGTCCTTCTGGACGGAAAAAGCGTATCAGATACGCCGCTTTATGACTTGGCTGCTATGGTGGGATCTGTATTCCAGAATCCCAAAAGTCAGTTTTTCAACGTGGATACGGATAGTGAATTAGCCTTTGCCTGTGAAAATTTAGGCTATCCTCAGGAGGATATCCTGAAAAGGATTGACCGGACAGTTTCCGATTATCATATTGAAGATTTGATGGGGCGAAGCGTGTTTGCTCTGTCCGGAGGCGAAAAGCAAAAAATAGCCTGTGCTTCATCAAGTGTATTGCTGCCGGGAATTATGGTCCTGGACGAACCATCTTCTAATTTGGATATGGCTGCTATTGATGACCTGCGGCAGGTCCTGAGCCTCTGGAAAAAGCAGGGCAAAACAATTCTGATCGCAGAACACCGCCTTTACTACCTTCACGATCTTGCAGATCGTGTGCTGTATGTAAAAGATGGGGAGATTGAACGGGAATACACGCCTGCTGAATTTGACAGCTTATCGGATGGCACTCGAAAAGAAATGGGGCTGCGGCCGTTTTCTCTCTCGAAGTTGAAGCCTGCGAATCAGTATCAGGCGCATACAGCTAAACAGATGGAATTTCAAAATTTCTGCTTTGCGTATAAAAAGCGGGAACCGGAAAGCCTCCATATTCCGAGTGCAGAACTGCCTGTTGGAGAAACGATTGCCATTATCGGTCTGAATGGCGCTGGAAAATCTACTCTGGCCCGCTGTATTTGCGGACTGGAAAAGAAGTGTGGCTTTTTGCAGGTTGACGGGAAAACCCTTGATTGGAAAGCCCGGCTCAAACATTGCTACATGGTAATGCAGGATACCAGCCATCAGCTATTTACCGAAAGCGTGGCGGATGAAGTGCTTCTGAGCATGGACAATAAGGATGAAACTGTTGTGGATAAAATCCTTAAACAGTTTGATCTGCTGGAATATAAAGACAGGCACCCGCTTTCTCTTTCCGGCGGGCAAAAACAGCGGGTAGCGATCGCGTCTGCCATTGTGAGTAACCGGGAGATCATTGTGTTTGACGAACCAACAAGCGGGCTTGATCTCAAACATATGCGGGAAGTTGCGCGGAGTTTGAAGTCACTCGCGGATCAGGGCAAAACGCTTCTTGTTATTACGCATGATCCGGAGTTGGTGATGGCGGGATGTTCGTATGTAGTCCATATGGAAAAAGGGCAAGTAAAAGAAAGCTATCCATTGGACGAATCCGGCAGTAAAAAGGTTTTGGATTTTTTCCGAATCCGCCAGTGAATTTTAGAAATTATGAATGTCAGGGCCGCCTTGACTGGACAGAAAGATAATGATAAGAGGCCGCTTTACTTTGGCGGCCTCTTGTTTTTGAAGCACAGACAGTACGGCTCAATATAAGGAGGGCTTATGTTCAAAAAAATCTTTGAGTACGCAGGGCCATATAAGAAAAATATGTATGTGGCCACGGTTGTCGTACTGGTCAGCGTTCTTATGGGCATCCTGCCTTTTGTGCTGGCCTATCAGGTCATTTCGCCATTGGTTATTGGCGATTCTGTTGAAACAGAATTTGTTTTATTGCGTGTTATAGGGGTTTTGATCTGTCTTGTTTTGCAGGCGTTTTTTTATGGATGGGGATTATCAATTTCTCATAAAGCAGCATATAACACATTGTTCCGGCTGCGGGTATCTCTGCAAAAGAAGTTTGAGAAACTTCCCCTTGGCATTGTGGAGGAAAAAGGGACAGGGACAATCAAAAAGCTGTTTGTCGATGATGTGGACAGCTTGGAATTGCTCCTTGCTCATTCAGTCCCGGAGGGTATCGCAAATTTACTGATCCCGCTGGTGATTTATGTTGCTATGTTTTGTGCGGACTGGAAACTGGCTCTTATGTCTTTGGCCTCTATCCCGATCAGCCTGCTCTCCATGGTCATTATGTACTCTGTTGGAATGAAGCGCATGGGTCCCTACTATCAGTCTGCACAGAAAATGAACAACACGATCATTGAGTACATCAATGGTATGGAGGTTGTCAAGGTTTTCAACCGGGAGAGTGAATCTTACGAGAACTTCCGCAAGGATGTAACGGACTATCGGGATTATACCTTGGCATGGTATAAGGCCGCCTGGCCCTGGATGGCGATATACGGAAGTCTACTGCCCTGCACTGTTATTCTGACTTTGCCTCTTGGGGCATGGTTTGTTCTCTGTGGCATAAGCACTTTACCTGATTTGATTTTAGTCCTCTGCCTTTCCCTCAGCATTGGGATTCCTCTCCTGAAAGCACTGGGCTTTATGGAGACGATTCCGAATCTGAATTATAAGATCACGGCACTTGAACAGATGTTAAATGCGGCACCGCTGCAAGCTGCTGAGGATGATTTCCACGGACAGGATTTTAACATTTCTTACGATCATGTTTCCTTTGCGTATCAGACGACACAGCCTGGCCCAGATGGGAAACCGATAATAGCGGAAAACGAAGTCCTCCACGATATTACCCTTGTGGCAAAAGCAGGACAAAAAACTGCCCTGGTTGGTGAATCCGGTTCTGGCAAGAGCACCCTTGCAAAACTGTTGATCCACTACTATGACCCGCAGAAAGGGAGCATTTCCATTGGCGGGCAGAAACTTTGTGATATGAGCCTGGAGGCATTGAACAGCCGCATTTCCTATGTGGCTCAGGATCAGTACCTGTTTAACACCTCCCTGCTGGAAAATATCCGTCTTGGACGTTTGGATGCTACCGATGAGGAAGTAATGCAGGCGGCGAAGAAAGCCCAGTGTATGGAGTTTCTGGAAAAGCTACCGCAAGGTATTCACTCCATGGCGGGCGATGCGGGGAAAATGCTTTCCGGGGGGCAGCGCCAGCGAATTTCCCTGGCGCGGGCAATATTGAAGGATGCCCCGATTGTAGTGCTTGACGAGGCCACGGCCTATGCTGATCCAGAAAATGAGGAAAAAATGGAGGCTGCTATTGCGGAGCTGGTGGAGGGAAAAACCTTGGTAGTTATCGCTCACAAACTTCCCGCTATAATGAACGCAGATCAAATATGCGTTATGGATCACGGAAAGATGGTGGCAACCGGAAAACATCAGGAGCTGATTCAAGCTTGCCCAGAATACCAAAAGTTGTGGAAAGCGGCTCAGGACAGCGCCGAGTGGAAAGTATCTACTGCAAAGGAGGGAAGATAAATGTTTGCATTGATTTCAAGAATCCTGAACCTCTCCGGGAGGTATAAAAGCCGTATTCAGGCTGCATTTCTATGTGCATTTGTCGAGTCCATTCTCTCCAAAATGCCGATCTTCATGGCGTTTATTGTCTTGGCCGGGTTTGCTGATAATACGCTGACTGGAAAGACCTGTCTGTTTGTCGGACTTGGATTATTAGCTGTTGTAGTGGTTCAGACAGTGGTTCACTATTTGAGCGACCGTCTGCAAAGTGCCGCTGGATTTATGATCTTTGCTGATAAACGGATGGAGTTGGGAAATCATTTAAGAAAAATGCCGATGGGTTACTTTACATCGGGGAATATTGGCAAAATCAGCTCTGTTCTCAGTACGGATATGGTATTCATTGAGGAAGTTTCTATGAGTACCATTGGCAACATGATGAGCTATATGCTGTCTACTTTGGTTTTAGTTGTTTTTATGTTCGTACTGGATTGGAGACTTGGGCTGATTGCGGTAATCATTACCTTGCTGGCATCACTGGTTGCAAAATATATGAATAAGGTTTCCTTCAAGGAGGCTGTCGGGCGTCAAAACCAAAGCGAGAATTTGACGGATGCGGTCTTGTCTTTTGCTGAAGGAATTGGGGTTATCAAAAGTTACAATCTGCTCGGAGAAAAATCTGACGAATTAACGGAAAACTTCAAAAAATCAAGGGATGTCAATACGAAGTTTGAGCAGAAAATGACACCGTGGACCACTGGCTTAAACATTCTCTATGGCGTGGGTATTGCCGCTATCTTCGGTTTATCCGTTTTTTTACATCAGGAAGGCGTACTCTCCCTGGCTTATCTTTTGGGCGTGCTGCTGTTTGTCTTTGATCTCTTTGGACCTCTGAAAGCTCTTTATGGAGAAGCAACCCGACTGACCGTGATGAATGCCGCATTAGACCGCATTGAAGCTGTTTTGGACGAGCCCGAACTTCCCGATAACGGAAATCAACATATTCTGTCACAGGCACAGCCGGATCAGCCAGAAGTACAATTTAGCGATGTGGGCTTCGCCTATCAGGACAAGGAAGTCCTGCACAACATCAGCTTCTCTATGCAGAAGAATACCATGACCGCACTTGTGGGACCGTCTGGCGGTGGCAAATCCACGATTGCGAACCTTCTGGCGCGGCTGTGGGATGTGAAATCCGGCAAAGTGACAATCCGTGGTACAGATATTCGGGATGTACCTCTCGCCGAACTGATGGAACAGATCAGCATGGTTTTCCAGAGGGTGTACTTGTTCCAGGATACCATTTACAACAATATCAGCATGGGTAAACCGGACGCTACCGAGGAAGAAGTCTATGAGGCTGCAAAAAAAGCCCGCTGCTATGATTTTATCATGGCGCTGCCAGATGGATTCCAGACAGTCATCGGTGAAGGCGGCGCTACTCTGTCCGGCGGCGAAAAGCAAAGAATCTCTATCGCCCGATGCATTTTGAAGGACGCACCGATTGTCATTCTGGATGAAGCGACTGCAAGTGTTGATACCGATAATGAAAGCTATATCCAGGAGGCAATCAATGAGCTGGTAAAGGGTAAAACATTACTTGTGATTGCACACCGCCTGAATACCATCTGTCAGGCTGATCAGATTTTGGTGATTGCCGATGGACGGATCAGTGAACAAGGAACCCATGACGAGCTTATAGCAAAAGCCGGGATTTATCAGGATTTTGTAAATATCCGTAAAAAGTCCTCCGGCTGGAGCCTTGCATAAAGGAGACAATAGTGAAGATTCATGCGTCCGGAGAGGATTATCTGGAGGCTGTGCTGGTTCTTCAAAAGAATCACGGTGCTGTCCGCTCTATTGATGTTGCACGGCGTGTTGGAGTTTCAAAAGCCAGTGTAAGCTATGCGGTGTCGGCTTTGCGTGAAGGGGGCTTTTTAACAGTAGATAGTGATTACGTTTTGCATTTGACCGAAACAGGCCGGAATGTTGCCGAAAAAATTTATGAGCGGCATCAGTTCTTTACAGAGCAATTTATCGCAGCTGGCGTTGACCCTGAAATTGCAGAGCGAGATGCTTGCCGGATTGAACACGCCATCAGTCAGGACACCTTTGAAAAGATCCGGGATGCGCACAAACAGGAAAAATAGGATACTAATGCCCGTCGTTCCAACTGTGCGGACAAGAGCAGCCAGTGGGGAAAATATAAGCCCACTGGCTGCTCTACATGAAAGACAATCATCGGCCCTTTTGTTTTCCCCTGTACATCACTTCAGCTTATCTGCGCTCATGCACAGGTCTATGTACCGTTGCGACTCTTCTTCACTCTTTCCTGCAAAGTAATCAAGAACGCACTTGGCAACGGTCTGCGGCGCTCTATCGTGGAACACGATTCCATCCAGACTGATGTCCATTTCTTCCGAGATCAGCGCAACCGTTTCAAATTTCGGATTGCTCTTACACTTTTCAATCTCAATGACGGTTCGGGTACACATATTAAGCCGTTCTGCTAACTCGCGCTGCGTAATCTTTTTCTGCTCCCGCTTTTCGCGAAGCTTTTGGGCGAACAGGTCAAGAAAGTTCATTGTAAATCACCTCTACTACATTGTAGGGTGAGCCTCAATTCACTTAAATACACATGAAGCTCACATTGAATGAGCCGCAAATCACATTCAGCGAGTTGGAGGTAATTTTATGATGTCACGGATGAACAGGAGATACTGCTAAGGCCGCTCGCGGTCATGTAAAAAAGCATAAGCACCGATTAGCCGTCCACTTCAAAAAGCACGCGGCTATCCCCCAGACGAGCTGCACTCATGAAAGCGAGTTGCAGCTCTCTTTTTATGCGGTTTGGTTCATCCGTGATTTAGCCCCTCCCGGTACAGTATTCGTTACTCATGTTTTCACTCGCACGCAAGGCGCTCGTTCAGGTCATCATGCCTGTTCGAGCGCCTTTTTACGTTTTCCTGTCGGCTGTCGTTCTCCGCCGGTGTTGGTCTGGTTCACCACCCACCCAACACCGAAACGGAGGACATATTATGTTTAACAGAAAGAGCAGCTATGCGCTGAATAAGAAAGACCCCGATGCCATCGTTTATATGGACGCCAATGAAGTCATCGTCCGCCTGACCCGCGAGGACTTTGCCAGCGAGAAAGAATTTCTGAAATGGAAAGCCCTGTCGGACGAGGACTATCACGCCTCCGAAAAGGAAGCTCACGTCTATGCCAATCACACGCTTGCGCTGGATGAGCTATCCGAGGAAGCGGCCTCCATTCCTGCCGTGGATGTCTGCATGGAGCAGGCGCATGACCGGGCAGAGGCAATCCACCGCAGCGTCAGAAAGGTCACGCAGATTCGGAAGCACCTGACGGATACGCAGTTCCGCAGGGTGTGGATGTATTTCGTGGATGGGATGACGGTTGATGAGATTGGCGCAGCCGAGGGTGTCAGCCATCAGAATATTTCCAAGAGCATCGGCGCGGCGATGAAGAAAATGAAAAAACTTTTCCCTGATTGCTGAAAACAGGGTGCAAAAGTGGCCCAAAATCGGCGATAGGTGAAGGGACATTCTCCACGAAGCCTTTCGTTGAACGTTGAAAACTGAATAGACCATGATGCAGGCACAAAACCCGCGTGATAGCGGCATAAGGTGCGCCGCCACGACGTTGGCTTCAGGGAGGTGATTCCGGAAAAGCCATCCGAGCGATCTACGCAGCCTTAGACCCGATTCGGCAAATCGGGCGCGATGACAGCGCGGCGGATAATGAAACTTGCTCACGCCCTCCCACAGACTTGAGGGGGAACCCTGCGGTATGCGCCAGCTCTTTGAGGCAGCGGTATCGTGGAGTTATGACAGCCCTGCCAAGGGCGGCCTGCATCATGCCCACTATCCGGGGCGCGTGGCAAATAGGATAGTTCTTCTCAAATGGACAAGCAGAGCAGCTGCGCCGGTATTCGCCATTATGTTATGTGGCTCCAATTCTGCCCGCGCAGCCGCCTCTCAAAGTCAGATACCATGCGCTGACGGCCTTTCCCGTCAGCGCATTCATGTGACCTTGAGGAAACCCACCAAACCGAGAAAGGAGATCGCCATGATGCAGCCAACGCCAAACGAATCCCGAATCCACACGGATGAGCTGGTGGACATCCGGGAAGTATCTGTTGACAAAAATCTTCCCAAGGAAGAACGTATTGCCGCCTTTATCCGCCAGATCAAAAATCCCTACCGCTTCCGCTGCGGCGATTTCGTGGTAAACGCCTGCTTTGCCGGGAACGGCGTTACGTTGGAGGAATGTCTGCAAGGCATTTTGCGCTGAGCGACATCCTCGCTTTTTTCCGCAGAGAGTGCTATGATCGGTGTGGAAAAGGATGAAAACCTAATAGCCAGATAACCACTCTTTTCATGCGGGAGCAGTCCGGGAGAAAGGAGTGCTTTTTCATGCCTAAATACAAAGCTACCGCTTACATCCGCCTGTCCTACACCGACGATCATTCCAGCGAAAGCGACAGCGTTTCCAATCAGCGCAAGCTCATTGAAAACTTTGTGGAGCACAACCCGGATATTGAGGTCGTTTCCGAAAAGATCGACGATGGATACAGCGGCATCATCTTTGACCGCCCCGCGTTCAAGGAAATGATGCAGGATGTCACCGATGGCAACATCAACTGCGTCATTGTAAAAGACCTCTCCCGGCTGGGGCGCGAGTACATCGAAACTGGCCGGTATCTGCGCCGGGTATTCCCGGCCTACGGGGTGCGCTTCATTGCCATCACCGACAGCATCGACACCGCCCACGACAGCGGCGATGATCTGACCGTATCGGTCAAGAACATTATGAATGAAGCCTACTGCCGGGACATTTCCATCAAGACCCGTTCTTCTCTGGACGTGAAGCGGCGCAATGGCGATTTCGTCGGCGCGTTCCCGGTGTACGGCTACATGAAAGCCGAGGACAACAAGAATTTGCTCGTCCCTGACCCCTACGCCGCCCGCGTTGTCTGCGACATCTTCCGTATGCGGCTGGAGGGCGCAAGCGCCTCCAAGATCGCATCAGAGCTGAACCGGCTGGGTATTCTCTCCCCGCTGGCTTACAAGAAGAACAACGGCCTGCCCTACGCGAAAAAGGGCTATGCGGACAAGACTGACTGCAAATGGTCGGCTACCACCATCATCCGCATCTTGCAGGATGAAACCTATACCGGAACGCTGGTGCAGGGCAAACAGGGTACGCCGCATTACAAGATCAAGCAGATGGAGCAGCGCCCCGCCTCCGAGTGGGTGCGTGTTCCGGATGCCCATGAAGCGCTGATCGCCCGTCAGGATTTTGAGCTGGTGCAGCGCATCAAGGGGCTGGATACCCGCACTTCTCCCAACGAGGACACGGTGTACCTGTTCTCCGGTATTCTGATCTGCGGGTGCTGCGGAAGCCGCATGACCCGCAAGACCAACCGTGCAAACGGCAAGGAGTACCACTACTATTATTGTCCCACCGGCAAGAAAAAGGGCTGCGCCCATCCGGTCATGCTGAAAGAAAGCAGCCTGATCGACTGTGTGCGAGACAGCCTGAAAGCCTATATCGGTAATATTGCTTCTCTGGAGGCGCTGCTGACCGGCATTGACCAGTCCAGCATCAATCAGGCTCTTGCCAAGGAATACAGCGACCACATCACCGACAATGAGCGCCGGTTGGAGCAGGTGCTGGAGTTCAAGGCGCGGCTTTATGAGAGCCTTGTGGGGGGTATGCTTACCAAGGAAGAATATGCCTCCTACAAAGCCAAGTACACCAAGCAGGCCGAGGACATCCGCGAGAGCGTCCGCGTCCTCAAGGAAAAACTCACGGAGGTTTTGGAAAACCGGAGTGAGCGCAACCGCTGGATTTCACAGTTTACGCAGTTCTCCACGCTGGAAACCTTAGATCGCAGGGCGCTCATTCACATGGTACAGAGCATCCGCGTCCGTGGGAAAAAGGAGCTGGATATTACCTTTACCCATGAGGACGAATATAAAAAGGCGTTGCAGCTTCTGGCGCTGGCTGCGCAGCAGAAAGATTACGAACAGAGAAAGGTGGGTTGAGCATGGCAAGAAAGAGCAGAAAAGAAACGGCTGCGGTAGCCGTGCAGGAGGCCGACGCCGCTTGCCGTGCCGCGATCTATGTCCGCCTTTCGGTGGAGGATACCCACACGCACAGCGTATCCATTGAAACCCAGCAGATGATTATTGCCCGCTATCTGGAGCAGTACCCGGAGATCAGCGTGTACGATACCTATATCGACAACGGCGCGACCGGGACAAACTTCCACCGTCCGGGCTTTCAGCAGATGCTCTCGGATATTGAGGCCGGTCACGTCAACTGCGTCATTGTGAAAGACCTCTCCCGTTTGGGCCGAAACACCATTGACACCGGCTATTACATCGAGCAGTATTTCCGCATCCGCAGCATCCGCTTCATTGCGGTCAATGAAAACTTCGACACCGCCAACCCGGAGGACGCCCATTCCGGTATCATCATCCCGCTGCGGAACATGATAAACGAAGCATACGCTTTGGACATCGGGCGCAAGATCAGGGCGCAGCAGCGGCAGGCCATGAAGGACGGCAAGTTCATCGGTGCGCGTACTCCCTACGGCTATCTGAAAGCCGAGGACGATTGCCACCAGCTTATCATCGACCCCGTTGCCGCCGTCGTGGTGCAGCGGATGTTCCGTTGGGCTTCCGAGGGTGCTGGCCTCAATACCATCGCCGTGCGGCTGAACGAGGCTGACATCCTCACCCCCAGCCACTATAAGAAGATGCAGGGCAAGATCACCCATGAAAATTTGCTTGGCAGCGGCAAGTGGCAGACCCGAACGGTCGGCGTTATTCTCCGCTCCGAGGTCTACACCGGAGATCTCGTTCAAGGACAGACCAAAACCGTGGATCACCGGCAGGTCAAGGCCGATGCCGAGGAATGGACGGTGGTGCGGGACACCCATGAGGCCATCATCAGCCGGGAACAGTTCGCGGCGGTGCAGGAAATTCTCAATCAGACCGCCAGCCGCGCCAAGGCGCGGGAGGTCAAAGCCTTCACGCCGAATCTTCTCAAAGGCAAGGTGTTCTGCGCCCATTGCGGCGGCAGCCTGCACCGGCAGAGAAACATCCGCAAGAAGTCCGACGATGTGTACTTCTACCATTGTCTGAGCCAGAGCCGAATCAGCAAGGATGTCTGCCCCGGCGTGACCATCCGCGAGGATGCGTTGCTGGATATGTTGGCAGATATGCTTCAGGACGCGCTTGATACGGCGCTGGGGCAATACACCCTCTCCCTTGCAGAACTGCCCCGGCAGGCCGCTGACCGCGCTGAGCTGCGGGAGAAGATCACCAGCCGCAAACAGGAAATCCAGCGGCTTCGCGGTATCGTGCGGAGCTTATATGAAAACCTCGTCCAAGGCGTTCTCACCAAGGATGAATACTTTGACTACAAGGAAAAGTATGAAAGCCGCATTGCCGACCTCTCCGTGGAAATGGAACAGTTAGAGGACGGCCTGCGAACGATAGATACGCAGATTGAGCAGCACCGGGCGTTGGAACAGGACGCCGCACAAATCAAGACCGACTGTGCGCTGACCGGCGCACTCATCGAGCGACTGATCGACCGCATTGAGGTATCCCACGACAAGCAGATTACGGTGCGCTATCGCTTCCAGAGCGAGTTTGAAACCTATGCGGAGGTGCTGGAACAATGCAGAAATATGTAATTGCCCTCTACATCCGCCTCTCCATTGAAGATTATAAGTACGACAGCCTGAGCATTGAGAATCAGAGCCTTGTTCTCCACGAGTACGCGGCGTCCATGCCCGAAGCCCTGAACGCGGAGATCATGGAGTTCATCGACAACGGGTACAGCGGCACGAATTTTGAGCGTCCGCAGGTACAGAAGCTCATTGAGCTGGTGCGGGCCAATCAAATCGACTGCATCATCGTCAAGGATTTTTCCCGCTTCGGGCGCAACAGCATTGAAACCGGCTACTTTATCGAGCGCGTGTTCCCGCTGTTCCATACCCGCTTCATTTCCATCAGCGACGATTTTGACAGCAGCAAATTCAAGGGTGACACCGGCGGCATGGACGTAGCATTCAAGTATCTCATCAGCGAGTATTACAGCCGCGATATGTCCATCAAGACCAAGAGCGCCAAGTACGCCAAGATGCAGCGCGGCGAGTATCAGAGCAAAATCTGTCCCTACGGCTATCGCAAAAGCGCCGATGGCAGAATGGAGCCTGACCCGGAGGCCGCTGCCGTTGTGCAGCTTATCTTCCAGCTTGCCGCCGAGGGGATCAACGCCACCGCCATCACGCGGGAGCTGTTCCGCAGAAGCATCCCCACGCCCGGCCAGTACAAAGCGGCGCACGGCAATCACACCCACGATATTTCCCGCTGTCATGGCATCTGGAGTACATCCACCATTCTCCGCATTTTGGAGGACGAACGCTACACCGGCGTGTATGTGATCGGCAAGCGGGCGGTTCTCGAAGTAGGCGGCACCAGAAGCCGCCTGAAGGACAGAGAATCGTGGTACATCATCCCCGACCATCACCCGGCCATCATAGAGAAAGCCGTGTTTGATACCGTGCAGGCCAGCCAGCTCCGCTTTTCCCAGCCAAACAAGAAAAAGCGGGACTACCCGCTGAAAGGCAAAGCCTTCTGTGGCTACTGCGGTCATGCGCTGTCCCGCACCATGCAGAAAACCTCATATTATCACTGCCGCCATTCCGAGGCGGATGTAGAAAGCCGCTGTCACAAGATGCGCCTGAACGCCGCAGAGCTGGAACAGACGGTATTCCTGACGCTGAAAAAGCAGATGGAGGCCGCCGCACCGCTTGCCCCTGACGGTACGCTCCGGGTGGATGCTTCCGTACCGGAACGCGCCGAATATGAGCAGCAGATCGAGACGCTGCAAGACGGCAAGCGCACCTTGTACGAACGCTATCTCATGGGCGAGATCGACCTGAACACCTACAAGGCGGAAAAGGCTGCGTGTGACGAGCTGCTTCTGAAAACAAAAAACGCCTATGCCGCAGTATTGGCACAGGCGAAACAGAAGCAGGACGAACAGGCACGGCAGGACAGCCGCAAGGAAGCGTCCAAGGCAATTTTTGATGCGGACACGCTGACCACCGAGCTGGCCGAGCTGCTGATTGACCGGGTACTGGTGTACCCTGACAAGCGCATTGAAATCGAATATAAAATCCAAGACATTTTCGATTGAGGTGGCAGTCATGAAAATCGCTTTCTATTGCAGAGTGGACGGACAGGGCTTTGGCTTTGTCCTCCCCGATGAAGCTGACAAGCTCCGCGAGTTTTTCGCCGAGCATCAGGATAAGCCTGCGCTTGAAAATCCATCAAGCGCAAGCTAAAAATTTTTGTCGTGTGCTTGACATACGGGTGGCGCAGATCGTGAAAGCGGATACGCTTCATCTGGTGTGCGACCAGAAAATCCGGGAAATGTTGGCTCAGGAAATCGGGCCGAATCCGTTTTCCCATCGGGTCTACATAGATATAGTCAAGATAATCGGTGCAATAGCTTTTGCCGCAGACCTTCCGATTCTGCTCCTGCTCCTTTTTCATTTTATTGAGCATCTGCTCACAGGCAGGGATTAGGGGAAGTGTCCGGCAGCTCGACTTTGTTTTTGTCTTATCTCGTGCGATTTCTGTTAGCGTTCCGTTGACCTTTGCGGTCACAACCGTATGCTGAATGCTGATTTTCTTGTTTTCAAAGTCAATGGCATCCCATTTCAAGCCAACAACTTCACTGCGCCGCAGGCCGTAGAATGCAGCCATGATAACGCCAAACTCCGAAGGGTCACCTTGAATCGCTTTGAAAAGCTGCTCCAGTTCTTCACCGCTGTAAATCTCCGACTTGAACTTTTCCTTACGAGGACGTTCAACGCGATCTGCCGGGTTGGAACGGATCATGCCGATTTGAAAAGCGTACTGCAAGCATTTGCGGATGTTGGCGTGATAGTGAATGACGGTGTTTGCCGTAAGGCCACGATCCAACTCATGCTGGTAGAAGTCTTGGATGTATTTGGGATGCTGTTCCATATCCTGCAATGTATAGTGGAGCGGTTCAAAATATGGGACGATCTTGTGAACGATTGCTCTTTCATAGCTGGTATAGGTTGTGATTTCCACTCGTGACTTCATCATTTTCAACCAGTCCGTGATGAAGTCGGTGAAAAGTACCGGGGAGTTATCAAGGCAGGGGTCAACTTCTTTGATGGGGCTGACCTTCAGCCAATTATTGTCAACGGCATATTGTAGGGCATCGGTCAACTCCTTGTGCCAATCCAGAAGCTGCTGTACACTGGCCTCCTCCTGCTGACGCTCATAGCGGAAGAACGTTTCCAGATCGCGCGGAGAGAGTGCTTTCAAAGACAGCCGCTTCTTTTCAAAGTATGGGACAACTACTCTTCCCAGATCATAAGCATATCTGCCATAGGTTTCGGGCGGAAGGTTCATCACGCTTTCCCGAAGCCAGCGGTTCAGATATTCCGATACCGGCAGGTCGGAAACCTGCTGCATCGTTTCAGGGTTAAACTCTTTTTGTGTTTTACGCAACAGAGATTCAGCTCTTTTTTTGTTTCCTTTAACAGGAAGTCCTGTGCTGATGGATTTGGTTCTGCGCTTTCCATCTGTGTCTTTCCAGCTCAGAATCATCTGATACATACCGTTTTGTTCTCTTAAATGTCCGGCCACATTTGTCATAGTTATGCTCCTTTCTGTTCGCAGCCAAACGTCCTTTGCTTAGGCATCATAAGTTTAGAAGATTCTGGAGTGTTTTGCAAGGATGGCACAAGGGAGTTTGAAAGGTGCATCCCTCCAAGTTGCCGATCCTGATCGAGCAGGTACTCTACCACGCAGAGTTTTGGTATCTTATAACTGCGTCCTACACGCGCCGAGTGGATCTTATTCTGCTTGACCAACAGATACGCATTCTTCCGGCAGATGCCAAGAATTTCCTGAAGATGCTCCACCGTCACCACATCCGGGTAGTCCTTGAACATCGTCAGATACCTCTCCGTCTTTCTGTCAGGCTCTTCCTGAATCAAAGTGCAGGCTGCGATCTCGCTCATTCCTGTCCTC
>OGPP01001441.1_pt1 | contig 17907 bp, 9 predicted proteins | sample 1553021 | NCBI WGS metagenome assembly OGPP01 (sample SAMEA2580217, study PRJEB22360) | human gut metagenome | biome: human gut; feature: human-associated habitat; material: faeces | place: Denmark | collected 2008/2010
ACGCTACTTCTCGCCGTTCATGATGGCGGCAAGCGATTGCACGCGCGGCAGATCGAACACCTCATCGGTGTGCACCACCTTGAGGTCCGGGCCTGCCAGCGGCACACGCCAGTTGGAGTATTCACTGGACGTGCCCGGCTGGTTCTGCGTGCGCGTCTCGCCCACGCCATCCACCAGCGCGGCCTGCAGCAGCACGGACGGCGACTTGAGCAGCATCTTGTGCATCGCCTCGACGATTTCCTGGATGTGGCCTTCCACATCGCCCGCCACTTCCGGCGTGATCAGGCCGGACTCCACGAGACGGTCCATCATCGCGTCGCGTTCGGCGGTGGCGGAAGCCTGGAACTCCTCGACCGGGCCGGACAGCAGGTGCAGCTGTTCGCGCAGCTTGACGTGCTCGAACTGCAGGTAGCCGGCGGTCGGCGGCAGGTCGTGCGTGGTGACGGAAGCCAGCGCGTACTTGCGGTACGTGGACGGATCGGCGTACGGGTCGCCGGCGTTGGGGGAGTCGTCCACGCGGGCGAACCATTCCACCATGCAGCCCAGCAGGCCGTGCTCGCCGAGTACCGTGCGTACGTAATCAGGCACGGTGCCCAGATCCTCGCCGACCACCAAACCGTTCACGCGGGACGCTTCAATGGTCAGGATCGCGATCATCGCCTCATAGTCGTACGTAACGTACGCGCCACCGCGCGCGCCTTCGCCCTGCGGAATCCACCACAGACGGAATAGGCCGAGTACATGGTCGATGCGCACCGCGCCCGCGTGCGAGAACATGTTGTGCACCATCTCGCGGTACACGCCATAACCAGTTTTGGCCAGATAATTCGGATTGAACGGCGGCTGGCCCCAATCCTGACCCTGCTGGTTGTAGAAGTCCGGTGGGCAGCCCACGGTTACGCTGCCTACTGCGAAACGTTCCGGATTCCACCACACGTCCGCGCCGAGCGAGTGCACGCCCACGGCCATATCCTGCATGAGGCCGAGTGCCATACCGCTGTCACGGGCGGCGTTCTGCGCGGCTGTCACCTGCTCGTCGGCGGTCCACTGCAGCCAGCATTCGAAATCGACCATATCGGCGTGCTCGCGCATGAGCTCCACCACTTCAGGCGAATCGCGGTTCGTGTCCTTGAACCACGTGCCTTCCCACGGCGCGCCCCACACCTGGAACGCCACCGACCATGCGGCGAACGCGCGCAGATCCGGACCCGCGGCCTCCTTGAACGCGTCGAACGCGGCCTGACGCTCGACGGAACGCGGCACGTTGTACACAAGCTGCAGCGCCTGGCGCTTGTGCCACCAAGCGGAATTGATGTCGAGCGGCTCGATACTGTCGTTGGCTGGCGAGGCTTCCGCGTGCAGACGCGCCACTTCGGCCTGGTCCGCCTCGTTGAGTTCCGCATATTCAGCGATATCCTGCGGACGGATGTACGTCACATTGAGAAAACGACGCGATTCGGGAAGATACGGCGACGGCTCCAGCGGCGGCACCGGCGCGGTGGCGTGAATCGGGTTGATAAGCATGAAATCGGCATGCGATTTCGTTGCCGCGTCGGACAGCAGCAGCTTCAGATCGCCATAGTCGCCCACGCCCCAGGATTCAGCGGAACGGATGGAATACATCTGTGCCATCCAGCCCCAACGTTGCTTTTCCGCTACTGCTGGCGGCAGTTCGATGCGTGCCGGTGCGCAGATCAGCGCGGCTTCGGCGTGCAGCGGGCCGGCATCGACGGCCAGCGTGTGGTAGCCGGCGGGAATATCGTCCGGCAGCGTCAGTTGCAGCGAGCCGTCATCTGCGTTCGAGCCCGTCAGATACGCGGTCAGATCGCCCGCATATTCCGTGCCGTCTTCCAACGTCAGCTTCAGCGCCACGTCGTTTCCTTTCGCGCGGATTGGCGTGACGGCTTCCTTGCCGATGAACTTCACGACGGTCGGCTCAACAAGTGTGTCTGCGATGCGCTGCTGGGTCGCCGCATAGGAGGCGGTGATCGCTTCGTCGCTGGATGCGTCCACGCCGAGTGCGGCCAATACGGAGACGAGCACTTCGTCGCGGATTTCCACATAGGTGCCGAGCTGGTCGATATACGACGTGGAAATGCCATTGAGCTTGGCGAGCTGGATAAGAGGCCGTGCGATGCGTTCTGCGCTTTCGGTCTGCTGGGTCTGTGTCATAGGTCCCTTCTTTCCGCGCCGTTTGTGACGGCTGACATGCTACATTGCTTGCGATTGCCGCAGCTTCGATGCTGGTGGCATTCGCACCAAAGATAACTATATCACGGTATGATATCGTTTTCAAAGCGTGTTTTGCGGTAAGAGAGTGTTGCTATATTGCGATTTTGCTCTAATTTCAGGAATATAGATAACCGGAATTGTTTTTCCATATTGACTATCGTTTGCAATACGAAGGCGCAGCGCTCCGCATTGCAAACGATTATTCCAACGGGGCATTGCTCGTCTGCTACTCGGCTTCGAGAATTGCAAAGCTTTGCAGACCTAGACGCAGCGAAGTGCCGCTAATTTCGTTTTCGCCGATGCTGAAAATCGTCCGATAACTACCATCTGGTAACTGCAAAGCTTTGCAATCGCGGCTTGGATTGACGGCTATGATCAGCTTCTGCAGGTGGGTGGAACGCTCGAAAACGAACACTCTATCGCGTTCGATTGCATGGAACGTAGCCCCCGACTGCAAGGCGTCGCATTCCCCCTTGACGTGGAGTATGGAGCGCACCGTATGCCACAGTGATTCGGCGTCGGCCTGCTGTGCGGCGACGGTCGGGGCGTCGGCGGACGGGTCGGCGGGCAGGTAGCTGCCACCGGTCACATCGCCAGCCCGAGTGTCCGATTCTGCAGAATCGGACACGTGAAGTGCTCCGGATGCGTCGTTCGCACCCCACTGCATCGGTGTGCGCGAACCGGTGCGCACGTAGCCGCCTTCTTTGCCGGGCAGTGCGCGGTATCGCATGCCGATTTCGTCGCCGTAATACAGGAACGGCACGCCCGGCATCGCGAACAGCGTGCAGTATGCCAGGGCGATTTCGCGCTGCGACAGTCGCGGCGCCACGCGTGCGGTGTCGTGGTTGCAGGTGATGAAATTAAAATTTCCGTCGGCCGTTTCCGCTTCGCGCAGACGCGGCTCGTACTCGTCCAGGAATTCGCTGATCGGCGTGCCGGAATCGGCGTTGAAATAGCTCTTGTCGCCCTTGCGGCTCAACGGGTCGTCCCCGTTGCGCAACAGCATGTTGTAGCCGTTGGGAACGCCGTCCCAACGCCAATCGAGATAGAAATCCATGTCGAAGCCGGCGGCCATCGACTCCTCTGGCCGTCCCCATTCCGAAACGAACGCGGCTTCGGGGAAGGCCGGGCGGATCCGGGCGAACATGTACTGCCAGGTGCGGATGGTGTAAGGCTTGCCCTCATCGTCCTTTTTGACGAGGCTGTCGGCCATATCCACGCGGAAGCCGTCTGCGCCACGGGAAAGCCAGAACCGCATGACGTCCACCATCGCGTCGCAAGTGGCCTTCGCGTCCGGACCAAGGGCTGGCTTCTGCCAGCTACGTTCGGGGTGCGCGAAACCGTAGTTGAGAGCCGGCTGGCATTTGAAGAAGTTCAAGATGTAGGTACCGTTGCGGGGCGATTCGCCGCCGATGAATGGCAGTCCGTCGCCACCGGAGATCCATGAGTCTGTCCAGATGTAGCGGTCGGAATAATTGTTTCGTTCGACCTTGCAACTGCGGTGGAACCACTCGTGTTCCTCGCTGGTGTGGCCTGGCACGAGATCGAGGATCACGTGCATGTCGCGCCGGTGGGCGGCGTCGAACAACGCAATGAGATCGTCGTTGGTGCCGTAGCGTGATGCCACCTTTTTGTAGTCGCGCACGTCGTAGCCGGCGTCTTTGAATGGCGAGTCGAAACAAGGATTGAGCCAGATCGCGTTGCATCCGAGATCCTTGATGTAGTCCAGTTTTAAAGTGATTCCGGGGATGTCTCCGATGCCGTCGCCATTGGAGTCGACGAAGGACTGTGGATAGATTTCATAAAAAATTGCGTCGGCAAGCCATTTGGGGTGGGGGTGTTTCGCGGGGGGAAGCATGAGGGTGTGTCTCCTTGATATTTCGCGGTTTGCGGTGTTTCTTTGAAACAATCATAACGCTGAATTGCAAACGTTGGCAGAAACGTGCTACACTAACAATCACTGATACATTTTTGGTGGCCCCAGTGTTGTTGGTAATCATCCAAGAACGATGATGTGAACGTATGCAGGGTTTTGGTCCGTACCATTTAACCGGAGATGTTGAGGAACACAAGGTTATGTGAGGAAAGGAAGATCAATGAAGATCGATTGGAAGAAGGCAATCGGACTTACTGCTGCCGTTTCTATGCTGGTTCCGCTCGCTGCGTGCGGTGGCTCCTCCGACGGTGGCGATAAGAACGCTTCCGGCTCCACCGAGGCCGTCACGCTGAGCGTGTGGGCCCCGCAGGAAGACCAGGCCAAGGACACCAACTGGCTGGGCAAGGTCGAAGAGAACTTCGCCAAGGCGCATCCGGAATACAATATCACGTGGAAGAATGACGTGGTCTCTGAAGGCGATGCTTCCAAGCAGGTCAGCACTGATCCGTCCGCGGCGGCCGATGTCTATATGTTCGCTTCCGATCAGTTGGGTGTTCTAATGGATGCCAAGGCCATTGGCCAGCTGGGCACCGACGCTGAGAAGCAGGTGAAGGAACAGAACGGTGACCTCGAAGTCAACTCCGTCACCGGCACCGATGGCAAGCTCTATGGCGTGCCGTACACCGACAACACGTGGTTCATGTACTACAACAAGTCCAAGATCACCGAGGATGAGGCCAAGGACTTCGATACCATCCTTTCCAAGGCCAAGGTCGCGTTCTCCCTGCAGAATTCTTGGTACATCAACGGCTTCTATGATGGCCTGAGCCTGTTCGGCGAGAAGGGCAATGATGCTGACGCAGGCATGGTCTTCCCGAAGGACGGCGCCGATATCACCTCTTATCTGGTTGATGTGGTCGCCAACCCGAACTTCTCCAACGACGATGGCGCTTCCGGCCTCGCAGCCATCAAGGATGGCTCCGCCGACGTGCTGTTCTCCGGTACCTGGTCCGCTAAGGACGTGAAGGAGGCCCTGGGTGACAACTACGCCGCCACCTCTCTGCCGACCTTCACCGTGAACGGCCAGAAGAAGCAGATGAAGTCCTTCGCCGCCACCAAGGCCGCTGCTTACAACCCGAACGCCAAGAACCCGAAGGCCGCCGCTCAGTTCGCGGCTTACCTCGGCTCCACCGAAGCTCAGAAGCTGCACTACGAGATGCGCGCCATCCCGCCGACCGACAAGTCCCTGTCTGATCTGACCACCGACGACATCGCAGCCAAGGCCCAGTCCGACACCATGGCCAACACTGCTCTCCTGCAGTCCGGTCTGTCCGGCATGAACGATTGGTGGACTCCGGCCGAAACCTTCGGCAAGGCCCTGGTCAACAAGGAAATCACCAAGGACAACGCTGCCGCCAAGTACCAGGATTGGGTCAAGCAGGCCGGTGGCAAGATCGCTGAGTGAAATCAGTAATTCTAAAAATCCAATAACTGAAGAATGCAGGGTGGTTGGCACTGCCAAATCCCCCAGCCATCCTGCAGCTTTGAGAGGCGCTTCGAGTCGCGGTGTCTCTCTCCACTTTGCATAGTGGCTCACTCCTCCTCCGAGCTTTGCATTCCCGGGCAAGGTTTTTAAATTCTCCTTCCCCTTGTCCGGGAGCAAAGTTTTTTTTATCTTTCAATATCCATATGAGAGGGCAGTCGAAATGACAGCAACAACTCTTTCCCCACGGGAGATGAAGCGCCTTCGGAAGCAGGGTGCTGATTATGTTTCTCCGTCGCCTTACACGGTAAGGGCGGCGTTCCGGCGTGGTGACCTGTTCACTAAGCTTTCCGCAGTGGTGTTTGGTCTTGGCAATATCGTGCGCAAGCAGTATGTCAAGGGCATTGCCATGCTGGCGCTGGAAATCGCATACTTCGTGTTCATGGCAATCAATGGCGTGGACTATCTTTCCAAGTTGCCGACCTTGGGTACCAATGCAGGCGGCAAGAAGCTGGTCGACGGCTTCTGGGTCTACACCGAGCCTGACCGTTCCGTGGTCATCCTGCTGTACGGCGTCGCTGCCCTGGTCATCACCGCCGCCTTCATCGGCCTGTGGGTCATGTCCGTGCGCGCCGCGTACAAGTCCCAGGTGCTGTTCGAAGAGAACGGCAAGGCTCCGAGCTTCATGGACGATGTCCGTGAGCTGCTTGACGCCAAGGCTCACGTCCTGCTGATGTTCCTGCCCACGCTGGGCATCGCCGTGTTCACTGTGCTTCCGTTGATCTTCATGATCTCCATGGCATTCACCAGCTACGACCACAAGCACCTCGTGCTGTTCCACTGGGTCGGCTTTGAGAACTTCGCCAAGGTCTTCTCCAACAGCGGCGGCACCGTTAACGCCGCACTGTTCGGACGCGTGCTGGTGTGGACCTTGGTCTGGGCCTTCTTCGCCACCTTCCTGAACTTCTTCTTCGGCATGTTCGTGGCCATGATCATCAACCGCAAGACCACCCATTTCAAGGGTTTCTGGCGTGCCTGCTTCTCCATGTCCATCGCCGTTCCGCAGTTCGTGTCCCTGCTGGTCATGCACACCATGCTCCAGCCGCAGGGTGCGGTGAACCGCATGCTGCAGACGTGGGGTTGGATTGACGGCCCGCTGCCGTTCTTCACCGACGCCACTTGGGCCCGTGTCACCGTAATCGTCATCAACCTGTGGGTCGGTATTCCGTACACCATCATGCAGATCACTGGTATTCTGCAGAACATTCCGGCCGATCAGTATGAGGCGGCGAAGATCGACGGTGCCAACTGGTGGCAGATCTTTACTAAGATCACCATGCCGTACATTATCTTCGTGCTCACCCCGTATCTGATCACCACCTTCACGGGCAATGTGAACAACTTCAACGTCATTTACCTGCTGTCCGGCGGCGATCCTACGCCATTGGGCGATTCCGCAGGCTCCACTGATTTGCTTATCACCTGGCTGTACAAGCTGACCGTGGACAAGCAGGATTACAATCTCGGTGCCGTGATCGGCATCATGACCTTCGTCGTGTTGGCCATCGTTTCGCTGATCACCTACCGCAATTCCGGCTCCTATAAGAATGAGGAGGCATTCCGATGAGCAACAAGCATTCCGCAACCAAAGTGGAAAGCCACGGCCTTCTGCACGACCAGAAGATCCGCCGTATCACCGGCGACGTGTTCGCCCACTTGTTCCTGGCCATTCTGGCCGTCATCTGGCTCGTCCCAATCGTATGGGTGTTCGCGGAGTCGTTCAATAAGAACACCGCCCCGTACACCAGCTCCTTCTTCCCGAAGGAGTGGACTCTGGACAACTATAGGGTGCTGTTCACCGACCGCAACGTGTTGGACTTCCCGAAGATGTTCGGCACCACGTTCATCATCGCCTGCTTCACCTGTGCGATTTCTCTGATCTTCGTGCTCTCCGTGGCATACTGCATGAGCCGTATGCGTTTCCGTGTGCGCAAGACTTTCATGAACGTTGTGCTGATTCTTGGCATGTTCCCGGGTATCATGGCCGTCACCGCCATCTACTTCATCTTGAAGGCCTTGGGCCTGTCAAGCGGCACCATGACTACCGTGGCGTTGATTCTCGTGTACTCCGCCGGTTCCGGCGCTGGCTTCTACGTGATGAAGGGCTATATGGACACCATTCCGACCTCGCTGGACGAAGCCGCCCTGCTCGACGGTTGCACCCGTTTCCAGGTGTTCCATAAGATCATCATCCCGATCTGCAAGCCCATGATCGTCTACCAGGCCATCATCGGCTTCCTGACCCCGTGGCTCGACTTTGTCATGGCCAAGGTGATCTGCCGTACGCAATCCAACTACACCGTGGCATTGGGCCTGTGGCTCATGCTGCAGAAGGAATATATCCAGAACTGGTTTGCCCGCTTCGCCGCGGCCGCGGTCGTGATCTCCGTTCCGATCGCCATCCTGTTCATTGTGATGCAGCGCTTCTATCAGGAGTCCATGTCGGGCTCCGTGAAGGGCTAAAGAAAGGCAAAGGATATGACGCTCGTAGACAGCTTCGCACAGCCGAACACGAGCGTCGCCGAACCGTTCCCGCTGTGTCTGGAACGGCCGCTGGGTGCCGTTGTTACTGAAACCGGCACCCAGTTCGCTCTCTGGGCTCCTTCCGCACAGAAGGTGACCCTGAGACTGTTCTCGCGTGGCTCCATGGGGGAAAGCGGCGACGCTCTGATTGGACAGTACACGATGCGTCCGGAATCCGATGGTTCCTGGACGTACGATTTCGCCGACAACATGCACGGCGTGTATTACGACTTTTTGATCGAACGCGATTGCGGTTCCGTGGACCGCGTCGCCGACCCGTGGGCGCGCGGGGCCGGTGTGAACGGCCGGCGCAGCATGGTCGTGGACTTCAGCCGCACCAATCCGGATGGTTGGTACCGCGACCATATGCCGGACGTGCCGCTTGCGCAGACGGTGGTCTGGGAAACCCATGTGGGCGATTTCAGCAATGATCCCGCCGGCGGTTTCCCCGAATCGCATCGGGGCAAGTATCTGGCGTTCACCGACGACGGTACGTCTCTGGACGGGCATCCCGACTTTCCCACGGGCATCGCATATCTCAAGAAACTTGGCGTCACCGCGGTGCAGCTCATGCCGATTTACGATTTCGGTTCCGTGGACGAAGAGACCTGCGATCGCTACAACTGGGGGTACGATCCGGTCAATTACAACGTGCCGGAAGGCTCGTATTCCACCAATCCGTTCGACGGGTCGGTGCGCATCCGCGAAGTGAAGCAGATGGTGCAGGCGCTGCACAACGCCGGCATCAAAGTGATCATGGACGTGGTCTACAACCACATGTTCTCGCCCGATAATTGGTTTGAGCGGTCGGTGCCGGACTATTTCCTGCGCCGTAAGCCCAACGGCGCGCTGGCCAACGGATCCGGCTGCGGCTGCGATATGGCCACCGAACGCAAGATGTTCCGCCGGTTCATCGTGGAATCCGTGACGTTCTGGGCGCGCGAATACCACATGGACGGCTTCCGTTTCGACCTGATGGGTCTGATTGACGTGGACACCATGAACGCCGTGCGCGCCGCGCTGGACGAGATTCCCGGCCGTGGACGCGACATCCTCATGTACGGCGAACCGTGGTCCGCGGGCGCCACCGCGCCGCTGCCCAGCGACACCGTGCTGGCTGACAAGTCAGGCCTGTCGAAGCTTGACAGTCGCATCGGCCACTTCTGCGACACCACGCGAGACACCATCAAGGGCCATGTGTTCTTCTCGGACCGCCCGGGTTATGTGAACGGTGGCATGCACGAGAACGTAGCGGCTGCGCGTGAGGCCGTGGACGCGTGGCGTCGCGGCAAACATTCGGAAGGAGTGGCAGGCCAGGTCATTCAATACGTGTCCGCGCACGACGACCTCACGCTGTGGGACAAGTTGTGCGCGAGCTTTGCGGCTGGTTCGTTGGGCAGCACCGTGGCCGAAGGCGTTAACGAAAATACCGTGGATGTGCCAAAAGTCATGTATGACGCCGATTTCTCGGCGGAAGGGCTGGCCGGTGTCGGTCCGCAGATTGCGGCCGCGCTGACCGACGTGATGGACGCCAACAAGCTGGCTGTGGGTATCACGCTTACCTCCGCTGGCATCCCGTTCATGCTGTCCGGCGAGGAGTTCGCACGTACCAAATTCGGCAGCTCTGATTCTTACGATTCCGCCAAAGAGCTTAACTGGCTCGATTGGAACCGTGCATGGCAGAAGCGCGATTTGATTGAGTATTACGCGAAGTTGATTGCATTGCGCAAGTCTGATCCACAGTGGTTCGACGGCAATCGCAATATCGTCGATACGGAAGGCGACGAACTCGTGTTCCGCGTCGGCGATTATCTGATGGCCGCCAATCCAGGCAGACACGTCGGCGTTATTGACGTGGCCGTAACGGGTTTGGAACCGATTGGCGGAATACGGAGATACTGGTGTGGTCTCGGCTCGTCCGTCAGTCCGGTGGAAGGCAATGTGAGTGCAGGTGATGGCGATTATTTGATTGTTCCACCGCATACGTTTGCAATCTGGCGGTTGCAGTAATACTCTCAGTAGGGAAGCTACAAAACGGCGACCGCAAAGCTGCGGGCGCCGTAACCGATACGGCAATGGGGCCGGAAAACCAGAAAGGATACGAGAAGTGGGAGCCGGAGCTCATAATCCACGATATGAGGTGGTATTTTTCGACCTCTACGGGACGTTGATCGACATTCGTACAGACGAACAGAGCGAAACCGCCTGGCAGGCGCTATATGACTGCGTTTGCGAACTGGGTGCCGACTACGAATCGGTCGACGAAATGCGCGAACGCTTCGAAAAACTTGAGGCCCGCGAAATGGTCCATCAAGCCGATCGTGCAATCGTCCGTAACGGATGGGATGAATTCGATATCCTGCCGGTCTACCGGTCGCTGCTGATGAACCGTAGTGAGGAGGCTGAAAAGAAACTGGCACTGCCGCAAGCCGCGCTGAAAGCCGCATGGGCGTTCCGGCAGGGCAGCACCAGCATGATCCGCCTGTATCCGGGCGCACTCGACATGATCGAAGCATTGCAGGAGGCCGGCGTCGTCGTGGCGCTGCTAAGCAACGCACAAGCCTGCTATACTCGCCCCGAACTGGAAATGACCGGCTTGGCGAACGTACTGGACGACGTGATTATCTCCAGCGAAGAGAAAATCCGCAAGCCTGCCCGCGACTTGTACATGTTGGCTCTCGACCGCGAGTTCGTAATCGCAAAAAACGCGCTCATGGTGGGCAACGATGAAGCAAACGATATTATCGGAGCCAATTCCGCCGGTCTCGACGCAGCATACTTCCGTACGGAAATTTCGCCGATGAGCGACCCGCCCAAGTCGGAGCATGCGGTATGTTCGTTTACCGGTGCCGACTACGACGGTCTGCTGAAATTCGTGCTGAACGCGTGAAACGCGCGTAGGTTGCGTCTTGGGCGTACTGGGCGTCTTGGGCGCACGAAAGGCCGTATGCGGAACTGAGGAGGACATATGGAAAGCTATGTCGAGCAGGGTGCTGGAGCTGATTCGATTGAACAGATCGGATTCGGCGGCGCTCGCCGTACCAAGAAGAAGCACCGCGGACTGACGGTGTTCCAGCTCAAGGTCATCGGCGCTGTGGCGTTGGCTCTGTCAGCTGGTAGCACCACCATTGTGCCGCTGTTTTTCGGTTCCGACGTCAATAATATGACGTCGCTGACGGCGATGGTCTTAAGCGAGGTCGTATCTTGGTTTGCTATTCCGATTTACGCGTGGCTGCTGGTGCAGGGTTTCCGTGAAACACATAGTCGCGTCGCGTACGGCCTGCAGCTGTTCATCCTCGCCGTGGTGTGTGAGGTGCCGTACGACCTCTGCACGTCGCATAAGGCTTTCGATTTTGGCTCGCAGAACCCTGTTTTCGGTCTGTTCATCGCGTTCGTTGTGCTTGCCGTGTTGGATTGGGTGGCGGCGCGCTACCAGAAGTCAATGAAGATTGTGCTGTCGGTCGGTCTGGTGTTGATCGGACTGTTGTGGGATCTGCTGCTGCGCGTCGGCCTGCGCCAGCATATGATGAGCGTCGGCTCGGTGACGCTTGGTTTCGTGCTGATTTTCACGTTGATGCGCCAGCATGAGAATTCGATGATGTTCACTGCCGGCCTGTTTGGCGCGGTGATGATGATTATGCCTGGCATTGGCGTTGCATTCGTGCATTATTACAACGGCGAGTTGGGTTATAAGCGGCAGTGGACGAAGTGGGCTTTTTACGCGGCTTATCCAGTTATTTTGATATTTTGTGCTATTGGTGCAACATTAGCGTGATTTTTGACAACGTTCGCAGTATAATAGTAGCAATATGGGAGAGCATCGCCGCTCAAGCGAGTGTTTCCAAGGCTGGGAACGTTTGTGATTATGATGCAGAAACCGCAAAGGGGTTGAGAGATGGATAGAGCAGGCATTCGCGAGGTGGCCAAGGCCGCGGGTGTGTCGATTTCCACGGTATCGCGCGCGTTCACGCGGCCGGAACTGGTGTCCGAACGTACACGCCGCAAGGTGCTGGAAACTGCCGACAAGCTTGATTTCAACATCTCACGTTCCGCCACGTCGCTGAAATCCGGCCAATCGTACCGTGTGGCGATGCTGATGAATGAAGAGATCACTAGCTGGTTCAATACGGAAGTGTTCGCTGGAATCGAATCCGTCATGCATAATGCCGGGTATGACGTATCGCTGTTCCAGCACGTCGACACCGCCGAAAACCGCCGCGACTTCTTCACGAATCTGCCGGTCCGCCGCAACGTGGACGCCGTATTCGTGACGTCGTTCGGCGTGGATCCGAAGGAAATCCAGCAGCTCAAGCGCATCCACGTGCCGATCATCGGCATCAATACGCCGACGCAAAACGGCTTCGACGCCACCATCTCCATCGACGATGAGGACGGCATGTTCACCGCCGCCCAGCATCTGATCAATCTGGGGCACAAGAATATCGTGTACGTGTGCTCCGATGCGGTCGATTCCATTAATTCCTCCATCGATGCGCGAGGACAGGGCTTCATCCGCGCCTGCAAGACGATGGGGGCCTCCCATGACTTCAAGTGGCGCGTCGTCTCTGTGCCGCGTGGCAAGACCTTCGCCGACTCGGCGTTGACCGCGCTGCTTGCGTTGGACGAGTTCCCGGACGCGATCTGCTGCCAGATGGATATGATGGCGATTCCGCTGGTGTTGCGTTTGGAACGTTACGGCCACCACACGCCGAGTGACTATTCGATTATCGGCTTCGACGATTCGCCGTACGCCGACACTGTGAACCTGACCACCATGCGCCAGGATCCGTATGCGATGGGTCGCGCGGCCGCACAAAAGGCCATGAAGCTTATCGAAGGCAAGCCGCTTGAGAACGCGCATGAGATTGTGCGCGCCCAGCTCGTACTACGCGGCACCGATTCCGTGTACGGCACTGGCCGCTGAGAGCCGAGTCTCATTACCCTTCCGCAGCCCGTCAATGCCGACGGGCTGATTGTGATGGCCTGGGGTGGATTGATAAGGGATACCCCCACTGTAGTCACGGTGTGTGGCATACGTTTTCAGGAAAAAAAATGAAACAATTTGCAGTGATGTGTTTCATGACACGCCAATCGGGGGCTGATGGATGATGAATTTCATTCAATGATCAGCATGTGTTTTTTGATTTTGCAATCGTTGACAAACCGTTGAATATCAGGCTTTAAAGCGTTGTCCCCGTGAGAGGGGACGAAAAAACGTATCGGGGGAGGGGGTGTGGGTTCTTTCTGTTTCATTTTGTTTTCATAACTGCAAAGGTTATCATAGTAAACCGTAGGTCAGAGAAAAAGGGAAAACAGAGGTTTCCGGCTGTGTTAGGGAAAACAGAGGTTTCCGGCTGTGTTGCCGGAGATGGGAACAGCGCAGAAGCTATACGTAAAACAGAAGTGATAACGGCATTATGCAAAGGATATCAACCCTCGAGTTGAGGGACTCAGAAGGGTGAACACTTTGCGGATAGGGGACAAGATGAGGCAATGGCGTAATGGTGTCGGCAACGCACCACGACACTATGCAGGAACGCGATCGGCAACCGGTCGCGTGCTTTCGCGTACCCGCTCCCTGACCGCCGCCGCCATAGCGGTAGCCATGATGGCCACCGTAGCAGTAACTTCCCTCCTCCCCACCTACAATGCCAAAGCTGATGAAAGTCACAATGACGGCGCAATCTGCACGCCTACCAGCATTTCCCCCGGCACCGATACAGGTAGCGGAACTGTGGATTCCGGAATCGCCACATATGTTGGCGGTGATATGTATGTAGGCCGGAAAGCCTCATCCGGCAATATGAATAACGTCAATGGGCCGTTCGGTTCATACGCTGCCGAGGCCGAAGGTCTGACCGCTGTGAACGGCAAGTTGCTTATGCATCCGCTTAAGGGGCTATGGACTTCGTATTACACGGATAAAGATGGCGCGAAGAATGGTTATATAAAAGACTACAAAGGCTTCCGTTTTGGCATTGTGGGCTTTGGCGGTCAGTATCGTCCGGCAACAGGTTCCTCCACGCTTGAGGTGAGAGGTAATAGCTCCGATAACGACATCAGTTGGGTCGGCGGTGCGCAGGCTTGGGGTAATGCCGGATGGGTCAGCCAGACCAAGACTTCGGAGCCACGTTATACGGCTAACATTGCTGGCGCTTCAACCAACGTGTACGGCGGTTCGTCCAACGACATTCTCGGTGCGTCTTACGGCTCGCAGAATACCGATAAGAACAAGTACGACAATCGCAACTCCGTTTACGTGCCGAGCGATACAAGCGGTACTGTCAACTGGAATCAGAATGATGATCAGATAGGTTCCACCGGTCAGACATTCACCGAGTTCGGCTCCTATATCAAGACGCTGTCGGGGAATCTGAGCGGCCTCAGCAAGCAGCAGTCAAGCAGCGTCTACGTGGCTGATGCGACAATCTTGTCAGATAACGAAAATCAAAACGGCCTTGTTCGCACGAAGTTCGATGGAAGCTATACCTTCATCATCAACAACGTGCATGAGAAGATCATCAAGTTTGTAGGCAATGGCACGTCCTCCATGCAGGTGTTCAATCTGCCGGCAAACATGCTTAACGAGTCCTCGTCGTATACCGGCGTGAGCTTTAGCTTCTCGAATATTCCGGACACTTCTTCCGTGGTCATTAATGTGACCGGTGGGAATGTGGACTTCCACAATGGTTGGCGGTTCTGGTGGACCGATATGAATAATCAGACCGTGGAGTTGGGCGGTCTCTATATGGACCCTGCCTACGCCAAGCGTGCTCAGCAGATCATGTGGAACTTCGCGGATGCGAGCAACGTGGTCATCCGAGGTGGTCAGGGTTCGGGTACTACGACTCGTAGTGCCAAGAATTCTGCAGCTGAGAAGAATGATGACGTATGGGATGGCTCGTTCCCCATGAAAACCAACGATGACCCGGCTGCGGGCATGCTCGGTAGCATTCTCGTACCGAACGGCAGCTTTGAATCGCATGTGAGTACCAACGGTCGCGTATGGGTCGGTGGATCGTTCGCCATGTACAACCCTGACGCGGTAGGCAATACCGGTCAGGACGGCAAATTCTATCCGTTCATCAACTACGAACGTAGCCATTCCGCTTCGGCTCTGGATATGGACCAGGAGCGTCATAATCTGCCATGGAACGGCTCGTACTCCACTTCCTGCGCCGCGATCGCGTGGAACAAGGTGGATGACACCGCTGGGCACAATGCTCTCGGCGGAACCAGCTGGACCGTGTATGGCAAGAAGGACGATGCGGTAAACGGTACGAACGCTCTCGCCACCATCGCAGATGGCGGTTGGAACGATGATGCTGATGCGGAAGGTTCGTTCCAGCTGGGCAACCTCGCCAAGAACGGCACCTATTTCCTGAAGGAATCGGGTACGGCTGAAGGTTATGCGCAGAACACCAACATTTACCAGATCAATACTAGTGACACTACCGAAGCCGCAAAAAACATTGTTCATGTCTTTAACAGTAACGGCACTGAACTCACCGGAGAAGCGGATAAACTGCTGACTGGCGGCAAGATCGTCAATAAGAAGACGGGCTCTTCGATTACATGGCAGAAGGTTGACGGCACCGACAACAACACGTTGCTGGCCGGTTCGACGTGGACGCTCTCCAGGATGAATGGCAATACTGCTGAGCAGTCTTGGAACATTACTGACGACCAGTCCGGTACAGAGGTCAAAAGCATTACGATTAAGGATGCAAACGGTAAAGCTGTCGCATCTGGTACGACTATTACGTTTGAGAGCAACAATTCACAGAAGTTTACCGCAACTGCGTACGACCAGCAAAACCAGGTGATCACTGGTGCCAAGCTGACTTGGTCTTCCAACAACGCCACTGTCGCGTCGGTTGACCAGAACGGTACCGTCACTCCGACCGGTAACGGCGATGCCACTATTACCGTGAAGTCGGCTGATGGTAAGGCCACCGCATCGTTCACCGTCAAGGTTTCCGGCGTAGAGACTTCCGTCTTGATTAGCGGCTATACCAATGGTCGGGGAATCAGTCTTGAGGAGGGCAAGACCCTTAATCTGATTGCTTTTGTGGCTCCTGAAGGCAACACTGTTACATGGTCCACTTCCACCAATGCGGGTAACGTCTCGCTGAGCGCCACCACTGGCGAAAGCGTCACGTTGACCGCGAACCGCGTGACCTCAAGCCCCGTTATCATCACTGCCACGGAGACTCACACCAACAAAACGTTCACTTTGAATGTGAGCGTGACCGCCAAGCAGTACCTCACGCTCTACTTCCAAGCACAGAACGACTGGCCCGCGAATAATGTCAAGGTGCATTACCAGACCACGGACGACACTGTTTGGACGGACATCAGCATGACGCCAATGGATGGCTCTTGCAATGGTTATGCATATGCGAATATTCCGTTGACCGGCAACAATGCGATTGACTCGACTAGCCAGTTCGGATTCAAATACATCAGCGGCGATACCAGCAAGTGGTATGGGGCTAGGGGGTCGTCTGACAGCGTTCCAAAGGAAGGCGACAACTTCAAGTTCACCAACGGTAGTGAGCTTCCCGATGTTGTGGTGATTTCCGCCGGACCGTCGTATTCGATCACAGCTCCTTCGGGTTGCGCCGTCACCTCCACCGCAGCATACAACAGCCGTCGTGTTGCCGCCCGCAGTAACGAGCATCGCGCGGTCGCCTCCGTGCTGCGAACCCAAAGCAACGTGCTAAACGTGGCTAACGAGACCACGGACACCAAGAAGGACGAGGACACCGCGGCTGGTAAGTTCAAGGTTTCCGATCTCGCAAACGGTACGTACCACCTGCAGGAGAAGACCGCGCCGAACGGTTACGAAGTGTCCAATATGGTGTACACGATCACCATCGCCAACGGATCTGCTACTTGGAATCCGGCGTTTGATTCGGACAATGCTGACAACAAGATTGCGAACACCCGCAAGACCGGTACGGTGATGTGGACCAAGGTGTCTTCGGACTCCAACAATGCCAACCCGCTTCCCGGCTCCCAGTGGATCCTCAGGCAGACGAAGACCTTCTCTTGGGAGAATGGCGTAGCCAAGTACACCGATGTCACTTCGGGCGCCACACTTGGCACGGTCACCGACTGCGTGGATGGGCAGAACGGCGTTGCTAAATGCTCTGCCCAGACTGGTGCATATGTTGATTTGGATGGCGACTCCGGCAAATTCAAGATCAGCGGCTTGGTCTGGGGGGAGTACCAGCTCATCGAGTCCAAGGCTCCTGACGGATACGACCTTGACGCCACTCCGCACAAGTTCCGTATCGGCCCGCTGGAAGGCGACAACATCGCTGGCAATTGGTACGCGAACACCGACTTCAATACTGAAGGTACAAGCGCTTACAACGAGCAGACCACGTTCACTGTCAATGGCGGTGCCATCAAGAACAAGCCGGGTGTGATTCTGCCGGGGACTGGTGGCGCTGGCGATTATTGGATTTACGCGGCGGCTTTGGTGGCTGCGTTGATAGGTGTTGTTGCGGCTGGAATGGCCCTCAAGGTCAGGAGGCGGCAATGATGAACTCGTCTAGGAGAAGGGGGACTGGACCGTAGCGTAGCGACCCAATGCCCACTAGGCAATAACTGAATACACATAACTGAAGATTTCCAAGATTTCAAACAAATAAGAAAGGGAGAACAATGAACAAGGTTCTCAAGGGCCTCGTAGCCGTGGCAGCCACCGCGGCAATGGCCGTCG
>OGPP01001472.1_pt1 | contig 17597 bp, 17 predicted proteins | sample 1553021 | NCBI WGS metagenome assembly OGPP01 (sample SAMEA2580217, study PRJEB22360) | human gut metagenome | biome: human gut; feature: human-associated habitat; material: faeces | place: Denmark | collected 2008/2010
GAAAAATCACTTAAAATCTGGTAATAATAGCCGTCCTCAAACAGCATGCGTACCATGACTTTTCCATCTGACAGGTTCATCCGGCCAGTTTCCATGCTGCTTACCGCCTCTGCTTCCTCGTCCTTCCAGGAATCTTTAAGATCCTTCATCCGGCGGATGTGGCTCATGGCATTGCGTGCCGCTTTTACGGCCTGCTGTTTGAGCCAGTGGGACGCCGGAAGAATCTCCAGCCACTTCGGGATCTGAAAGTCTACTTCCGTCACCGGAAATTCGAACAGCACCTGCTTTAAAATCTGGTAAATATCCCCGGTTTTTAGCTGTTCACAATTCACCGGCATGACACAAACCCCATATTTCGTTTCCAGTTCCCGGGCCAGATTCCTGGTCTCCTCTGAATACGGGCGGCTGGAGTTTAAAAGCACCAGAAACGGCTTTCCCAGTTTTTTCAGTTCCTGCACGGTCTTCTCTTCCGCCGGAACATAATTCTCCCGTTTCAACTCCCCGAAACTGCCGTCCGCCGTAACCACAAGCCCGATCGTCGAATGATCCGTGATGACCTTGCGCGTTCCCAGCTCGGCTGCCGCTGTAAATGGAATCTCCTCCTCATACCACGGCGTCCGCACCATGCGTTCTTTCTCGTTTTCAATATGACCGGCAGCGCCCTCCACCATGAAACCGACGCAGTCGATCAGGCGGACCCGCACCTCCACACCGTCCCCAAGCGAGAGCTTTGCCGCCTCTTTAGGGATAAATTTCGGTTCCGTTGTCATGATCGTTTTCCCCGCCGAAGACTGGGGAAGTTCATCCCGGGCGCGCTCACGGGCATGGACATCTTCCAGCCCCGGAAGGACGAGAAGTTCCATAAAGCGCTTAATAAAGGTCGATTTCCCTGTCCGAACCGGACCAACCACCCCAATATAGATCTCGCCGCCGGTTCGCGCCTGGATATCGCTGTATACATTAAAATGATCCATAAAAATACCCCCTTGGTCTGCTGATACAATGTATTCAGACCATAAGGGGGTTATGAATATTCCCATTTGGAAAGCTCCGGCTCACAGGACATTTTTATTCGCTCAGATAAGCCTTCTTCACTCTCTCATTATTCATCAGTTCTTTCGCATCACCGCTCAGAACGATATTGCCCGTCTCAAGCACATATGCTTTATTGGAAATGGAGAGCGCTTTTTTCGCATTCTGCTCGACCAGAAGAACGGTCACTCCGTCCTTGTTGATTTCCTGGATAATATCGAAAATCTCATTAACATAGAGTGGGGACAGACCCATCGACGGCTCGTCGAGAACGATCAGGCGCGGGTGGCTCATGAGGGCGCGTCCCATCGCAAGCATCTGCTGCTCGCCGCCGGACAAAGTTCCGGCAAGCTGGTTCTTGCGCTCTTTCAGACGCGGGAAACGCTTGTAAATCATTTCGATCGTATCTTCAATTTCCTTCTTGTCATTTCTCGTATACGCACCCATTTTCAGGTTCTGGAGAACCGTCAAGGAGGCGAACACACGGCGCCCCTCCGGCACGTGGGCGATTCCCATTGATACCAGCTTATAGCCCGGTACATGGGTAATATCCGTTCCCTCAAATGTGATATTGCCTGCCTTGGACGGCAGCAGACCCGTGATCGTGTGAAGCGTCGTCGTCTTTCCGGCTCCGTTGGCACCGATCAGCGCTACCACATCGCCCTGTTCTACCTCAAAGGAAATTCCCTTGAGTGCCTGTATCACACCATAATATACCTGTAAATCTTTTACTTCCAGCATTGACATACGAAACTTCCCCCTATTCTCCCAGATATGCTTTGATAACTTCTGGATTGCTGAGTACTTCGCTGGTCGGTCCCTCTGCCAGCATATGACCGAAGTTTAAGACCGTCAGGCGCTCGCAGATACCGGAGACCAGCTTCATATCATGCTCAATGAGAAGTACGGTCATATCAAAATGATCGCGCACGAAACGGATCGTCTTCATCAGCTCTGCCGTCTCATTCGGGTTCATGCCGGCTGCCGGTTCATCCAGAAGCAGAAGCTTCGGTTCCGTTGCAAGGGCACGGGCAATCTCCAACTTACGCTGTTTACCATATGGAAGATTGGATGCCAGATAATCTGCTTCATCCTCAAGACCAAATACCTTTAACAGCTCCATTGCCTTTTTATTCATCTCTGCTTCTACTTTAAAATATTTCGGAAGTCTTAGGATTCCGGTTAAAGTAGAATAGGTATGATGATTATGCAGTCCGACTTTTACATTATCCAGCACGGACTGGTCTTTAAAAAGGCGGATATTCTGAAAGGTTCTTGCAATTCCGGCTTTATTAATATCTATGGTTTTCTTTCCGGTAATATCTTTTCCATCCAATACAATGCTTCCATCATCCGGTTTGTATACACCGGTAAGCATATTAAATACGGTTGTTTTACCTGCACCGTTTGGTCCAATCAGTCCGTATAACTGACCTTTTTCAATCTGCATTTCAAATCCATCTACCGCACGGAGTCCACCGAAGGAAATTCCAAGATTCTTTACTTCTAACATTGCCATCTTATTGTACCTCCTTCGTTTTCTTTGCAAATAAATTCTTCAAAGAATGTGTCTGTCTCCAGGTAATTGCTGCCGGTGCCCAGTTAAAGAGCATCATTGCAATCAGAACTACCGCATAAATCAGCATACGGTAATCACGCAGTCCACGCAATACTTCCGGAAGCATGGTCAGTACTACGGCTGCAATAATGGAACCACGGAAGTTTCCCATTCCACCGAGTACGACAAATACCAGAATCATGATGGACATATTGTATCCAAAGTTTGCCGGCTGGGCAATCAGACTGGAAAGGTTATGTGCATAAAGCACTCCGCCTGCTCCTGCGATTGCTGCAGAAATGGTAAATGCCATCAGTTTAAACTTTGTAATATTAATGCCAACGGATTCTGCTGCAATACGGTTATCACGGATTGCCATGATGGCACGGCCGCTTCTGGAATTAACCAGATTAAATACTACAAACAATGCAACCAGAATCAAAATAACACCGATTAAGAAAGTAGACTGTCTTGGTGTTCCGGTGATTCCCTTTGCACCATCGATAATCATTTCTCCGGTTCCCGACATATTAAGAGACTTGCTGTCATTGATTGCAAAATGCAGACCGTTTTCATCTTTTCCTACATAAAGAACATTGATGACATTCTTGATAATCTCTCCAAATGCCAGGGTTACGATTGCAAGGTAATCGCCTCTTAAACGAAGTACCGGAATTCCGATTAAGAATCCAAAGAATGCTGCAACAGCAGTTCCGATTAATAAAGCGATGATAAAACGCAGGGTTGGATTCATAGATGAATTTTCCATGCATCGGGTAAAGAAAGCACTGGAAAAAGCGCCGACACACATAAAGCCTGCATGACCAAGACTTAATTCACCCAGATAGCCTACACAGAGGTTCAATCCGATTGCAACGATAGAATAAGTACAAAGTGGTACCAAAAGTCCCTGCATCAGACTGGACATGCTTCCGGTTGCTACCAGAATCTGTACTACGGCAAAAATGACGATTACCATAGCATATGTAATCAAATTACTCTTTGTTGTCTTCTTCATTGTTTTTAAATTCATTTTACTCATTTCTGCCACCTACACTTTCTCATGGATTGGCTTACCAAGAATACCGGTAGGCTTAACCAATAACACGATAATCAATACGGCAAAAACGATAGCATCGGAAAGCTGTGAAGAAATATAAGCTTTTCCTAAGATTTCGATAATACCAAGAAGAATTCCTCCGATAAATGCTCCCGGAATGGAACCGATTCCACCAAATACAGCTGCAGTAAATGCTTTGATACCAGGCATAGATCCGGTATATGGAGTCAGTGTCGGATATGCTGAACACAATAACACACCTGCAATTGCTGCAAGTCCGGAACCAATTGCGAAAGTAAGTGAAATTGTCCCGTTTACATTTACCCCCATAAGCTGTGCTGCATCCTTATCCTCGGATACTGCCAGCATTGCCTGTCCTGCTTTTGTCTTTTTAATAAAAATCATCAGGCCAATCATGATAACAATACATGCAAGGACTGCCACTACCGTAACACCGGTTATGGTAATTCCGCCAATCTTGATATTCTGCAGTGGAACCACAGAACTAAAGGATTTGGTATCTGCGCCAAATATCAGTAATGCAATATTCTGCAGCAAATAGCTGACACCAATTGCGGTAATCAATACTGCCAGTGGAGATGCCTTACGCAAAGGCTTATATGCCACTTTTTCAATTATCACGCCAAGCACAGTGCAGACTACAACTGCAAGGATTACGCTCAAAAGCGGGTTCATGTTCATGCCGCTCATTGTCATAAATACGACATAGCAGCCAATCATGATAACATCACCATGGGCAAAATTCAGCATCTTAGCAATTCCATACACCATGGTGTAACCCAGTGCAATGATTGCATAGATGCTGCCAAGGCTGATACCGTTGATTAAATACGTTATGAATCTCATAACAACACCTCTTGCTTTCTCTTAGAATATATACCTCTATAATACATAAAAGGGGCTGCCATTGGCAACCCCTCTTTGGCTTATCTGATAAAATACATTACATTCCTACGTATTCACCATTCTGAATTACAACCGCTTTAGGATCTTTGTTTACTTCACCAGTTGCTGACCATGTCATTCCGCTACCTGTTGCACCATCAATGTTGACTTTTGTAATTGCGTCTTTCAATAAATCACAAATATCAGAAGCACTCATATCCGGTGTTGCATTTGCTTCTTCCAATGCTGCTTTGATTGCATAAATTGCATCATAAGCATCAGCTGCAAACTGGTTTGGTGTATCTTTATATTTCTCTTCATATTTAGAAACGAAGTTTGTAGTTTTTTCATCTTTCGAATCTGCTGCAAACGGTGTTAATAACATAAGTCCTTCTGCTAAAGAAGTATCGAAGTTCTTAACACCTAAGATTCCGTCCATACCGTCACATCCGAAGAATGTCGGTGCATATCCCATAGAATCTGCCTGGGTTAAGATAATAGATGCTTCTGTATAGTAGATTGGAAGGAATACCAGATCTGCTTCTGCATCTTTTGCTTTCTGTAACTGTGTAGAAAAATCTGTCTTGGAATCTGCAGTAAATGCTTCTTCTGCAACTACCTCAAAGTTCTGGTTTGCTGCTTCTTCTACGAATTTTGCTTCGATACCTGATGAATAGATATCTGAACTGTTGTAAATAATTGCCACTTTCTTGGCAAGGTTATTCTCACCGATATACTGTGCGGATTTTGTTCCCTGTGCAGGGTCTGTAAAGCATACCTGGAATACATTGTCGTTCTTGATTACATCTGTAGATGATGCAGATGGTGTAATCTGGAACATATTATCTGCTGCAGTTAAATCTGCCACAGATACACAAGGACCTGTTGTAACAGTTCCCATTAATACCTGCATACCCCAGTCTTTTAAGGTGTTGTATGCGTTTGCTGCCTTTTCAGGGTCTCCCTGATCATCCTGGAAATTATATTCAATCTGATGACCGTTAATTCCACCGGCTTCATTAATCTCATCGACAGCAATCTGTGCACCGTTCTGAACGGCTGTTCCGTAAATTGCTGCATCACCGGTAACCGGTCCAATTCCTCCGATATAGAATGCATCTTCATTTTTTGCTTCTTTTGAGCCACAACCTGCAAGGCATCCAACTGCCATCGCTGCGACCAGTATTACACTGACTATTTTTTTCTTCATAATAGTTCCTCCTTTAACTCCTAGGTTTCATGTGCCTTATCTTACTACATGAAAATTTGAAAAGCAATACTCATTTTCCCTGCTACTCCTTGATTTTTCTAGGTTTTTCATGTCCTTTGCCGCGTTAAAGTGCTAAAGACACATTGATTTTACTAGGTTGATTTATTTTAATATATAACCATAGGTTATATATCGCATTCCAAACCGGTATAGTTTAAAACTGCTCATAAATAAACGCCGGTGCTGCAGAATCCTTTGCCAGCATAAAATGCATCCATAGAATCATCAGCAGCAGGTAAAAGAAAATCACTTTACCAAGAAATACTGCCTTCTCATTCTGTCTTATCTTTCCGATAAAATTCATAAATCGCTTCATTTAAATCTACCAGTCCTTTCAATGCTGGATGGGAATTATCCTCAAAGTAATACTCCGTATATTCATTTCCACTTAAATCGGCACACTGCACACCATAATCTTCTGCTATGCATCTTATCTTTTCATAAAATGTGCTCCGCTCTTCTGCCATCAGCTCCGTATAATCATACCAGTATCCGTTAAAGGGAAGGATTACTACCAAAGGCTCGATTCCCTCCTCCCTGCAAATTGACAGAAAACATTCCAAATCCGAAAATTCCATGGAATCCAAGGTGTACTTCGGATTCTTATGTTTTCCATTGGCAATCAGCGTCTGGTACGTTCCTTTATATACGCTGTCAAACATGCCATAGTCGTTGCCATCCGAAAGCTTATGTCCTTCTGTTTCAGCTTCCTTTCGAAGCTGCTCCCAGGTAGCCTGTGACAGCTTTGCACCACTTTCCTTGCTCCTATGATTGCTGATTCCATCCATCAGTGCCTCTGCCATCACTTTATAATTATTCTTTTCTTCCAACAGTACCTTATGAAAATCTGCTTTTTTCTGCTCCAGCCAGCCTAGTTGTTCTGCTGTATTATCATCCTTCGGCTGATACCATTCCCTGGCTTTTTTTACTCTTTCTGACATGGTTTCATTATCTGCCATGATATTTTGCAGTCTGCCATTGATATAATCTTTGGTTTCCTGACTGATATCCGGATTTTCCAGCAATGCAATATATTCTTCTTCTGAAAAAGCAGCTTCAAACGCCGTGGATTTTACTCCATTTTCTTTAAACCACTGGGGCGAAACGATTAATACTGCCTTCTTATTGGCTGCCTGACTGCCCACCGCGCCCAGCGTAATGGCATGGGTCAGGCTCTGATACCCTGCTTTTCCTACATAAATGGGATCCATATCCGCGCCATCAAAAATCGTATCTCCATGGAATCCACTGCCCTGTCCATGCCGCAGCTCCGAAGAGCCGAATATCAGCACTGCATTTTCATCGGCTGCCATCTTCTTTAATGTACTGCCGCTTTGGGATTTTGCATCACTGACCCAGGTGCCTGCTTTTCCCTCTGCCGAAAAACCTCTGCCGCTGTATAAATGCAGTCCCACTATCGTAAGTGCGCATAACAGCAGCGAAACTGCAAATGCTTTTATCGTTTTCATGCTTACTTCTCCTGTGCTTTCGCTTCTACCAGTGCGATAATTTTCTCCGGTGTATCCATATCCTCTCTTGTTACTTCCGATGGTGAAATTACAACACCAAGGTTATCCTCAAGTTCCACCAGAAGTTCTACAAAGCTTAAGGAATCCAGTAAATCCTCTGCAAAAAGATTCATCGTAAGGTCTTCCCGGATGCTGTCATCCTCACATACTTTTTCAATAATATCCAAAATCTTTTCTTTCATCTTATAATCTCCTTTTTCTCTTTCTATTTTTCTTTGCAAACGATTCTGCATCTAAAATTTTTCTTCTATATATAAGTTGGGATAACCTAAATTGTAATAAAATGTCCTGAGAAAATCAGGAAACCAAACATCACCAGATTTAATGTGATTCCCCATGATGCCAGTGCATACCAGGTTTTCTTCTTATATTTCTTATAGAGCTTCGACTTCTTCTGATAGATTTCCGTAACTGCCAGCAATATGCCATGATAGAGTCCGTACAAAATATAATGCACCGTCAGACCATGCCACACACCCATCACCAGCATATTGATAAGAAAGCCTGCTGCCGCACCGTTTAATCTGCTTTTAAACCATTTTTTGTGCATGGATAACATCATAAATCTGGAAAAGACAAAATCCCGAAACCACTCGGACAGGGAAATATGCCACCTTGCCCAGAATTCTTTCATATCCCGGCTGATAAACGGTTTCTTAAAGTTATCCGGTACGCAGATGCCAAGCATATAGCCGGTTCCCACTGCCATCAGACTGTATCCCGCAAAATCAAAAAACATATAAAAACCATAGCTGTATGCATAACAAACCATATTCCCTGCTGTCCGGTTCATGAACTGATTCATAATCTGATAGAAGAAATCCGCAAATACGAATTTATATGCTGCTCCTAAAACAAGCTTCTGTAAACCAATTCCAAACCGCTCAAGATATTCTCTTCTTCCCGGCACATTATGATAATCCTCCAAGAATCTTCTGCTCCGGTCAATGGGTCCGCAGCTAAAGGTTGGAAAGAAGATTAAAAATGCTGAAAAATCAAGGATTTTCACCTCTTCTATGGTGCCATCATAAAGTTCAATGATAATCTGCACCACCCGGAACGTAAGGTAAGAAATTCCGGTAAACTGAAAAAGATTCATCTCCTTTAACCATGGAAGGTCACATAGTTTACATAATGCAAGTGGCAGGATGGAAAGCAGCACAAAACTGCGATAAAATGCTGCCTTTCTTCCATATTTCTTTCTTATGTATTCATATCCTCTGACCAGCATCCATTCAATCAGAAAGTATCCTGCGAAATACGCAAGCGCCGTCAGATTTCCGCCTAACACGCAGACAACCATTACACCGGATACGATAAGGTTATACCAGTGCAGGCTCCTTTCCATACAGCCAAGAATCAATGCGAAAAGCAATAACAGAATCAATGTGCCAAAGAATGGTGCTCCGCTGTAAAAACTCATTCTGCCAGACCTCCAAGATATTTTCGGTCTGCCTTGCCATGGTTATTCATTGGCATGGTTTCGATGTATTTTATTTTCTTTGGGATCATATAAACCGGAAGGAATTCCTTCAGACCGTTTTTTACCTGTCTTGAAATCTCAGATGCTTTCTTTCCTGCCATCTGTGCTCCTGTCACAAATGCCGTCAGGCTCTTTACCTTTCCTTCTTCCAGATTCGGCACTACGACTGCATGGTCAATCTGAGGAAGTCTTACCATGTTATTCTCAATATCTTCAATTTCAATGCGGTATCCATGCAGCTTCACCTGCAAATCGATTCTTCCATTATAATAAAGCTGCCCGCCTTTTAAATATCCGGCATCTCCGGTCTTATAACCCCGGTAAGCTTTTCCATCACGGATACAATGGAAAAATGCCTTCTTTGTCAAATCTGCTCTCATATAATAACCACAGCTTACCGTATCTCCGATAATAACAATCTCGCCCTGTTCTCCTTCCGGCAACACTTTTCCGGCTTTATCCCAGATTTCGATATAAGTTCCTGGCTTTTCATGGCCTACCGGAAGGGATTTGCCCCGGGCAATGGTCTCCTGCAATAACTTCTCTGTTATAGTCACATCCGTGACTGCCACCGTAGATTCTGTCGGACCATAAGTATTGATAATGACTGCCTCCGGGAAACGTTCCTTTAACTTCTCCACCGTAGCTGTAGTAAGCACTTCCCCACAGAATAAGAAAAGTTTTAAGGCTTCAATCTTTTCCCCACAGAAATTTCGGTCTGCCAGACACATATCTGCAAAAGACGGTGTGGATACCCAGATTTCGATTTCCGACTGTTCTAAGAAGCCCAACATTTCACTGTAGTCACTCTGCATCTTCTTATCCATGGTATAAAGCGTTCCACCACAGACCAAGGAAGTGTATAAATCCATTACCGATAAATCAAAGGAAAATGGTGCCTGATTCATAAAATGCGCACCGCTCTTTTCTTTCATGGTACTGCCTAACTGAACCGACCAGTCAAGATAGTGGCTGAGGCAGTCTCTTGTAATCTCTACACCCTTTGGCTTTCCGGTGCTTCCGGAAGTAAATATGATATACCATACTTCATCTTTGGTCAGAGGCTGCAGCACATCGGTCTCGTTTGTCTCCTGTTTTACGATTTCTTCTATCTCATCTTTTCCGATTTCTGTTCCAATTTCTGTCTGATAATCACCTTCTACCACAAAGGTCAGTTCCGGTTCTACGCTTAATACGGTCTCATCCACCCGGCTTACTGGAATGCAGATATCCTGCGGCACATAGCTTCTACCGGCCTTGGCACAGGCAAGGAAGCATACCACCATATACGGATTCTTATGTCCATATACAATAACCGGCCGCTTACGATCCTGACTATTCTTTGCAATCCATACTGCAAGCCGGTTGGAATATTCTTCTAACTCCTCATAAGTCAATTTTTGTTCTCTGCTTTGCACTGCATACCGCTTCGGATGTGTCAGGGCAGTTTCTCTGATGTTCTTTAAAATATCCATATCATCCCTCTTTTCTTTTTTCTAGGGACAACTATAGCACAATAAAATCACAAGAATATCACAGTTACGAATTCTTAAAGAACATTAATCTTTACTTAGATTCTTCTTAAAGGAATCTAAATTTTTTATCAACTTTTGTACACATATTTCTTTTTGGTTAATCTGTCTCAACAAAGTCCTGCTGCTTTATGAAATACTTTCTTCTCTCACTGCGTTATGCTATACTGTGTTTAAAATTTATTCCTGATAAAAAGGAAATAGACAGAAAGAGAGGATTCGATGATGTTAGAATTCAGATATGACACTCAGCTTTTAATTGAAGGGGAAAATCTTGACGAGGATGCAATTAATGATTACTTTACTGAAAATTTCAAAGGAGACTGCCTTCTGGCAGTTGGTGATGAAGAACTGATTAAGATTCATTATCACACCAACGAGCCTTGGAAGGTCTTAGAATACTGCGCAGGTCTTGGTGAAATCTATGACATTGTAGTGGAGGATATGGACCGTCAGGCACGGGGGCTTCAGGGTTAATCTACACTTGACATGAACTGTATTTCTATATTATTATAGTTCTTGTCTTGCGGGCATGGCGGAATTGGCAGACGCGCTAGATTTAGGTTCTAGTGGGAGACCGTGCAGGTTCAAGTCCTGTTGCCCGCAGTCCAACCACAAAAACGGTTCAGGATAATTCCTGAACCGTTTTTATTCTACTTCCCAGTCTCACAGATTGAAGATAGATTTAAACTGTCATAAATCACATGGCTTTCTTCTTCTGAAAAATCTCCACGCAATGTCAGAACGAAATCACTATATTCCGTAATCATGTGGGCATAAGTAATCGTATAGCCGCTGTCTGCTGTTTGACTGGTAATGGTCAGTGTCACACCATCTGCTGTGGTATAAGTACCGGTGCTGTCATAAGCTTCTTTAAAAATATAATCATCCGCATTTGTTATATCCGATACTTCATACTGGATAGACACCGCCTGACTGTCTCCCTTCCGGTAACTGGCAAAGAATGCTCCCCGGGAAAAAGTGTCTGCATCCCTGGAATCATAGCAAAGCTGACAGGCTTTTTCACTCCAGAGTGTAGGATAATTTGCTTCTATATAAGAAACGTCAATGCCAATATTCTGGTCTTTAAAAGCATCGCTTAATTTCGGATAGACATAACCCACCTCTATTTTGCCATCAATCTTTTCTTCTGCCTTCAAGCTCCATAGATCATCCTTGGTTCCTTCGGTAACGGTTCCAACGAAATCAGAAGTTTGAATAAGTTCCTCTGTCCGGTCTGTCACCTTGCTGTCTGCAAAATCAAGATTTTCTCCTGAAAATTCTTCATAATGAATCGTTGTCTCTGTGGCATTTTCCATAAATTCCGTTTCATTATCAATAATAGCAATCTGTTTTTGTGCAAGGATCCGCTCTGCCGCATATACACCACAGCCGGTGACTAAAACAAGAAGTGCCACAGCCGCTGCTGTCTGTGCCATTTTCCATGGTTTCTTCGTTTCCTTCTTCCGCATAGGTACAACCTCCTTTTGGGTTGACTGGTTTAAAATTCTCTCGTTGAGTTCTTCCGAGGGAATATCAGTTGCTATAAGGGAGTTGTGTAATAAATCATCTAAGGTTGGTTTCATATGATAAAATCCTCCAATTCCTGCTTCAGATATCTACGTGCACGCATCAGTTTACTTTTCACATTACTGATAGAGAGGGACAGCTTTTCTGCAATCTCAGCCACTTTGAAATCTTCCATATAATATAGAAGAATCACGATGCGAAGCTGCTCCGGCAATTTGTATACAGCCTTCCACACGGCTTCCTGCTCTTCTTTGCTTACCATATGCTGCTCTAAGTTTTCATCTGCCGAAAATGCTTCCAGTCCCTGCTCCTTCGATAAGGGAATCTCCGCTGCGATTCGCTTTCGCCAGGCAAATTTCCGCTTCCGGTTCTGCCAGAGCTTTATGGTAATTCCAAGCAGATAGCTTTTGACATTTCCCTCTTCCTTCCAGTCCTCCTTCTCACACATTGCAAGAAAGGTATCCTGATAGAGTTCTTCTGCCAGTTCCCGGTTCTGTGTCAGCCGGATACAAAAGGAATAAATGTCCGTTCCGTATGCCTCAATGTAATGTTCCAGTAATTGTTTGTTCATGTTTCCAATCTCCCAGACCGCGCCGTCATTTGTTTTGGGATGTTTCCCTTACACCTATATATTGTAATAACAGAAGAAACGGTTGCAGTGAAAGTTATTTTTTATTCTCCCACATGACGAATCCGCTCTACCAGAGTGCCATCTCCTTCCATAAATCTACCTGCTGCCAACGGTACGAAAATGCACAGTGCAAACAGTGTCACTATCATGACAACCACCGGAATGACAGGGATGGAAAATGCTACCTTATGATAATTCATCCGCTGAAACAGCAGCACATCAATGCCAAGCCCCACCGTTGCCGTCAGGAAAAGCGAAATTCCCGCATAATACATCCCTTCTGTCAAAAGCAGCCTGCGCTGTTGTTTTCCGGTCATGCCAATGCTTTCTAATATTGCAATTTCCCGCCTTCTGCCGGATATACTGCCAAGCTCTGTATTGATATAATTCATCACACCGATAAATCCCAAAACTATAGCGATTCCCATTCCTAGCTGCCACATCTTCTGTTCTGCCGGCTTCTGCTCTTTGATGCCCTTTAACTTGCTGCTCCAGGTAATATCTTTTGCATCCTTAGATTCCTGTATCAGCTCTTTGACTTTCTTTTCTGTTTCCTTATCGTATTCCTCGTCATAAATCACCGATACCTTGTATGTCCACAGGCTCTCTGCCTTATCCTCTAAAAAAGAGTCACTGACTAAAATCATAATCGTCGGTCCCATGGCAGTCGGACCGAGATACGGACTATCATCCTCCTGTATTCCCGCAACAGATAAACTTACCTCGCTGGGTCCACGATATGGGCTGTCATCCTTCTGCAGCCCTGCAACAGATGTGCTGTATTTCTTTGTTTCCTGCCCCGGAAAATAAAAGCTTATTTTCTTATTTTTGACATCCGCATTGGTATATCCCATATATTGCTGGCATAAAAGGCAGCTTTCCCCTGCCAAAAATGATTTCTCATCGATTGCCGTTTCATTCTGCTGATTGATATAATGAAATGTTTTTTCATCGATTCCAACCACCAGCGCCATGAAATGTTCCGGATTCTGCTGATATTCTTCTCGTACATCGTCATATTTTATATACATCCACTGGTCATAGAAATCACGCATCCACTGATCCGAAAAATCCGGCTCCCAGGGTACAACGATTGTACTGTAATTTAATTTATGAATTTCCTTCACTCCATCTATTTTTAAAAGTTTCTCACAAAATGCATCATCAAAAGGCTGTTTCCAGTCTGATACATCTGCCACCATACTCTTATTGGTCAGTTCCATATCTGCATTCATATACTGCAGTTCCGCTGTCCGTTTGCTCTGGCTTCCCGCCAGCGTTACCTCACATAAAAATACAGTCAGGCTGGTAGATAGTGAAAGAATGACAAGGATTGTTTTCTTCTTCATCCGGCAAAGCTGCTGCCATGCCAGCCGGTAAATAATATTTTTCCCGGTTCGCTTTTTCTTTCCGGTATAAACTGTCTTTGAAGTCTGATAACCCAGTGCCTCCATGACAGAAATACGCTCTGCTACTCTTACCGGCTTACGGCTGGCAAGATAGACCGTCACTGCCATAATAGCAATCGTCAGCACCAGAAACTCCGGTTTTATCGTTACCGCCATCTTTTCTGTGCGAATTCCCAGTACCCGGATTGTTCCCGGAATCACAAGATAGGACGTCAGAAATCCCAAGCCTGTTCCCAGTAGAATGCCTATTCCACTTAGGATAATCTGCTTCTGCCACAACAGCCGGTGCATCTGGCTTTCTGTCATTCCCACAGCCCGCAGCAGTCCATAATAGCGGATATTGTCTTCTATCGATAAATACATGATATTGTAAATCAGTAAATAGGCACTGAGACAGGTTAACATAATGATTCCCAACATCCCAAGAAAAATTTCCTTTACCTTATCACAGTCCCATGTTGTCTGGATGCTCTGCTTCCGTTCCAGATTTAATTCTTCTTTCAGCCGGTTCTCTATCCGGTCTGATGCAAACCAGAAACGATATTGATAATAGAGAATGCCGCAGCCATAGTCTGCCTGACTGTAGCCTGCCTGTTCAAACACCTCTTCCGTCACGAAACAGTTGGCAGTTTCTTCATAGTCATCTATGATGCCCGTAATTTTCATGGGCTTTTCTACCTGGGTTCCATCTTTCTTCTGATAGCTTAAAAGCAGCGTATCTCCAATTGTAAGATTTTCCAACTTCCGCTTTTCCAACAGCGTCTTTGTAACCATCACCTCATCGGCTGTCTCAGGATACCTTCCCTCCTGATGCAGAATGCCGGGCTGATGCATTTTCTCCCGGTAATTTTTATCCTCATATATGATAGAAATATTCTTTTCACCGATGTTTCCCAGCATAAATTCTGTAATTCCAACTACCTCAATACCAGGATCTGCTTTTACTGTTTCTTCCTGCTCCTTTGTGACTCCACCCATCAGAATTCCATCATAGAGTTCCCCCACAGAATGCAGCCGCCAGACATACTGCATATGCATGTAGGAAGCCCCTGTCTGCATAACCGTAAACAGCATCAGCACCGCCAATACAATTGCCACAAGATACAGGCTGTTTTTCTTTCTGTTGCTCCTTATGGAACGGACTGCCATCTTACGGATGACAGCCTGATTATTATTTTTAAGCATAGAGCTTTCGTTCCTTCCTGATTTTCCCATCTTCCATGTATACAATCCGGTCTGACAACTGCGCCACGTCCATGTCATGGGTAATCAGAATTGTAATCTGCTGATATTTTCGTGCCACTGTTTTTAACAATCCCATAACATCATGGCTGGTCTGTGTGTCAAGATTTCCTGTGGGTTCATCCGCTAAGAGAATAGCCGGCTTATAAGATAATGCCCGGGCAATTGCTGTTCTCTGCTGCTGACCGCCGGATAACGTACCCGGCAGTGCATCCCGCTTATCTTCTATTTTCAGTTGCCTTAACAATTCTTCTATATATGCCTTGTCCACATAACCTCCATCCAGCTCGATGGGCAGCACAATATTCTCATACACACTCAAATCAGGAATCAGGTTATAGCTTTGAAATACTACACCAACCTTCCTTCTTCGAAAGACTGCCTGCTCTTCCCTCGTCATTGACGCAAGGCTTTTCCCATCAATATAGACTTCTCCGGATGTTGGCACATCCAATGCTCCTAACATATGCAGCAGCGTACTTTTCCCGCTTCCGGACTTTCCGGTGATTGCCACAAATTCTCCCTCTTTTACGGTAAGGTTCACTCCATCTAAGGCTTTTACCGTATGGGTTCCCAACGGATAATATTTCTTTAACTCCTCTGTCCGTACTACTTCTTTTATTTCATTGGCAGATAAATGCAAAATTCTGCCCCCTTTCCACTTTCTGAATGCACTTCCATATAGCCGTCCTGCATCGTCACAATCTTTCGTGCCAGATACAGGCCAATCCCGATTCCATCCTCATCATGGACTTCCGGTTCCCGGTAAAACCTTTGAAAAATCTGTGCCTGATGTTCCGCAGGGATTCCCCTTCCGGTATCCCGGATGCTGATTTTTCCAAAAACCTCCTGTTCCATTACTGAAATATAGATGCTTCCCCCTTTTGGAGTATATTTCACTGCATTCTCTAAAAGATTAAAAATTGCTTCCTGTGTCCACTTGGCATCGCAAAACAGTTTCAATGTCTCCGGGCAGTCCTCATGGACAGAAATCTCTTTTGCTTCCGCTCCCGGTACCACTGCCGCAACCGCTAGTCCTAACACTTCAAAAATCTTTGTGTCCTTTTCACATATTTCTATGATTCCGGTTTCCAGGCGCGAAAGCTTCACCAGACTCTGCATCAGGAAATCCAGCCGTTCTGTCTGTTTTATCAGCTTTCCAATACACTCCTGCCGCCGCACCTTATCTTCCTGTTCCTCTTCTAAAATTTCCAGATATATTTTAATATTCGCCATTGGCGTTCTGCCCTGATGGGAAATGTCAGAAATCAGCTCTTTTATCTGTTCTTTTTCCTTATGGCTCTGTCGGTTCTTCCTGTTCCAAACATCCATAAGCTCCTGCAAATCTTGATAAATCTTATCCCAAAGGCTGTCCTTAAACTCCGCTTCATTTCCAATGTCTTCACCTGCTTTCATCAGCGTCAGACACCGCTGTAGTTCTTCCGTAAAATCATAGATTTCCTTCTTCTGCCGATACAGTCTGACTAGAAGATAACTTATCACAATGCCACAGCCTGCTATTATTCCTATCGCAACCATTGATATCCCATCCCATATACATTTGAAATATATTTGTGTTCCGCATCCTCTATCTTTCCACGGAGCCGGTTCACATTGACTGCCAGTGTGTGTCGGTCCACATATGCTTCATCACAGTCCCACAATTGCTCTAACAGCACATTATAAGAAAGCAGCTGTCCTGCATGTTCAATAAATAAGCGTAACATCCGAAATTCCGTAGGTGTTACCATGCACTCTTTCCCCTCTATTTCTACCTTGACCCGGTCAAAGTCTATCCGCAGATATCCATCTTCATAAATATTTCTTGGATTTTCCGTCTCCCGTTTTAAAATGACCGCTATCTTCTTTAGCAGAATATGTATGGAAAATGGCTTTGTCACATAATCCTCTGCTCCCAACTCATACCCGGATAACACATCTTCTTCCAAATCTCTTGCCGTAAGAAACATGACCTTCACTTTCCTGTGCTCCATAATCCATTTACAAAAGCCAAAGCCCTCTCCATCCGGAAGATTTACATCCAGTATCATAAGCGAATATTCCTGCTGCAAACCCGCAAGCTTTGCCTCCTGAGTGGAATAGGCACTTTCTGTCTCATACCCTGCCTGCTGCAGTGCAAAGCAAATTCCCTGGTTCAGTTCCCGGTCATCTTCCACTACTAATATTCTATCCATCTTCCCTAAACATCCTTTTTCTTATCTGTTGTCATTCGTTTTTTTCTTTCCTACTTTTCCCCGGTTCATTCCTATGTCTCATTATACAAATGCTTCCTCCGTCGCGCAACGAATAGATTGTCACAGTTTTGTGATAAATGATTTTGGATAGAAAAAAGCAGGAATTCTATAAATTCCTGCTTATACTGTTCCATTTTATCTTAAAACCTCCTGTTTATAA
>OGPP01001479.1_pt1 | contig 17481 bp, 11 predicted proteins | sample 1553021 | NCBI WGS metagenome assembly OGPP01 (sample SAMEA2580217, study PRJEB22360) | human gut metagenome | biome: human gut; feature: human-associated habitat; material: faeces | place: Denmark | collected 2008/2010
CGGCATTGTATATGATGCAATATGCGATGCCGTTATTTTTTGCGCGGTTTCGCAGCTTTTTCGTGCGCCTGAACCAGATAATTCTTCCAGGAAGCGTATAAGACCGGTCGTTTCCCGGAATGATTATAAAAAATGTATTCGCGAAATTCTTCTCGCAAAATCAGGCGCAAAAGGATTCCGGGAGTACATAAAAACCACAAGGGAGGAAAATCAAGATGAGTCTTGAAAAATTTTTTCATCTGAAAGAAAATCACACAGATGCAAAAACAGAGATCATGGCAGGGATCACCTCATTTATGACGATGGCGTATATTCTTGCAGTAAATCCGAACATTCTGGCCGCAGCCGGAATGGATCACGGTGCGGTATTTACCGCGACAGCAGTGGCTGCTTTTATTGGTACACTATGCATGGCATTGTTCGCAAATTATCCGTTTGCACTGGCTCCGGGCATGGGATTGAATGCATACTTTGCGTATACCGTTGTACTTGGCATGGGATATTCCTGGCAGGTAGCGCTTGCAGCTGTACTTACTGAGGGCATCATTTTTATTCTGCTTTCGCTTTTTAACGTGCGCGAGGCGATTTTCAATGCCATCCCGTTCAATCTGAAAAAGGCAGTCAGCGTCGGCATCGGACTTTTTATTACATTCATCGGTCTGCAGAATGCAAAAATTGTTATCGGAAGCTCGACACTGTTAAGCCTGTTTTCTCTGGATGGATATAACGCAACCTTGACAGGCGGCGTGCAGGCAACGTGGAATGATGCCGGGATTACGGTGCTTCTTGCGATCATCGGTGTTATTATCACCGCAGTTCTGGTTGCCAGAAATGCAAAGGGAAATATTCTCTGGGGCATCCTGATCACCTGGCTGCTCGGAATCATCTGTCAGCTGACCGGTGTGTATGTGCCGAGCGCAGAACTTGGTTTCTACAGCCTGCTTCCGGATTTTTCAGCAGGAATCTCAATTCCAGGCATTGCACCGATCTTTGCAAAATTCAGTCTTCAGGGTGTTTCCATTCTGGAGTTTATCGTTATCGTATTTGCATTTCTGTTTGTAGACATTTTCGATACGCTGGGAACTCTGATCGGTGTGGCTTCCAAGGCAGATATGCTGGATAAGGATGGAAAGCTCCCGCGTATCAAAGGTGCGCTGATGGCAGATGCGATCGGAACAACGGCCGGAGCAGTACTTGGTACCTCCACGGTTACGACCTTTGTTGAGAGTGCTTCTGGTGTATCTGAGGGCGGCCGTACCGGTCTGACTTCTCTGACAACCGGTATTCTTTTCCTGCTCTCTTTGTTCCTGTCCCCGATCTTCCTCGCAATCCCGTCCTTTGCGACGGCTCCGGCGCTGATCATCGTTGGCTTCTACATGCTGGGAGCAGTGACTGAGATCGATTTCAAGGATGCGGCAGAGGGGATTCCGGCATTTATCTGTATTATCGCAATGCCGTTTTTCTACAGCATTTCCGAGGGAATCGCAATGGGAGTTATCTCTTATGTGGTAATTAACCTTGTAACCGGAAAGAAGAAAAAAGTCGGACCGGTGATGGCAGTGCTTGCCGTACTGTTTATTTTAAAGTACATTCTGATGTAACTGCGGCTGTCTGCTTCAGAGCGTTCATTTGACAGAATAATTACGAAGGATCGGTTTTTCCGGCGGTTTGAGCCAGGAGAAACCGATCCTTTTTTAACCGAGTCAGGCAAGTCCCCTGCTTCAATTGCGCGGAGCAATAAGCAGTGGGTGGGGACTTGCTTGTATCAGGAGTGGTACAAGCCACTCCTGATAAGCTGCGAAGCAGCTACTCGGTTATGAGCAAGTAGCGAAGCGGATTGCGAATATCCGCTTTGACCCCGTTCAGAGATTCCGCTCTTTCTGATTCACCTGTCTTCTCAGGTAATTTCCGACCTCCGTCATACACAGCAGTGTTACCACAAGAAAGACGCCCGGGATCAGAATGATCCACCATGAGCCGGTCAGAAGCGCTTTTTCCGAGAGAGAAAGCATACTTCCCCAGGAAATGATCTCAAGCGGAAGCCCGATTCCCATGAAGCTCAATGTGGATTCGGACACGATCGCACTGCGGATGTTCATCACGACCATAAACATGATCGAGGAAACGAAGTTCGGCGCCAGATGATGCCACAGCAGATGGAAAAATCCGCCGCCCATACATCTCGATGCGATCACATATTCACTTCTTCGAATCTGGCGCACCTCGGTGCGCACAACCTTCGCAATGCTCGTCCAGCTTGTCACACCGATTACAACTGAAATCGTCACCACGTTTGGTGTTCCAAGAATCGCCTGCAGCAAAATTACGAGCAGCAGATTCGGAATGCTCAGAAGGATTTCTGTCAGCCGCATGAGCAGCGTATCCAGCCACTGCGGTGCGATGCCGCTGATCCCGCCGAACACCACCGCGATCACGGTAGAGATCAACGTGGAAAACAGTCCGATAAACAGCGAAATCCGTCCGCCGTACCAGATCATCGAGAAGATATCCCGCCCCATCGTATCCGTGCCAAACAGAAATTCCCGATCCGGCGCACGGTTGTAGTTCATCAGATCCATGTAGGTCGGGTCTTTTGTCATAATCAGGTTGCAGCACAGACAGCCGCCGATCACGAGAGCTAGAAATAACAGGGAAAAGACTGGCTTGTCCTTGTACCATTTCTTTTTTGGAGAGAGCGAAGAGGCGACTGATGGCTGGATGCCGATCATCTGAAATGGGTCGGCGAGGTCTGCTTTTTCAAGAGCTTTTCCACTTCCAGTTTCCTTTTTTTCAAACTCTTCCGCTGTATTTCCAAAGCTTTCTTTTCGATGTCTTTCAAAGAAACTGCTTCGCGTTTTCATCAGAAGTTCTGCTTTCTTTGCTTTTTCCCCTGTTTCTTCGCTGAATTGTTTTTTCAACACACCGATTTCAGAGTTTGTCCCGTCCACTTCGCCACTGTGTACACCATGCCGTATTGTCAATTCCTCTTTCTGCTCCGGCTCTCCGCCGCCGTCATACAGGTGATGTCGTAAAATTCTCATCGTTTCACCACCTCCGATTCTTCTGTCATCTCGTTTGCCCGGATTCTCGGGTCGATGTGCTCATTGATGGCCTGCGCGATCATATTGCAGAGGATCACGATCGCACCCGAGAGGATGCAGAGCACCATGAGCAGGTTGTAATCCTTATAACGCGCACTTTCATACGAGAGCGTACCGATACCCGGATAGGAAAATACTGTCTCGATGATATACGTGCCGCCGAGCACGTGCGGTACGGAAATCGCCATGATGCTCAGATACGACGGCAGAATATTTCGCAGACAGTGGCCAAACAGGATTTTTTTCTTCCCAAGTCCTTTGGATTTTGCGAGCAGCACATAATCTGACCGTACCTCTTCGAGCAGCTTGTTGCGAACCATATAAGCGTAATACCACAGATGCCCAAGCACGACAATCGTGATCGGCAGAATCAGATGCCGGATCCGATCCAGGATATCGTCGCTCTTTCCAATCGTGTACGCGCCGCTGCTTGGAAGCAGCCGAAGCTGCACCGAAAAAATCAGGATAAGCAGAAGCGACATCCAGAATTCCGGGATGCAGCTGGTCACCGTTCCGATACGGCAGATGATCCGGTCCGGCAGGCGGTCTTCGTACCACGCGCACCAGACGCCAAGCAGCAGCGACAGCACAAAGATAAGAATAAAGCCGATGCCGCCCAGAATCAGTGTGTTGCCGACTCTGCCACCGATCACTTCCAGCACATCCGTCTTATATTTATACGAAATCCCAAAATTTCCATGCAGCGCATTTCCAAGCCAGCGGACGTACTGAACCGTAATCGGTTCGTGCAGCCCCAGCTTCTCCTCCGCCCAAGCCCGCTCCTCCGTGCTCATTTTCTCCACCCGGTCGCCGTAATACGACACCAGCGGATCACCCGGCGCAAGTCTTGAAATGTAAAAGGTAATAACGGATAAAAGCAGCAGGCTGACCAGGAAGATCAGAAGCTTTTTCGTCACATACCATACTTTATTTTTTTTCATATTTTTATTGTTACCACCTGTCTTAATTTTTACCTCAGCACAAAATGCCCCGGCGATACTTCCACCAGCACGCCCGCCGTCTCATACTCCTGCTCAAACTCTGCCATTTTCCGCTCCCGCTCACGCCTTGGATCCGGAACCGGAATTGCAGAAAGCAGCGCCCGCGTATACGGATGCAGCGGATTCTGATACAATTCATGGCAGGGCGCTACCTCAACCAGCCGTCCGTGGTACATCACCCCCACCCGGTCACAGAGAAACTCGACCATTGCCAGGTCATGCGCAATAAAGAGAATCGAAAAACCGTGTTCTCTTTGCAGATGGCGGAACAGATTGACGATCTGTGCCTGGATCGATACATCCAGCGATGCTATCGGTTCATCTGCCACCAGAAGCTCCGGCTCCATGCTCACGGCACGCGCGATCGCTATCCGCTGCCGCTGTCCCCCTGAAAGCTCCGATGGATATTTATCGAGACAGGATTCATCCAGTCCGACATACTTCAGCTGATACGCAGCCTCTGCCCGATAAGAGCCGCGCGGCGGTCTGCGATGTGCCAGCCGCATCGGCTCCATCACGATATCCGCCACTTTCATTCTCTGATTGAGGCTTGATGCAGAATCCTGAAAGATCATCTGGCGCTCCTGCTGCAGAAAGGCACGGTTTTTCCGCACCTCCATCCGATTTCCGGTATCAATTCCCCGATACACGATCTGACCTCCGGCCGGACGGTAAATATTCATCACGCAGCGTGCGACCGTTGATTTTCCGGATCCCGATTCTCCGACCAGACCAAAAATTTCTCCTCTTCTGATCTGAAACGAAACGTCATCCACGGCACGCACCGCCAGCTTTTTCGTCAGTGGGAAGACCTGCGTGAGGTGGCGGACGTCGAGGAGAAGGTCGGACTGAGCATGCTCAATTATCTTCTGTCTGTTTTCAGTTTCTGTATATCTTTCAGATGCGTTCTGCACACTTCCTTCTCTTTTCCATGTCAGTTCATCTTTTTTTCCTGCATCTCGAAGCAATTCTGCCCGTTCACGCTGCTCCAGTTTCTCCCGCACCTGCGCCGCCCGCTCGTCGAGCAGCCACGTCGCCGCATAATGCGTATCCGACACCCGGAACATCGGAGGCTGCTGCTCATAATCAATTGCAAGCGCATATTCATTGCGGCAGGCAAATGCGTCGCCTTTCGGCGGGTGCACAAGCGACGGCGGCATCCCCGGAAGTGTATGCAGTGTCTCTTTTCCGTGGGAAAGTGCCGGGAGTGACCGCAGAAGTCCCTTCGTGTACGGGTGCTTCGGATCGTAATAAATTTCCTCCGCAGTGCCGATCTCGCAGATTTTTCCTGCATACATCACTGCCACCCGATCCGCCACACGCGCTACTACGCCAAGGTCGTGCGACACAAGGATCGTCGCTGTACCAAGCCGCCGCTGAATCTCCTTTAAAAGATCAAGGATCTGTGCCTGGATCGTCACATCGAGCGCTGTTGTCGGTTCATCCGCAATCAGAATCGCCGGATCAGAGGCAAGTGCGATTGCCAGTACACTGCGCTGTCGCATTCCACCGGAAAAATTCCACGGATACAGCTTTGCACGTGCTTCCGGGCGGTCGATGCCGACCAGCTCCATCAGCTCCAGTACCCGCTTTTGTACCGCTTCCTTTTTCAGCTTCGGCTGATGCACCAGAACCGCCTCCGCGATCTGCGCACCGATTGTCATCGTCGGATTTAAAGAAGTCATCGGATCCTGAAATACCATTGCAAACAGCCGTCCCCGCAGCTTTTGCATTTCTTTTTCTTTACACGCAGAAATATCCGTATCATTGATACGGATACTCCCGCTTTTCATTTTCGCTTTTTCCGGCAGAAGCTTCATAATCGACTTACACAGCACACTTTTTCCGCAGCCCGATTCACCGACGATCGCCAGTACCTCACCGGGACGCAAGGTAAAACTTACGTCCCGTACTGCTTCCAATTCTCCTGCATCTGTCTGAAAGCTTACTGCCAGATGCTCTACCTTTAATAATTCGTCCATACTGTTCTTTCTATTTTCTGTTTCTTACAGAATTACCGTTTTACAGCCCTCACATGGAACTTTGCACAGGAAATATCATAAGGAAGGACCCGCTTGCGGAATCTCGTAAGGAGGGATCCGTTTAGGGGAGAATTCCTTACGAACCTGGATTCCTTATGATCCTACAAGTAGCGAAGCGGATTGCGAATGTCCGCTTTACTGGTCCGATCACCCGCAATTCTGCTTCCACTTTGTAAAGCCGACATTCATCATCCATTTTTGCTTCTTACTCCGCAATCGTCCAGTCTGCAATATTCCAGAAGATTCCAACACCGTGATGTCCCATAACCGTATCTGCATCAATTCCTTCGATTGATGATTTTGCCACATAATTGGCATCGATGTAGCAGATAAATGCAAACGCCGGATCCTTCGCCAGCTCTTCCTGGAACTTGTCATACGCCTCAGCCCGTACTTCCGGGTCATCCGACTGACGTGCTTCTGTCAGATACTTGTCAACCAGCTCGTTCGAGTATCCGGAATAATTAGCTCCCTTATCTGTACCAAACCCCTTATAGGTATGGTCGTCTGCATCAAACGGGCTGCCCCAGCCAATCAGATAAGCCATCTGTCCGCCCCAGTCAACCTGTGCCGGTACCTCCACGCTGACGTCAAGTCCGATCTCTCTGAGCTGCTGTGCTGCTGCCTGTGCGATATCCACACGCACCTGATCACCTGCACCGACACTGATTACAAAGCCGAGCTTTTCATTATTTCGATAATAAAATCCATCCTCGCCCATTGTACAGCCAACCGACTCCAGTATCTCTTTTGCCTTTTCCGGATTATAATCATAATGCTCAACGTCTTCATTATTATAAATGTTACGCTGCAGCGGTCCGTACGCCGACATACCCTCGCCAAGCAATACCGACTGAATGATTGCATCGCGGTCAATTCCGTAGCAGATGGCCGGGATAATGTCTCTGTTTTCGGTCCAGTACTCATTCTGGAAATTAAAGAGAATTCCGCGGTAATCCGAGGTCTTCATATCATAGCATGTATAGCCGTCCTGACCTGCAAACAGCTGTGCATCCTTCGGCGTAAGCAGCGCAAGATCCAGCTCACCGGACTGCATCTGCATCGCCTTTGCATTGTCATCCGTGACAATCTTAAAGATCACCTCATCGATATTCGGCTCACCTTTAAAATAATCCTCATTCTTCTCCAGCGTGATCGCCTGACCCTCATCCCACTCTGCCAGCTTGTACGGACCGGTACCGATCGGATGACGGAAGAAATCTGATTCCTGCATATTTTCGCCTTCCAGCAAATGCTCCGGAAGAACTGCCATCGTCATATAATCAAGAAATGCCACATTCGGCGCATCCAGCTGAAATGCGATCGTATAGTCATCAATCACGTCGATTTTTTCCACATCCTCATAATTCGGCGCATTTTCGGAACCATTGTCAGGATCCATGATCGACTCAATCGTAAATTTTACGTCATTTGCGGTAAAATCCTCGCCATCGTGCCACTTCACGCCCTCTTCAAGATGGAAAGTATAGGTGCACGTTTCCTCATCAAACTCCCAGCTTTTTGCCAGACCCGGAACGACCTGATTCTCCCCATCATGTGCTGTCAGGCCATTAAACAGCAGAATATTGATTTCTCCGTGCTCATCCATTGCCGGATTGATTCTCGTGTAATCACCGCTTCCGTATACCAGCGTGGATGCAGATGCTGCACAGACATTAAGTCCAAACGCAGCCGCAAATGCAGCAAAAAATAAAACAGACTTTTTCATTATAAACCCTCCTACTATGATCTTTCCTGACAAGCCATGCGATCGTCAGGAAACATGGCGAACTGCACATATTCGCCCCTCCGTATCAATGACTATACCAGAAAAGAAAAAACGGTGTAAGCCCCATCGGGGGATGTTTTTTCCAAAAAGTCTGTTCAAAATTCAGAACAAATCGCTTCTGTTACTTTCCTTCCTGCTGCCAGTAGATTTTTTCCTCCTGCAGCATCGGATAGCTGATCACAGATACACCATCCAGATCTTCCCGGTGCATGTCAACCGCCTTGATCTGGTGTCCGGTATACGTTGTATAGTAATAAATTCCTCTCTGCGCATTCCAGCAGGACGTGTAGATCGTAATCTCGTATTTTCCTTCCGCTACCTCACAGCATCCCCTCTGCTGATCGACTGAGCCCAGGATATGGAAAAACTGGCCAACGCTCTCTGCCTCTGACTCACCGGAAACGGAATGCAGCTTCGTAAATGCCACTCTCGCAAACCTGGATGCCGAAGACAGATCTCCAGGAAGTCCCAGTGCGCCCATGCCACGGCTGTACGTCTGCAGCGGAATCTGCTTTGCAAAATGATTTTCCGGCTGTTTTGCCGACAAATGCATGTAATTATTCAGCAGAAACATCTGTGTCTCAAACGGCGGATTATTGGTAAGCACTCCGACTGGATTTTCGTATACCTTCAATCCGTCCGCCACCGACTCTACTGTGATCGCACCGGTTGCATCCGCAATGATCCAGTGCAGCTGTGCAGACGGAAGCTGTTCGCTGTACGGTGTGCCGGTGAGGTTCATTTTTTCCAGAAGTGATTTCGCTTCCGCAAGAGTCGCACACTGCGCAAGAATCCACGGGATAAATTCAAACTGAGCCACATTCCGGCATCCATCCTTCGGTTCCTGATAAACCGCGTTTCCCACAAAATTCAGCCCGGCCATGCCAAGTCCCTTTTCATTTACCGCATCGTAATACAGGGGAAAACCCGCCATATGTGCCATTCCGATGATCGCATAGTGATGCTCCAGCTTCCCGTCAAACCGAAAGGCAAGCGGGTAATTACGCGGCATTACCGCAATCTCCTCTCCGTAGGAAAATTCATAGTCCAGGGTTCTTCCCATATAAAAATCTTTTGACTGATACGTTGCTGCTGTACACATAACACGTCCTCGCTTTCTTTTACTGCTCACATAAAATATTCTTATCAGTTTCTGTTCGTGTCCCTCTTTCCAGTATTTCCTCACTTTCAAAGCCTTATAACTCACTACAACAACTATAGCACCAAAACAGGAAAATTACCATGGCAGATCTATGATATATCCATCCTGTTTCGCGAAAAAAAGCCTGCTCCCTTCTCAGGCAACAGACTCTTTTACCACACGTATCGTTCCGTTTTCCACCAGCTCTTCAAAGACCCTTGCCAGCTTCGGATCAAACTGACGTCCTTCTTCTTCCCGAAGAATCTTCAGCACGCGTTCGACCGGAATGCCGTCTTTGTAGCAGCGCTTTGAGGTCATTGCATCAAAGGAATCCGCCACACACAGAATACGTGCAGTCAGAGGAATATTCTCTCCCGCAATCCGTCTTGGATACCCTTTTCCGTCATAACGTTCATGATGACCAATCACCGCCGGGATCACATAATCCAGCGAAGGCAGATGACGGATAATTCCGATGGATGCCTCCACATGCCCCTTGATCACATCGTATTCGTCATCCGTCAACCGCCCGGGCTTGTTCAAAATGCTCTCCGGAATTCCGATCTTTCCGATGTCGTGAAGCAGAGCCGCCTGACGCACGATCTCAATCACATCAGAATTCAGATTCAGCGCTTTTGCAAGCTCCGTCGCATAGTATGCCACATTCTTCGAATGCTGGAATGTATAATGATCCTTTGTATTGATTGCCGCAGTGAGTGCGTAGATCGTCGACTCATATTCCTGATAAATATGCTCGTGATCTGTCTGCCCTTCCTTCGCGCTCAGCTTCTCTTGGATCAGTGTATCAAATACCTTGATGCCGTTCTTTCCATTCCGCTTTACATGGTAAACAGCCATATCCACGTTCTCGAGAAGTTCCCCGACCGTCCGCGCCGCATACGGTGCCGCACTAATGCCGGCACTGACGGTCAGTACCTTCAGCGTACAGTCCTCTGAGTGCTGGTTCATCGCAAAAATCTGCTTCTGAATGGATTCTGTCAGGTTCTTTGCCGCATAAACATCATACTTCGGAAGCAGCACGGCAAATTCCTTCCCGGTATATCGCGCCACATACCCATTATCGCCGACACTCGCCTGAATGATCCTGCCGATCTGTTTCAGCGTTTCATCCCCCTGCTTCGTACCATACAGCTGATTGTAAAGCTTGAAATCATCCAGATTAAGGATCACCAGCGCAAGCGAACCCTCTTTGTTTTTCTCGAACTCCTCATTGAGTACCTCTGTAAAATATTTCCGGTTCAGAAGTCCGGTCAGTTCATCTGTCCGTGCCTCGTAATAAGCCTGCTCATAAAGCCGTGCATTTTTGATCGCAATTGATGCCACAGAGGCAATCGAGTTGAGCAGCTTCAGATCATTGTTATCCAGCTTCTTATGTCCCTTCTTTTCTCCCAAAAGAAGTACACCCACCAGATCTTCATCGTCCTTCAGTCCGATGCATGCTTCAATCTTCTGATCTCTCAGCTGTTTTTTCTCTGCTTCCCACATGGCTTTATATTCCACAGTTGTCCTGAATTCCCGCATGAGGATGCCTTCGCTCTTTTTCAGCCAGCACACCATCGGATTGTCCTTTTTCAGACGAAAGGAACGGTCATCCAAAGGTCCATCACTATACTTCATCAGATAATCACCGCTTTGCAGCTCCTGAATACAGATATAGATGCCTTCTACCTGTACCGTGCGCCGGATCACATGAATGATCTCATCCAGAATGTCCTGGACACAGAGGCTCCTGGATACGGCAGCGCTGAAATTTTTGAGATCCTCCGCCTGCTGCAGCTCCTCTTTGACAAATACGTTTTTCATAATCTCACGCCAGACAAATGCCAGAAGCATTGCTGTTCCCAGAAAACACACAGAAAATACCAGGGAATAATAATTTGAGGTCTGCGGAAGAATCTGCTGCAGTGCATCCGCAATATAAGGTGATAAGTTAAAGTAGAGCACAAAATTCAGCAAGAGCCCGACACCATAACACAGCCCCTCAGATGCCAGGAGCCGCAAACAGTCTTCTCCGTATCAGTGCATACAGAATTAAAAATGCATTGACCAATCCACCAAGAATATCTATCGGGAATCCGGAAAACGCCGGTATCAGAAGCGCGATCTGTCCGGCAAACAAAAAACAGATACCAAGAATGATCGGCTGAAACTGTTTGCCCATCGTCCGGTTTTTCCGGCAGAAGTGCAGCAGTACACTTAGCACATGGATCACAGTCAGTCCACCCGCTGCAAAAAGTAAAATCACATGCCAGTTTGTCCGATAGACAAACGAGAGTTTTTCACCCGTCCTCACCAGCTCCGGCGGTGCCAGCAAAAATCCATGCGGCACATTGACTGCGAATAAAAACAGATACAGCACACCATAAAAAATACTTCCGATTTTTTTCGTTTTCCCTGCAAATTCCGTAATAAAACGATAGTATCCAAAGGGCAGGGCAAACAGCCCAAACAATGATACGTGATACCAGAACCGGTACCCGGGCCAGATCAGATTTCTCATAAAAAGAGAACCTCCGGTCCAGCAGATCATCGCGATGAGCAGGATCAGAAAGCTGTTCGCAATCTTATTCCGCCGTGCTGCCAGCATCAGAAGCAGCATAAAAACGTAACAAAAAAGTGCAATGCACGAAATATATCCATAGGTTCCCATCGTTTTATCTCCAGTTGCTTTTCTGTATCTGAATCAATTCCGTCAGTTCTCTCTTTGGCGGATTCATATGCCGGATCTCTTTTCCGTTTTTTTTCCGGTATGCCTCAAAACTTCCGCACCGCAAAATCGTCACGACCAGAGGATCCATTCCGAGTATCTTTTTCAGATCGCGGTAATCCTGATCGATATATTTAAAATATGTCGTCAGAATCTCCCTCAGAATCTCTGTGCTCACTGCCCGCTGTACAAACGCTTCTGATTCCATTTCCACATACAGATGCAGAAACGGCCGGTTCTGTTCATTAAATTCTTTTGCCGCCGTCCAATGTATCACCGGAAGACCGGATAAGCGAATCGCACTTATGATCCCATTTTCAGATATTCTTGTAAATCCCGCAATATCTATAATCGAAGGCACACGGTCAATATATTCAAAACGTGGAATTTTTGTCCCATCCTCCCGGTTTGACAGCCCAACACAGCGATATACATCACCGCAGCGATACCGGACAAACGCACCGCCCTTTAACACCGTCAGCACCAGCTCATATTTTTCACCCGGCAGCACCTCATTCATCAGAAGTGTCTGTGGAATAAAATCCGGATGTTCCTCCAGCTCCTCCATATCTTTTTCTGTGATAAACTCATAGAAACAGCTGTCCGGAAAAAAGTACATGCCATTGCGCGTCCAGCTTTCCGTTCCGATCAGAGACGGTTCTGTACCGGCAAAAATCTCCATTGGCCGGATTCCCCATAACTCCTCCAGCTCATCCTTATAACAGCGGTTGTCCGTTCCCGCTACCATAAATCCCTTCAGCCCGAACAGGTCTTTGGGACGAATCGGCCGGCCTTCTTTTTTGCTTACATGCTTTGCCCGGGCCATCCGGTAAAGCATATGCGGCTCACAGCCAAGCAGACTGCGCAGATTGCCGCCGCTCCCTCCTGATGATGCCAGACTCTGACTCACTGCATACGTCACACTTCCCAGACCGAAAAACAGCTCTACATCCTTTTGCAGTGCCAGCTTAAATCCAAGCTTATTACGCTGACTGAATGTCATATTTACTGCTTCCTTTACCTCCGGCAGAAAACGAATATCTGTCTCCTCGCCAAGAAGCAGCGGCAGAAGCCCCGTTGCATACGGCAGCGGCGCCAGCCCGTAAAGCATCTTATCTCCTTCCTCGTAGGAAAAATGTCCCTTCTCCTCACTTGTTGCCAAAAGCAGGCAGGCCACAACATTATTCCGAAACGTATCCAGCATACTTCGTGTATACGGTGCCACCTTGATCGGATGCTTTCCGCCTTCCCATGTTGTCTGAATCCAGATCACCGGATTTCCCGGAAGACTTTCCGCCTGCTTTCTCAGAAGAATATCCGCATAATCCTCATACGTTGTCAGCGGAACCATCCTGCGGAACTCTTCTATCGTCTGCGGTCTTTTCCCCTTCAGAATCAATGAACCAAGCTCACAGCTGCTAAAAAGCTGAATCTGTTCTTCCATCAGGCGATTCTGAATCTTCATATATTCTTCAATGTTCAGATCCAGAAATCCACAGTATTGATTCCAGATTTCCCGATATTCCCGCTTTTGCAGTCGTTCGCTAAGGCTCATTTTTTCATCTCCCTTCTGAAAAAGCCAAAACACCTTCCGGCACTTTTCCGGTTTGGAAAGAGAAACGGAGTCGTTTTTCTGTATTTCTCATAATCATAAAACGTCTGTGGAAAAATCACCCGATCCTGCAGACAAATGTAGCAGACATTCCATGCTGTCAAAAGAGCACCGTCCACAACAGCACGCACTGTTCCGATCATAAGTGCAAGTGCCAGATAAAAAAGTGCAAACCACAGAACGCCGGGATGACGGCACAGTGCATACATGCCTTTCGTATACGTTTTTCTTCTGTGATTTTCTTCCACATACGTTTCTCCAAACGGTAATGCAAAAAACAGAGTATACACCATCAGTCCGAAAAAAAACAATGCAAATATTCCAAAAAACACCGCACACAGCGGCTGCTTCCTCATCCCATCAAAACCATCTGCAATAATTCCGACACTGGAAAAAGCCACTAACAGAGTCCCCAGTAAAAAGAACCTCTGAAGCAGCTTGTTTTTCCACGTAATGCTGTTGATGTCATAAAGAAAATAGCACAGAAAACCTGCACATCCAGTCCATTCCACCCAAGTCATTCTCGTTTTCCGTTTCATTCCATATCGTTTGTTTTCACGCAGGATCAGATCTCCGATCTGACATCCAGATACGCAGTCCTTCTGCTGTCTGGTACCAGGATTTTTCGCTATGGCATCATTATATAATACCTCCATTCGATACGCAAGCGATATTGCAGAGAACTTAGGTCATTTGCGACTGCTTAGTAACTGTTTGGAGGACGCGGATATTTGCAATCCGCTTCACTGCCTGTAGGAGGGCTGTGAAATAAAAAGAGGCCGAAATTCCAAAATCAGAATTTCGACCCCGTTCAGGCCATCTTTGCGATCTGCCTTTTTTCTTTTAACTAATGCAGCTTACATCAGCCTTACAGTGCAATACCCTGTGCGATCATTGCATCTGCAACCTTTTCAAATCCGGCGATGTTTGCGCCTGCTACATAATTGCCTTCTACACCGTATCTCTTTGCTGCATCAGAAATCTTTACGTAGATGTTGTTCATCATCTCTTTAAGCTTTGCATCTACCTCTTCTGCGGTCCAGCTCAGACGCATGCTGTTCTGGCACATCTCAAGTGCGGAGGTACCTACGCCACCTGCGTTGGATGCCTTGCCCGGCAGGAACAGAAGTCCGCTCTCCAGGATGTAATCTGTCGCTTCTCTGGTAGTCGGCATGTTTGCACCCTCTGCTACAACCTGGCAGCCGTTTGCTTTCAGTGCCTTTGCATCGTCAAGGTTCAGCTCGTTCTGTGTTGCGCACGGAAGTGCAATGTCACATTTTACAGACCAGATGCCTTTGCCTTCTGTATAAACTGCACTCGGAACTGCCTCAGCATACTCTTTGATTCTGCCGCGGCGAACTTCCTTGATGTCTTTTACAATGTCAAGCTTGATGCCTTCCGGATCGTAAACGTATCCGTTGGAGTCGCTCATTGCAACAACCTTTGCGCCAAGCTGCTGTGCCTTCTCTGTAGCGTAGATTGCAACGTTTCCGGAGCCGGATACAACAACGGTCTTGCCTGCGATGTCAATGTTATGATCCTTGAGCATTGCATCCAGAATGTATACAAGTCCATAGCCGGTCGCCTGTGTACGGATCAGAGAACCACCCCAGGTCAGTCCCTTTCCGGTCAGCACGCCTTCATATTTTCCGGTCAGTCTCTTGTACTGTCCATATAAATAGCCAATCTCTCTTCCGCCTACACCGATATCTCCAGCCGGTACGTCCTCGTCTGCTCCGATGTACTTGGACAGTTCGGTCATAAAGCTCTGGCAGAATGCCATAACTTCACGGTCCGATTTTCCCTTCGGATCGAAGTTGGAACCGCCCTTGCCGCCGCCGATCGGCAGACCTGTCAGAGAGTTCTTAAATGTCTGCTCAAAACCAAGAAATTTCAGGATGCCCTGGTTTACAGACGGATGGAATCTCAGACCTCCCTTGTACGGTCCGATTGCGCTGTTGAACTGTACACGGTAACCTTTGTTGATCTGTACCTTGCCATTGTCATCTACCCACGGAACCTTGAAAGAAATAATACGCTCCGGCTCTACCAGACGCTCAAGCAGGCTGACTGCTCTGTACTGCTTCTCATTTGCATCGATCACCAGTTTCAGTGAATCCAGTACTTCTTTTACGGCCTGATGGAACTCCGGCTCACCCGGGTTCTGTGCTACAACTCTCTCGTAGATCTCTTCTGTATAAGACATATGAATTGGCCCCCTTGCCTGATAAATTTATGCGGTATAATCGGAAAACATAGTTTCCGCTGCCGCGTCTCCTCACGGATATCCTGTTATCGCAAAGCAGATGTCTGTCATTTTGCCTGCGTATAAATCCCGTCACCCACAGGCTGTATTTTATCTGCCGTATAACCTAAAATCCCCGCGGCTGCGCCGCGGGTATCTATGTCTGCTCCGTCACACACATGCGATTATTATACACTACCAAAAATCATTTGGCAATTATTTTTTGCATCAATACGCTATTACTTTAACGTTGTGCTATCTCAATGTGTTTTTGTTACGGCTGCGAAGCGGATCTTTGCAATCCGCTTCACCTCCAAATATACTCTGATACCAGATGATCTATTTACTTGCCGGAGTTACTGTTATTGCTGTCATCTGCCTGGCTCTGGTAATCTGCTGCAGCACCCAGGGTCAGTGTTACTTTCTGCTCCTCATATCCATCGCCGGACTGGCGGCTGATGGTAACCGGAACCTCCTCGCCTGCTGCATAGTAAGCAAGTGTCTCTTTCAGGCCGGACATGCTTGTCACACTGCTGCCATCAAACTTTGTGATGATGTCACCTTTCTTCAGGCCTGCATCCTCTGCCGGGCTTCCTTCACTGACATCTGTGACATAAAAGCCCTCCGGGATGCCGTAGAGCTCTGACATTTCATTCGAAACCGCCTGGCCGGTGATTCCGATATAAGCGCTGTCCTCTTCGCTGACGGTCTCCGTTCTTGTCTTCTTATTCATCAGATCCTCAAGGATCGGTTTTGCAGTAGAAATCGGAATCGCATAACCCATACCCTCAACACCGTTTGCAGATGCCTTTGCGGAGTTGATGCCAATGACTCTGCCCTGCATATCAAGCAGTGCACCGCCGCTGTTGCCCGGATTGATGGCTGCATCTGTCTGAATCAGTGTCTGCTCGTTGCCCTCGATCTGTATCGTACGGTTCAGAGCGCTGACGATACCGGTCGTTACGGACTGGCCATAACCAAGTGCATTACCAATTGCAACAACCTGCTGACCAACTACCAGATCATCCGAATCACCGATCTCCGCGATCTTGATTGCATCCATCGTGTCATCGGAAATATCGTCCAGTTTGCCCGCTACAACTGCCAGGTCATTTGCTGCATCGGTTCCTTTAACAACCGCCTCATACGCGGAGCCGTCTGCAAAACCAACGGTAAGTTCTGTTGAGTTTTCTACTACGTGGTTGTTCGTACAGATCAAAAGCTCATCATCATTCTGTCCGATGATGATTCCGGATCCTGCACTTGTGCTCTCCTCTGTATAAGACGGAGCGCCGTATCCGTATCTGCTGAAGTAGTTCTGCACTTCCTGTACTGATTTATTTGTAATCGATACGACTGCCGGCATTACCGCCGCTGCCACATCGCTGACTCCTGTGATCGTGCCGTCCGTGGAAACCTCCGCGGTATCGATATCAGAGCTTGTAGAGATCAGCTCCACTTTTTTACTGCTTGTAAGAGAAACATCGTTTGCACTGTCCTTATCTGCAAATCCCATCAGTCCGGTAACTGCACCTGCCGTTAAAACGCCTGCACATAAAAGAGAAATCAATGTCTGTTTTTTCATATATAAGACCTCCTTAGTCTTTGTATCTCAGAAACTCCCGGAAGCTTCCGGCACCCGGGTTTTGATCACCGGAGCCTTTCTTTTTGCTTCCTTTTGTTCCTGTTGTCCTTTTCTTTTTCTTTATGCTGACAGTATAACGGCTTCCTTTGACTGAATTGTGATTAAAATGTGGTGTTTCTGTGAAATCGGACATTTTTTCTGGAAAATACAGGATTTTTCAGAGACAAACCTGCCTCT
>OGPP01001483.1_pt1 | contig 17441 bp, 20 predicted proteins | sample 1553021 | NCBI WGS metagenome assembly OGPP01 (sample SAMEA2580217, study PRJEB22360) | human gut metagenome | biome: human gut; feature: human-associated habitat; material: faeces | place: Denmark | collected 2008/2010
GTTTTATCACAAGGTAATAATTTACTTCTTCATACCAAAAATCAAATGAATAACCATCGCTATAACAGAAACGATGATAGATGCGATTGTGGCTTGTATGAAATCTCCTGTAAACTGTCCATAAATAAAATAATCAAACACACCAACAATCAATTCAAAAATAATAAAGCATAATAAGCAAGAAAATAAATAAACTATAAAATATTTAACCATTTATCTCCTTATTATATTTAGTAACTTAATATTTTTCAAAATATCTGGATAATTAGCTAGTAGCTTATTTAACAACATCTTATCATAAGATAATATTATTAAACTAATAGTTTAAAATAACAAAAGGAAATATATCCTTGAATCTTTTTAAAGTTAAAGAATTTTGCTCTAATGCTTTTAAGGCATCGTGATTAGAAATAGGAATATCTAGGTCATTCCCAAATCGTTTAATAGCAATTCCATATATGGCATTATCTTCATCCTCTGTCAAAATCGGATCTGGTGTGAATCCAATAATCTTTATTAATTCATAGTATGACCCATGAAAATCAATCAAATCAAAAATATATAACGGTAAATTACTAATCTCATCATTAGCAATTACATATTCAACCCACTCATTAAATTCTTTATTTGTGATAGCTCCTTTAATAAAGCAAGACTTCACAAACCCAATATCTTCACTTGACTCTCTAGTTAATCTAAATTTATTTTTCATCGCTTATTCTTCATTATCTTTGCTATCCTTCATCGCATGAATCAAGGATTCATACACTCTATCTTGCCAAGTCAATAATATCATTGTAAAAGTCAATTACATCTTTTGTTTTTACTATCCATTCAGATATCTTAAAACCATCTTCATTTAAGACCTCTCGTTCATTTACATATTCATTGATTTTAGACGCATCAAATTCTGGGAAATCATCTACAAATATTATCTTATTTTGAACATAAGAAAGTTCCCCATCATAATAAATAATCCATACAGAAATAAAATTTAAAGATTCTGTCTCATGCATAGATGTAATAAGTGCTGAATGTTGCTTTTTTTCTATCCCATCAGCTATGGATGTAGCCCAGTTCTTTTTATATTCTTCAATACCCCAGTAGTCTATTGGAATATGCAATTCTTCTACATATTCACCCAAAGAGATCGAGGCCAAAACATGCATTCCATTTTCATTATTAATGGACACGCCTTTATCTTTAAAGAAAATACCAAACATTATTAATCCTTAACTTCAATTAGTGAAATGGATTTCACAAATCTAGTTTAATCACCAATTAAACCTCTCAACAATCATACCAAAAATTGTTCATTCTTAAACCAATTGAACGAGCCGTTTGAACTAACTAATTTTCCTCATAGTCAAAGCAATCGTAAAAGGAATGCTTTTACACGCCGGATTGCATAAGAGCTTAGGCAAGCAATCCCGACAAAAATAGAGGAGTAGATTTATGAAATCTAAATTGATGAAAGGGTTAGTGATTGTTGCATTAGCAGGAAGTTTAACCGCTTGTGAAATGGACAGACAACAACGTCATACTGCAACAGGTGCAGCAATCGGCGGTGTAGCCGGTGGTTTATTAGGTGGTGATATTGCCACAACACTCGGCGGTGCAGCATTGGGTGGTGTAATCGGTAGTCAAGTGAATAAAGGCGGAGACTACGATGACAGAGAATATCGCCATCATAAAAAACATAAAAGACATCACCACCACAGAAGACATCGTGATTGGGATGACGACTGGGATGATTAATTCAAAATACAGATAAAAATGACCGCACTTTTGAGATACAAATCAAAGTGCGGTCGTTTTTTAGGGATTATTTATGAATTAATAAGGATTACCACCAGCCAAGTAGTTTCATCCATAATCCACCCACACCAAACCAAATCACTAATGAAAGGATGGAAACAATAAAGCTCACGCCCCACCATTGACCGGTTGAGTTATAACCTGAGCCGTATAAAGCAGGACCAGGGCCACCAGCATATTGCGTTAAACTCATGGATAATGTTGAGGTGTAACCTAAACCAATTGCAGCAATGATTGGTGGTGTACCCACAGCGATAGCCGCTGCCACGAAAGCGAGATACATTGCGGAAATATGCGCCATGGCTGAAGCAAAGAAATAGCGGGTATAGAAATACACCAACACTAAAATAGTAAAGGCAACTGGCCAACTGAAACCGCCCACAGATGAGGAAATGTGGGTGGAAATCCAAGTGATTGCGCCGTATTTATTGAGTGCATTTGCCATCATCACCAATACCGCAAACCAGAACATCGTATCCCATGCGGTGGTTTCTGCCACGATATTTTTCCAGCTCATAATATTGGTTAATAATAAAATCACTAAACCGATAAACGCTGAAATTGTTGCAGGGATATGGAAGACTAAATCACCCACCGTCCAAAGGAATAAAAGAAGGATAAAGTCTAGGGCAAGAATACATTCTGCTTTGCTCATTGGACCCATGCTTTTTAATTCTTCACGTGCCATTTCTGCCATTTTAGGCGTATCTTTTAATTCTGGCGGATAAATTAAATACACGAAATAAGGTAAGACGATTAAGCTCACAATACCTGGTACGATTGCCCCTAAGAACCATGTCATCCAAGTGATTTCTACACCTTGGCTTTTCGCAAGCTCTGCAATTAACGGGTTACCCGCCATGGCGGTTAAGAACATGGTACAAATAATGGTATCGATTTGAGAGACAGCAATCGCTAAGAAAGCACCTGCACGACGAGCAGTTGGACCCGGTTTGGACTCATATGCATCGGCAATAGATTGCATAATAGGGTACATAATACCGCCCCCACGCGCAGAAGCTGAAGGAATACCCGGACCAATAACAACATCAGCCAACGCCATACCATAGGCCACACCCATCATTTTTTTACCAAAACGACCAACGAAGTACAGCGCGATACGTTTACCTAAACCGGTTTTAATCACCGCGCGAGATAAAAACATAGCAATAGCAATCAACCAAATTGTGCCGTTTGCAAAACCGGATAACATGCCGACATCACCTTGTTTTGGCGAAATTGGCGTAAGCCCAGTCAAGCCACTAATCACTAAGGCAACTAGCGTTGCAGCACCCATAGGCATTGCTTTAGCGATAATAGCCACAATGGTTGCCACAAACAGTGCTAGCATTCCCCATGCTTTTGCGGATAAGCCTTCTGGCGTTGGGATTAACCAAATCCCTAAACCAACGATGACGGCAATCAGCAGCCCTTGCCATTTAAAGCCAAGTTTGACTTCTACTGCTGGAATTTTACTTTCCATAGGATAACTCCTGGATAAATGAACAAAAAAATAATTCATCACGTATAACAACCGTGACGCAATCGATTAAATAGCAATCACAAAGATACCACTTATTTAGTATGAGTAAAGATTTAAGAGATGTTTTTAATAAAATTTGATGAAAACTTGATGCAGATTAAAAAATAACTTTAAGAATGAAGAAATTGATTCACGCGTTCAAGCACAGCTTTTCTCACGTTATCCTTTTCAAAAAGGATTTCATGTTTTGCTTGAGGTACAAGCATGGATTCTGCATGCGGGAAAAGTGCGGTCAATTTTTCAAGATTTTTGTTATCCACAATTTTTTCCTTTTCCGCTTGTAGAATAAGTACAGGTGTTTCCACTCTTGGAATGATTTTAGGGAGCGCTTTGATTGCATTTAAACACAAATGTACCCAGCGGAAAGTTGGGCCGCCTAAGTGAATAGCAGCGCGTTTTCGATTAACTCGGTTCATCCATTTCATTCGCGTTTTAGAATGGCTAAGTTCATTAAGGTTTAAATCTGCCGGTTTGTAATGTCCTTTACCAAAAACATAGCGATGACCTTGACCAAATGCCATCATCGTTGCAATAATGACTTCATCTCGTAACGGATGTTTCATGGGAACGCCAAAGAAAGGCGAAGAAAGCACAGCCTTTTTAATATGATGATCGTAATTGGCCAGATAATAGGTGGAAATTAAAGCGCCGAGGGAATGTGCGAGAATATATTGTGCTTGATAAGCATAAAGTGCGGTCGTTTTTTCAATGATTTTTGCCATATCATCGGTATAAAAACGAAACTCATCTAAATGCCCTTTTTGAGGAATAATACGCTGTGAATAACCTTGTCCTCGGTGATCGAAAAGCAATACATCATAACCTTGTTGATAAAAATCATAAGCCAACTCAGTCCATTTCAGCATATTTTCTGCTCGACCATTGACCAAAATCATCAATTTTCTGACTGCACTTTCAGGTTGAACCAAATGACGATAAGCCAATTTGATATTTCGTTCGCCAGAAAGATATTGCGTAGGAAATTGCTCAAAAAAAGGCAATAACTCCGCAAGAGCAAATTGATGAAAATGAGGTTCTCTGATCATAATTTTTTAACAAAAAATAGTATTGGGATAGTAATAACAGATATGACGATATAAGGTATTTTTAATTCGATCCAAGCATAGTGAAATAAGCTTGAAAGCTCAAGTGTATTTCCTAAATCAGTACTATCAAAGGTGATAAAAACTGAACCCAATAACCATAAAAGCCCAAGCCACAAACAACCGATAATAAAGTAAGATAATTTCTGAGAAATAATAAAAGGAAACAATGCTAAAAATGCAACAGTTATCGTTGTAAATAACATATTAAACGTATATTCACAACGCGCTTCAGACAAAAACTCATCCGTGTAATTTTAGCATGTTGTTACAAAGGTTTCAGGATAACCAAGGCGTGAAACAAACCAATATTGCAAAACAAATGTCATTAAAGAAATTGTAATAAAAACAAAGATAGATCGTAGCATATTATCTTTTGTAGTAATGAAAAGGGCGTAGTGAATACGCCCTTTGTAGTGAAAATAAAACTTATGCCACCAATTGTTTTAAAATGCGGCGAACTGGCTCTGCAGCACCCCATAATAATTGGTCACCTACAGTGAATGCCGCTAAGTATTCTGGACCCATTGCCAATTTACGTAAACGACCAACCGGTACGCTTAATGTACCTGTTACTTTAGCTGGGGTTAATTCACGTAATGTGGTTTCTTTGTCGTTTGGAATCACTTTAACCCATTCATTGTGAGACGCTAAAATTTGTTCGATTTCTTCTAACGGTAAGTCTTTTTTCAGTTTGATGGTGAATGCTTGGCTGTGGCAACGTAATGCACCGATACGTACGCATAAACCATCAACAGGAATTGGGTTGTCGCTTAAACCTAAGATTTTATTGGTTTCTGCATAACCTTTCCATTCTTCTTTAGTTTGTCCTGTTTCTGGAAGAAGTTTGTCAATCCAAGGGATTAAACTACCACCTAATGCTGCACCGAAGTTATCCGTTGGGAAGCTATCAGAACGCATTTCTGCAGTCACTTTACGTTCAATATCTAAAATAGATGAAGCAGGGTCTTTTAATTCGCTTGAAACCGCTTGCTCTAATAAGCCCATTTGTGAAATCAATTCACGCATATTTTTTGCGCCTGCACCTGAAGCCGCTTGATAAGTTGCAACAGACACCCATTCCACTAAATCTTTTTCAAATAAACCACCGATAGCCATCAACATTAAGCTCACGGTACAGTTACCACCTACGAAAGTTTTAATGCCTTTTTTCAAACCTTCAGAAATTACGTGTTGGTTTACCGGATCAAGCACGATAATTGCATCATCTTTCATACGTAGTGCAGACGCTGCATCAACCCAATAACCATCCCAACCTGTTGCTTTTAATTTTGGATAGACTTCATTGGTATAGTCGCCACCTTGGCAGGTCACGATAATGTCTAATTTTTTGAGTTCATCAATGTCGAATGCATTTTTAAGCTCCCCTGCCTCTTTTCCTGCAAATACAGGGGCTTTTTGACCTGCTTGAGAAGTGGTGAAGAAAACTGGATTAATATTGGCAAAATCTTGCTCTTGCACCATACGATCCATTAATACGGAACCGACCATTCCGCGCCAACCGATAAAACCGACGTTTTTCATGAATTTTTCCTTATTTTATGTTGTGTTGAATGGGTCTATTAATTACAGGCTTTATGCTACAAAATCAAGCTTTTTTAGAAAAAATGAGGCTTTGTTTAATTTTTCTCAATAAAAAATCCCCTTTCGGGGATTTATTGATTATTTATCTGCTTTTTTCGTGGTTTTCTTTACCGTTTTTTTCGGCTCAGATTTACCTTCAGATTTGACCGCACTTTTCTTTGTCGTGGTAGACTTTGCGGTCTTCTCTTTTGTCGTTGCGGATTTAGTCGCTTTTTTCTTTGGCTTTTCAGCTAAATTTGCTGCTTTCCATTCCTCAAATTTTTCAAGTAACACTTTACCCATTGGGCTTGGATCACCTGTAAATAAGGTTTGTAAGCCGTTATTTTCAATGATATGACGACGAAGTTCTAAACGTTCTTGATGGTTTTCTGCTAAACGAATTGCACATTCAACATATTCATCTACCGTATTTGCAATTAACCATTCTGGTAAACCTAAACGTTTGAATAACCCTTCATCAATATGTTCATGGACTTCTGCACCCGTTTTACATACTCCCACTAAACCTAATGTCACCATATCAATAATGCCATTCGTATTACCAAATGGGAATGGATTTACCATCATATCGCAGTTATGCAAAATACGAAGATATTGATCATAAGGTGCATGTGGATAAGCTGTCGCATCATTGCCTAAATAAGACTTAATAAAACGCTCAACATAAGGATGGGTCACACCACTAGATTGACCTAATGCAAAGTGGAAATGAACCTTAACATTAGCACGATCACGAATAGCCTTTAATGCAGCCAAGAAATATGGGTTAAGCTTCATTGTAGTAGAAGCAATACCAATATTCACCACTTCAGGATTTTCACGTAAACGATACTCTACGTGTTGCGGTGCAAGCGCTGAAGGCACATAAGGTAAGGCATCTTTTGGTAAACGCAATAATTGCTCACTGAAGCATTTTTCAGAACCAACGTAGTCATCTTCTACAATCACATATTCAATAAAATCAGAATGTGTCGTAGCAGGATGACCTAAAGCAATCACTTGAACTGGTGCAAGGCGAATATTGCTTGCGAAAATAGCCGTTAAATCCATCCCAATACTTGGCATATAAAAAACCGCTGCGCCATTTTCCTCACAAATCGCTTTTAAATGATCTAATTTAAAGACAACATTATTGCCTTCTAATACATGAAATTCATCAAATACAGCTTTACCTGCTTCATCTACAGCATCATTACCTACACCAATTAAATAGAAACGTTCGCGAGCAGCAATCATTGAAGTGGAATGCGTACGGTAAATTGAATGAGATGAATGGAAATGCTCCAATAACACCACCATGACGGGTTTGCCATTACGCTCACCTAATTTAGTGACATCGCGATCTGTCCATCCACCTTCCAATAAATGACGACGAATAACTTGGTTTAATGCTTTTTTCACCCAATGTTTATTTTCAGCAATATCGTAGCTGCAATGCATATACACATCGTGTGAAATGGCACTCGGTACATTATTTAAGTTTTCAATTGTCGCTAATTTTTCAGGGAACCATTGTAAAAGCGTACCACGCTTAGAGAACGATTGATCAGTACCGATAAAACGGGGTGATTGCAATGCAAAACAAAGGGATGCACATAATTCTGGATCTAAATTCCATAAAGCATCCAGATTCACGTTTATATTTGATTCCGGCAAATACAAAATACAGAATTTAATTAATGATGATCTTGCATTATCTAAATGAAAATCAGATAAATTAGTTTTATCTGGATTGCGGTTATAGGTTTGCAATACATGATCGGCATTTACAAATGGAGATGATGCAAAAATCATATTAATCCAACGTTGTAAGGTAAAGAAACGTTGTGCCCCGCCTTCAGAAATATCTAATTTAGGATCAGAAAATAGCTCGCTCATTGCTACCGCTACACGGGTACAAAAATGCTTAATTTTATCTTGTACTAATTCATCATTTAATTGGCTAGGATAATCAATTTCAATGCCTTCAACGCCACCAAAATTAGTATCAATTTTGCTTAAAATATCGAGTAATTCTACGCAAGCTGCTTCATAATTTTTTGCCGCAACTTCTTGTTCAAAACGGATAACACTTGGTTGTTTTTGTGTTTCTGCCATTTTTTAATTCCTTTGGTAAAAAATAAATAAGATTAATAATTAACAGGTTCCCCACAGATCGTATTCATCTGAATGGGTAATGGTTACTTTAATAAATTCGCCCACTTTCACAGGCGTGCCACTTAGATTTTCAATATAAACTAAGCCATCAACTTCGGGTGCATCGGCTTTTGTACGGCCGATAATACCTTCGTCATCAATTTCATCCACAATTACATCAAGCGTTTGGCCAATTTTTTGTTTTAATCGTTCAGCCGAAATTTCTTGTTGTAATTGCATAAAGCGGTGGAAACGTTCTTCTTTTACATCTTCAGGCACTTGGTCGGCCATTTCAGTTGCAGGAGCGCCTTCTACTGGGCTAAATTTGAAACAGCCCACGCGATCAAGTTGTGCTTCTTTTAAGAAATCCAATAACATTTGGAAGTCTTCTTCTGTTTCACCTGGGAAACCTACGATAAAAGTTGAACGCAGCGTTAAATCTGGACAAATCTCACGCCATTGCTTGATACGCTCTAAAGTGCGGTCAATTTTTCCTGGTCTTTTCATTGCTTTTAAAATTTTCGGACTCGCATGTTGTAATGGAATATCCAAATAAGGCAACAATAAACCTTCTGCCATTAATGGAATTAAATCATCCACATGAGGATAAGGATAAACGTAATGTAAACGCACCCAAATACCTAATTTACCAAGCTGTTTACACAAGGTCATTAAGTCATTTTTAATTGGCATACCATTCCAGAAAGCGGTTTTCACGCCACCTTCTTTGCGTTGTGTATCCATCGCATAAGCAGAAGTATCTTGTGAAACAACCAATAACTCTTTCACACCCGCATCAGCAAGACGTTTTGCTTCATCCAATACTTGCGTAATAGAACGGCTTTCTAAATCCCCACGTAATGAAGGGATTATACAGAATGTACAACGATGATCACAGCCTTCTGAGATTTTCAAATAAGCGTAGTGTTTTGGTGTTAATTTCACCCCTTGTTTTGGTACAAGGCTGGTGTAAGGATTATGCTCTGGTTTCGGTACATATTTGTGTACTTGTGCCATTACCGTTTCATAACTGTGCGGACCGCTCACTTCCAATACTTTCGGGTGAACTTGACGAATTTGATCTTCTTTAGCCCCCAAGCAGCCGGTCACAATCACACGTCCGTTTTCTTCCAACGCCTCTCCAATGGCTTCTAGGGATTCCTGTACAGCGCTATCAATAAAACCGCAAGTATTCACAATAACCAAGTCCACATTTTCATAACTTGGCACAATGTTATACCCGTCAGTACGTAATTCAGTCAGAATACGTTCAGAATCCACTAAATTTTTAGGACAACCTAAACTTACAAAGCCAATATTCGGCGTTGATTTTTGCATAAATTTATTCTCAGCTATCATCATCTTTCAAAACTTTAGATTTTACTCAATTTCAAGCCGAAAGGCGATAAATTAAAGGTAAATTGATTGTAAATTTGCCCATTAAAGTCCTTTTTTCAGGTAGAATAACGCCCGTTTTTTTATTTACTCATATTCATTATTAACATGGAAAATTCTTTTCTTTTTTCGACCGCTCTTGAACAGACGGCTTATTTACTTATCCTAGGGAAAATGCTACTAGCACTTGTACTTGGCGGGATTATTGGCTTAGAACGTGAACTTAAACACAAACCGGTTGGGGTCAAAACCTGTGCCATTATTGCGGTGACGACTTGTGTACTGACGATTGTCTCCATTCAAGCCGCAGAACATTATGCGCAAGTTTCAGATAATATCCGAACTGACCCTATGCGACTTGCCGCACAAGTAATCAGTGGCATCGGTTTCTTAGGTGCAGGGGTAATTTTGCACAAGAAAAATGATGCGATTTCAGGCTTAACCACAGCTGCCATTATTTGGGCAGCAGCGGCTATCGGTGTGGCAACAGGTGCAGGCTTTATTTTTGATGCGATTATTGCCACTTTAATGATTTTAATCGCTATCCGTATCAGCCCGATTGTGCAGCGTTATGTTCGTCGTAAAACCTATAAAAAACGTACTCGTTTAGCTATTCAACTGAGTTCTGCTAACGGCATCAGTAAAGTGACAGATTTATTATTGAAACATGATTACCGCATTGAAAATATCTCAGTAAAAGACCAAGCTAGCGGCGAGGTTCGCTTGCAAGTCCGATGCTACAATATTGATAATGAAATGCTAAAAGATGTCTATACACTGTTAAAAACAGAAGATGAAGTACTGAGTGTGGATGTAGAAAATTAAAATCAGCTCAAAATAATACATTACTTCTATCGTAAAACCACTACTTGCTAGACAAAAAGTTAAATACCTAAACTGGATAACATCATGAATTTACAAGATAATTTCGAGCAGCATACGCCTGATGCATAAGGCTATGTTTGTTTATTTGCAAGGGTTCGCGCGTTTTGGAAATGAAAAGCTACATAATAACCTACACTTATGTAGCTTTTATAGCTGAGGGGGCAAATTATCTCAGAGATGTTTGAGTGAAATACCCAATAGAATTGTCTATGATATCTGGGTATTTTGACCAATCAATGTTGAGTATAAACTTACTTTTACACTTTTCAAGACATCTATTCGTTTTTAGTCTTAAGTTTCTATTCACCTTTGTATCATCATCTACTTTAGCTTGTAGATACGATTTAACCGCTAGAGGAATACTTTTCTCCTCTTTTATATAAGGAAGGAAATCCTTAAATTGAGAGGAGATTTTATTTCTTCTATAAATGAGAATTCTACTGAATGGGTTTTCTAGCATTGAAACCTCCGATAGAAAAAGTGGTTGTTGATATGGCAGTTTTATTCTTAATTCTAAGCGAGTAATGCTCCGCTTAATATGTTCTCTCTTAACTATAAGGTTATTTTGGTAAACATCTTCAACTTCTTGAAATTTTAGTTTCTCATATACTAAAAGGTAAGAACTAGAACGTTGAGAACCAATAGCATAATTGTTCTTACAATCATCTTCGTTACCTAAGAAATTCCGCCCTGTTCTAGCATTAGGAATAGAGAAGTAATAATTTCTTAGAAATCGCTTGCTGTGTACATCAAGGGTAAGATCGATTCGAGTTACTCTACTAGTTTGTAACAGCATATCAATAACCTCTACCCCAATATGTTTCTTCAGCCATTTGATCACATTAGGTATGTCTCTATTTTTTGCATATTGTGGAGATAACTCAAATCTAACTCTAGGCTCATTAAGTTTTCTTGGGAAATCGTAAGATAATAGCAGATAAAAATCAGGATTTTTCATCGAAGTAATTTTTATACCACAGCGGTAATGTTTAACTTTTATACTACATATCTCATATTTTCCAGATCTAACCTGCTTTAACTTATCAAATTTTTTGTATACACCCCAGAATTCTTCAGCTGGTATTATTTTTGATACAAAAGATAGCTTATCAATTCCCATATAAATAGGGTATTTTTTGAAAGTACCTACACAGATAAAGTTATTCTTTCTATAAATAGCATTTCTGTTTACAAGAATGGTATTTTTCATAGCTAATTTCCTATTGAGTTGTTGTATTATTTAATAAATATGCTTGTAACGTGCTAATAGAGTGATTGGAACTTGAATTACATGCACATCCTCTATTTACAATCCATTCATCAATTTCCGTTTCTAACCACGCAACAGCTCTCAATGACAGTTTCTTTGGTGGTGGAAAATCAGATGTTTTGATTAGTCGGTATATAGTTGATTTGGATAACGTTGTTTTTGCCATTACTTGGCTTAGTTTGATTAGTTTCATAAAAACCTCATTTATTACCAAAAGGCGGAATTACCCTTTGCGAGGTTTCCTTTACAGAAGTGAATATTTAGCTATTTTTAGCTCTTAAACTGGCTGACAGTCAGTTATAAATAGCCTAAAATAACTGACTGTCAGTTTTATTAATTTAGTTGCTGACTGTCAGTTGGTTTAAGGAAGAAAAGTGAGTACGAATTTTATTGGACAAACAAGAAAGCAAAAGAGAAATTGTGAAGAGCAACAGCGTAGAAGGAAATCAATCAAGGAACGCTTTCCCAAGACGGTTACATTCCATACTTATGAGGATATTGATGAAAAAATAGCAAGAAGACAGATGAAGATAGCAAAAGCCTTTGAAATAGTAGGAGAAAAGATAAGACAAGCGGAAGTAAAATCTTTAGCTATTACTTATTATATTTATATTCACGCAAGAAAAGAAAAATTAAGAATATTGCGTCAAATCTATAGATATGCAGGTGAGGAAAATATGACTTTAGATAAATTACTTAAGTTGTTAGATAAAAATGTTCCCCTGAAAAAAGAGAAATGGAATCGAGAAATCCTACTTGCTTATTTATTCTTTAGGGATGAAAGAGATAAAAAATAGTGAACTAGGTAAAATTTCAGAGATTTTTACGCTATTTGTACCACAACTATCAAAAAGAACTAATTTTTCGTTATCGTAACTTTTTATCAAACTCCAATGATAGTTAGTCGAGAATAATACTATTGAGTTAGATTGGCTTTCTAGATGAGAAGATATAAGTAAGGGAATTTTTGAGTGTCTTCTTATGTTAGGGTAGTCTATTCTTATTTGCTTATGTATTTTAGCGGTATGATTTAATAAATACTTCATTTGGTGAAGATCCAATCCACTCGTGAGTAGATCATAAATACCCCAGTTATTCATATAAGCTAAAAGTAGCTCGTGAAATAATGGTTTTCGCTTAATTTTCTTATTTGATACGAAATAGACTGCATTTACTATGCTATAAATTCCGCATAAACAGTCTAATTCCCCCTGTTGCAATGCTTTTATGCAAAATAAAAATATGTTTATATATCAATATTTTAACATATTTTTTAGCATCTACAAAATAGTCTCAAGGAAGACTAAAAGACCACGTTTTTTGTCCGCACTTAACCTATCTAAATGAGCATAAAGTCTATTTCTAATACGATCTTCTGAAACAGGAATAAATTTCTGTTTATCATTAATTTTTTGATCTGATATGCAATCTATAAAAAACCAGCTAATTTCGGTATTCAATGCTGCGGCAATTTCGACTAGATGTGCAACATTAATCTTATTTTCACCTCGCTCATAACGAGAAAGTTGCTGTTGTGCGATGCCAATTTGCTCCGATAGCACGGAGGCACTTAATCCAAGCTCTTTACGCTTTTGCTGAATCCGCTTTCCTATCAATCTATCGGTTTCTGTTACTGAAAGTTTCGACATTATCTAGCCTTAAAATCATCTTTTATAGCTATTTTGTAACTGTTTTACTCCTTTAAAAATATCGGTTATAGTATATTTTACGAATATCACCTATTTAAGGATTTTGTTATGAAGCATTCTTTTACACTTATTCATTGGTATGGACCTTTTGAGCTTTCTGAAGTGATTGAATCAGATTGGGGAAAAGAGAGCGGGCTCTATTTGTTTACAGGAAAACAAAAAGATGAGACTGAGAGCCAAATTCAATACTGCGGTATTTCGGAACAGTCCTATGCATCCCGATTTAAAACTCATCATAAACACTGGAAAATTGATAGTGAGCGAGAGGTTTGGTTAGGGATTATTGAATCTACACCTTACCCTCATATGAATGGAGCTTATTTAGCCTATTTGAAAGAGCCTGAGCGCTTACTTACCTATTATTTACAAGCTCCATTAAATGAGAAAAATCGTATTTTGAAACCACGACCAATGACAGTAATCAACTATTGGTTTACAAAAGATAAAGAACTTAGAAGAAAAAATGTTCACGTAGCTCAGCAAGGTATGCACAGTGTCATTTCTTGGGATGGTGAAAACTGGCATTTAGGTGATCTTAAAATTGTTTCAGATGAAGAGGAATAACCAGCTATGCAATTAGATGATTTTAATATTACTGCTGAATATATGGAATATTCAGATAGTAGTAATAAATCCGAATGGGGGGAACCACTACCTTGCTGGATTAAGTATGAAAGTGAATCTAAAGAATTAAGTATTAAGTTTGAATATGAACAAGAGGGAAAGCCTAATACTTATGTTTGGTTTAAAGGCATAGTAGATATGCTCACTTATCCTTGTTCAGTAGAGCTAAGATCAAATAAACCTAATGTTACAGAAGAATCAATGTTGTTAGAAATAATAAATGATGGTGAAAATTGGTACTTTGAGGGAGTAGTTTATGATCCTTATACAGAAAAGATTGATGGTGTATTAGTCAATAGAATTGCTGAACGAATGATCTATATCAATCAAGTTGATCCTGATGAAAGCGATCTTGACTTTTAATTAATAACCCAGAGGCTTTTATGTTTTCAGATAATTTGTTATTTCCGACAGATTTATTGGATAGACATTATAATGTGAAATTGCCAGATATGAAGAAAGCGTTATCTATGTTTGGAATCACAAATGCAAATATTAGCTACTCTATTGGCCCGGTGGTAATAACTTACTATATCAAATTAGAATTTGATCGCTTAGAAAAGGAAAGTATCAATCAAATTTCTGATCCGACAAAATGGGCTAAAATATTGAATGTTCGTGCAGTAAGAATGATTCCGAGTGAATTTGGCATACTATCTTTGGAAATTCCACATAATAATCACCATACAATTTCACTTAAAGAGGTGATTGGTTCCGAGGTTTTTATTAATAGCAATGATAAGTTACCGATCGCTTTAGGTGTAAATCCAGAGGGCAATCCTGTAGTAATTGATTTAGCCAAGACACCTCATCTTTTGATTGGGGGAGGTACAGGAGCAGGAAAATCAGTCTGTATTAATACTATTCTTATCAGTCTATTATCAAGATTTGATGAAAAACAACTTAAATTGATATTAATTGCTCCGAAGATCGTTGAATTATCACCTTATAATGATATTCCTCACCTCATTACACCTGTTATCACTGATATGAAAAAAGCCGTGCAAGCCTTAAAATGGTGCGTAGATGAAATAGAACGCCGCTATCAGCTTTTATCATTATGGGAAGTACGCAATATCGAAAGTTATAATCAGAAAATTACTCGTTTAAATGTGGAAGGAATCGCTAAAGAAGCATTTACTCCATTAAATTATTTTGTTGTCGTGGTTGATGAGTTTTCCGATTTAATGATGGCTAGTGGTAAACATATTGAAGAATATATTATGCATATAGCCCAAAAAGCACGGGCTGTAGGGATTCATTTAATTTTAACTACACAACATTTTACTACTGATGTTATTACAGGCGTAATTAAAGCTAATATTCCTAGCCGTATAGCATTTACAACGACTACTGAAGGCGATTCTCGAGCTATTCTTGGTGAGCGTGGAGCAGAAACCTTATTAGGCTCTGGAGATATGCTATATGCTGAAGCTGGCTCTCCTGATTTAACAAGAATTCATGGTGCATTTGTCAGTGATGAAGAAATTACAGCTATTACAGATTTTTTGCGTATATGTGGAAAATCTCAACAATATCCAGAAAATATCTTCACTGAAGAGGTATTTTCGCCAGTTAAGACTGAGCTTGATCCCTTATTTGATATTGTGCGTAAATGGGTAATTGAAACTCAAACTATTTCAATATCAGCAATTCAACGCAAATTTAACCTTAGCTTTAGTCGAGCCGCTCACATTATGGATCAGCTTGAAACAGAAGGTATTGTATCTGAGCTATCAAAATTGGGAAAACGGCAGTTACTCATAACAGAAAATTAAAGAATAGGCAGGGAACTGCCTATTTTTGTTCTGTTAGTAAATCATCTAGGTAATCAGCCCATTTTTGTAACCAAATTTTACATTCTTTATCGTAAGTATGTAGATTATAAGTGCCTTCAATTCCTTTCTTAGAATGTCCTAGAATAGCCTCGCCAACTTCATTCGGGCACCCCAATCTCGCCAAACCTGTTCGAACTGTTCTACGCAGATCGTGTGGCGACCAATGTTCAATGTCTAACATTGCCCCACTTTTTCTAAGTATCCAAGTTCTTTCGGTAAGGTATTTTTGTTGGATAGGCTTTTCTTGTAATCGCATTTGAAATAAGTATTTTGTTGAACGATCAAATGTTTTAAGAAGATCTACTGTTTGATTAGATAGCTGAACATAGCGAGATGTGCCAGTTTTAGTTTCTCGAAGAAAAATTGTCTTCATTTCTAAATCAATATCATCCCAAGCAATAGCGCAAATTTCCCCTGTTCGACAGCCTGTGAGTAATGTAAGTAGAAATACGTTTTGGATTTTTTCTGTTAGTCTTGATGTTTTCAGCCATTTTAGGAATATCCCTAATTCACGGTGATCAAATGCTCTAGTTCCTTTGTTATTAGTGAGTTTAATGGTTGTCATTTTTAACGTTTCTTTTGCTAATAATGCAGGGTTTACAAAATTTTCATCAAATTTATCTAGTCCAATAGCAAAACGATATGCCGCAGTCCACTCTCTAAGAACACTTCCTGCTTGTACGCTTGCACCTCGATTGTTCACGATATTTGTAATATGTTCGGCGATTTCTTTTCTTGTCATAGAAGAGGCTAATCTATCGCCAAATGGAATGACTACATCATTGTATAAAGTTCGTCTAACTTCATCTTGCCCTTTAGGTTTTCTTGCTCCAACTATTAAACGACCATTTTCACTATAGTGATCTTCAATATATTGCGATAAGTAAAGTTCAACAAGATCTTTGACATAAAAGAGTTTCTGGCTTTCTTTTTGAGCTTGCTCTTTTTTAAATTCTTTTAATTCGGTTGCAGGACAGCGACCAGCTAAACGAATATGTTTTAGCTCTTTTAGCTGCTTTCTTGCCTCTGCTAGGCTAGTTTGAGGAAATGAGCCTATTTTTACTTGAGTTAGCTTTTTAGTTATCGGGCTAGAATATCTATAAAAAAATGTTTTTATACCAGTTTTACCACAAGTTACCCTTAGACCTGAATACTCACCAATATCAGCTTTATCAAAATCTTTAGGCTTCATCATTTCAATAGTTTTCGTAGTTAATGGCTTTTTCATAGCATTACTCATAAAATATTCCGATAAATTCCATTTTTTGCTATATGTATATTATACTATAAGCTATAAAAACCTACAAAAAAACCTACATTTTAGTATAGGATTTAGTGAGTCTTCATAAAACCTAATGAAACTACTAAATACAATAAATTTTATATATATTGTTTAAAATCAATATATTAAAAGGATTAAATAGATGATTTTTGAAGAGAATTTCCAACAACATACGCCAATGATGCAACAATATCTAAAACTCAAAGCAGAGAATCCAGATATTTTGTTGTTTT
>OGPP01001492.1_pt1 | contig 17359 bp, 14 predicted proteins | sample 1553021 | NCBI WGS metagenome assembly OGPP01 (sample SAMEA2580217, study PRJEB22360) | human gut metagenome | biome: human gut; feature: human-associated habitat; material: faeces | place: Denmark | collected 2008/2010
CGGCGGGTATCAACGCCCTGACCGGTGTCATGGCAAGTGCAGGCGCGTTCGGTGTGTTCCTGTACGGCTTCTTGAACCGCGTGCTGATCCCCACGGGTCTGCATCATCTGGTCTGGTCGCCCTTCCTCTACTCCGCACTGGGCGACAGCATGATCATCGGCGGTGAGCAGATCGTTGGCGCAAAGCCTGTGTTCCTTGCCCTGCTCAGTGACCCCAGCGTGGCAATGATGCGGGATTCCGCACGTTTTCTGACCTACGGTCTGATGAAGACCTTCGGCGTGATCGGCGTGGCAATGGCTTTTATCTCCACCGCCAAAAAGGGGAAGAAGGCCGCCACCAAGGCACAGATCATCCCGGCTACCCTTACCGCCTGTCTGGTGGGCGTGACCGAGCCGCTGGAATTCACCTTCCTGTTTGCAGCTCCCGCGCTGTGGCTGGTGTACTCGGTTCTGGACGGTCTGTTCCAGATGATCGTTTACCTTGTGGGCATCCGGGTCTGCGCCACCAACGGCATCATTGATTTTCTGGTGTTGAACCTGCCTGCCGGTATCGGTCGCACCCGCTGGCCGCTGTATGTGCTGGTGGGTCTGGTGGAGATCGTGGTAATGTACCTCGTTTTCCGCTTCCTCATCGTGAAGATGAACCTCAAGACCCCCGGCCGTGAGGACGGCGAAGAAGTCACCGACCTTGCTGCAAACGCAGCTGCTGTCAAGCAACAGATCCGCAGCGGCGCAGCCGAAAAGACTGCTGCCAGCGCAAACGATGCACAGACCGCAGCCCATATCGTGGAAGGACTGGGCGGTGCAGAGAACATCCTGAACACCGATAACTGCATGACCCGTCTGCGAGTGCAGGTCAAGGATGCCGCTCTGGTCAAGGACAAGGAGTGGTTCAAGCCCACCGGCTCCGCAGGTCTTGTGGTAAAGGGCAACAACATCCAGATCATTTACGGCCCCAAAGTGGGAAAGATGCGTGCCATCGTGGACAGCTACCTTGGCCGCGCAGAATAAGATATCCGCTTTTATTCATCATACAAAAAACATTATAATAGGAGGCTTGCCTTATGAAAACGTTCAAACTGGTCATCGCCGGCGGCGGCAGCACTTATACCCCCGGCATCGTCAAGAGCCTGCTGGTGCAGAAGGATCGCTTCAAGCTGAATGAGCTGGTGCTCTACGATAACAACGCAGAGCGTCAGGAGGCTGTGGGTGTCATCGTCCGCCATGTGGTGGAAATGTTCGACCCGGAACTGAAGCTGACCCTGACCACCGACCCGGAAGTTGCCATGACCGATGCAGATTTCATCTTTGCACAGATGCGTGTCGGCCTGTACGCTATGCGTGAGCAGGACGAGAAAATCCCGCTGAAGTACGGCGTTGTGGGTCAGGAGACCTGCGGCCCTGGCGGTCTGGCTTACGGTCTGCGTACCATCTACCCCATGGTGGAGCTGATCGATTACTGCGAGAAGTACGCAAAGCCCACCTACTGGATCGTCAACTACTCCAACCCCGCTGCCATCGTGGCAAAGGCAACCTTCCGTCTGCGCCCGAAGGCTCGTATCCTGAACATCTGCGATATGCCGGTTGCCATCGAGCGCAACATGGCCGAGATTCTGGAGTGCGACCGTCATGATCTGGAAGTAGACTACTTTGGTCTGAACCACTTCGGCTGGTTCACCAAGGTGCGCCTGAACGGCGAGGATGTGACCGAGAAGCTCAAGAGCTATGTAGCAGAGCACGGCTATATGCCCCAGAACGCCAAGAGCGATGTGCTGCACAGCGATCCGTCCTGGCTGCACACCTACGCAAACGCCAAGAACATCTGCTCTGCTTTCCATGACTATCTGCCCAACACCTATATGCAGTACTACCTGCTGGGCGATGAAGTTGTAAAGAGCAGCGATCCCAACCACACCCGCGCCAACGAGGTCATGGAAGGCCGCGAGAAGCGCATCTTTGATGCTGTGGCAGATTATCGTGCCGGTAAGGACGTAGACCTGACCAAGTTCTTCGGCGGTGTGCACGGCGAGTTCATCGTGGACGTTGCCATGAGCTTGGCCTTCGACCTGCGCAAGCGCTATCTGGTCATGGTGGAAAACAACGGTGCTGTGGAGAACCTGCCCTCCGACGCCATGGTGGAGATTCCCGCTTACATCACCGACCGCGGCCCGGAACCCGTGCGTGTGGGCGAGATTCCCACCTTCTACAAGGGTCTGATCGAGCAGCAGGAGGCTGTGGAGAAGCTGATCGTGGATGCCGCTGTGGAGCACTCCTACGAGAAGGCACTGATGGCCTTTACTCTGTCCAAGACCGTGCCCAGCCTGCTGGTCGCCAAGAAGATCTTGGACGATATGATCGTTGCCAACAAGGCTTACTGGCCGGAGCTGCACTGATAAGTACTTCGTCAGCGGCTGATACCGGACAACTGAGCCCATAAAACATTGAACGTCTCCCCGGCATTCCTTCCAAGAAGGATACCGGGGAGTTTTTTGCTGTCATATTTACAAGTAAGAGGAATCGAAGAAGTCTTTTAATGTAATTCCTAAACCCTGACAAATTCTTTCAATCGTCTCTACGCTTAACTGCCCTCCCCGACGGGCGGTGGTTTGAATCGTGGAGTACGATATTCCGCATTTCTTTGCCAACACACATAGAGTCATATCACGCACTTGCATCAAATCCTGAACACGCTTGATCGTATCCACGAAAACTCCTCCCATCTTTTTAGTTCAAAACTTTTCCAACGATCTCAAATCTTTGCTCTGGAGATATAAGGATTGGCGAATATTTGGTGTTAAGAGAGACCAAAACCGGTTGGTTATGCACCACGCCATAGCTGTCGGTAAGGAACTCTGCTTGGGATTTGTCTGGGGTATGTTCATCGTATTTTTTCAGATATCCACAGTCATCATATACGAATATCCCGATATCCCCGCATTCAAGTTCTTCGCAGCGCTTCACCCATACAATCTGTCCGTTATGATAACGTGGCTCCATACTATCACCGCTAACGTATATCCCGAACTCGGCACCAGCCGGAACGCTACTGGCAGGCACTTGTATCTGCTGGAACATTTCACCCTCAAGAAAAGCTCCTAGACCTGCCGATACTGGCAACTCTGATACAGGCATCATTATGTAGTCGATTTCCGCGGGTTCTTCTGCGTCTGGCTGGTAGCGCCGGGATGCAATCAAGTCCATTTCGTACTCGGCGACTTTTTTTTGCCCGATGGCATTTAGAAGGGCGGGTTTCTGAAAGGTCTTTGTAAAGTAGGAAGGTCCTTCCTTGATGTTCAATGCGTGGCAGATTGCAACCAGTTGGTAGATGCTGGGAGTGGTGTATCCTTTTTCCCATTTACTGATTCCCTTGTCACTGACATCGACGCCATAGTGGCGGAGAAGTTCGGAGAAAGTTACAAGTGAATAGCCATTCCTTTTTCGTACAGCTGCGAGAATCAGACCAACCTCATTACTATCCCTTGCGGCGACTGCATCATAGCACACCGTAGATGGGGCTATGTGCATTTTGGTGAGCGCAGTTTTCTTTTTCATAGCAAGAACACTCCTTTGTGATCCGGTAGCTCTATTATAGTATAGAAAACATAAGAAATCAACAAGAAATCTCCAAAATAGCGACAAATGCGTAATTGACATCTCCATAAAGTGGGTGTATAATCGAATCAAATCCACGAATAACAGCTTTTTGGTGTTAACACTGTGCCGAAAATGTGCTTGTTTGGTGTTTTCTCTGAGAGGTGATATTATGAAAAAAGAAAATGTAAGATGCCCAATGTGCGGAACCATGAATTATGATGTGGATCTTGATGAAACCGGTGGCTGGACAAAATGCCGTCTGTGCAAAGCAGTGACCTGCTCTATGGAAGAGTGGAAAAAACATACAGTGTCCGTTCCGGTGTTGAGCGAAAAGCAGCTCGTGGCACGCAGTATGATTCGCAAGTAATGCACGCGGTGTTCTGATAAATCTGCAAAAAAGGAGGATTTCTGATGTGTGGTGATTACAACCTTCACCGTGAGAAAAGATACGTTGAAGTGGACGTTCGCTTTACTCCTGATGGCAAGATCCGACCTCTTGCCATCAATTACGACAAAAGCCATATCTATGGAATCGACCGTGTTTTGGCTGTCAGGCGTGGCACATCGCGCCTTGGCGGGAAGGGGCAGTGCTTCACCTGCATAATCTGCGGGCAGAAGCGGAATCTCTGGCTTGAACAGGGCAAGTGGTTCGTGGAAGCCTACTGCTCCGTGCCGGAAAGCCGTGCTTCGTAATGGCAAGGTACTTATCCCGCGCAGAGCTTTCGCGCATAGCGGGTAAGTATATCGACCAGTACTATACCCGCTTCGGGATCAGCAAAGATGCCCCGGAACCCATTGACCCTGAACGGCTTGCAAGCGCTGTTCTTGGGCTGAATGTGAAAATGCTGCCGCTGTGTAGCGATGGCAGCGTCCTCGGACTGACCGTTTTTCAAAGATGCGGTTTTACCGTAACTTTAGGGGATGGTACAAAGCTTGTAGAGATATTCATGCCGAAGGACGTTGTGATCGATTCTGCCCTTGCGGCAGAGTTGCTGATGCCAACATTTCTGGTCAACGCCGAAATAGAACGAGCAGCGCTGCGCCTGCCGAATGGAATCCTATACAAATCCGCATCTGACCCGAACTATGAAAAAATTCTGGAGATGGCTGCGCGGATGGGAGTATCGTGGTCTGCTATCAGGATCAGACTACAGCAGATGCAGGTCATAAAAGGCAAACCCATCCACTGCCATCCATTGGACATCATCCGATTTGGAGAATAAACATGATTCAATCAAATAATCGTCCTTTTAAAAATAAACCGCTGAGCAATATACAGCAGGCACAATTCAGCATCGGCTGGAGGTTTTGCCCCGTTTGCGGACACAAGCTCTACCAAAAAGATGAGAGCTGTTCAGGCACTATTCCGAAAATCGGAACGATTATGTTGAATATGTGCGAGCCACTACTGTAACGGACACCTATCACGAAACGAAAACGCGCTTTGCATGGGTGGGCGAAGTCCAAAACGAACGTCTCCAATCTGGATTAGAGAAGCTGTCGGATGACGATCTTGAACTTCTGACACTCTACGTCTATGAGGGATATAACACAGTGGAATTATCTAAAGTTTATGGTATTGCACAACAGAATATTAGTAAGCGAATTTTGAAAATCACTAAATTTTTGAAGAACTTTAATTTTCAGGGTGTAGAATAACCGTTTAACTGGGTTCGTAAGTGAAGAGACAATTTCCCAAGCGGCATCTACCGCAGGGCAAAGCGTCCGACCTCGCGCACCTTGAAAACTGAATAGTTCCTTCATCTGGTACTCCGATAATGATACTTCCGTAATTCGCGGCCCGGTCACAAAGCAGACGGGGTGGCTGAAATGCCAATGAAGCGGTACAAGTCCGCTGCCAGATGTTTATGCCCCACTCGCAGGGAGCCGAGGGCGAATATGCGAGACCTGAACATATTTTATCAGGAGTGACCGGATGCTGTTTTCGGTCTCCGGTCACTCCTGTTCTTTTACATATTTATGCAAAAAGAAGCCTGCCACGAATTTGCAGAACGGCAGGGCTGGGAAATCGTCAAGGAGTTTTCCGAAAAAGGCGTTTCCGGTTTTAAGAAATCTGCAAAAGACCGCGATCAGCTCCAGCTGCTTCAGCAGGCGGCTGCTGCCGGAGAGTTTGATGTTCTGCTGGTGTTCATGTTTGACCGTCTGGGTCGGCGTGACGACGAAACGCCCTTTATCGTGGAATGGTTCACGAAACAAGGGGTCGAGGTCTGGAGCGTAAATGAAGGTCAGCAGCGTTTTGATTCCCATGTCGATAAGCTGATGAACTATATCCGCTACTGGCAAGCATCCGGCGAGAGCATCAAGACCTCTATCCGTACTCGCACCCGTATAGAACAGCTTACGGAAGAAGGTCACTACACTGGTGGCATTGTAGCTTTTGGTTACAAGCGTGTCCAGAAAGGCCGCTTGAACAAAAAGAACCAAGCCGTCTGCGATTTGGAAATCAACGAGGAAGAAGCAGCCGTGGTGCGCCTGATCTTTCAGAAGTATGTTTATGAGGGATACGGAGCAAAACGGATCTGCAACTATCTTGTCGAACACAATATTATGGGGCACAATGGAAAGAACATCCCTAATATTACGATTGGCAGGATGATTCGTAACAAAGGATACACGGGTTATCTTATCAATGGCAACGTTGAAAAAGAATGCCCTGAGTTGCGGATCATCGAGCCGGAAGTATTTGAAAAGGCTCAGGAGCTGCGGGATGCCCGCCGCAGAGAGAAGGGTGAGGACGCAGATTCGTACAGTCCTCATGCTTTGCTTTGTGGTAAAGTGTTCTGTGCCCACTGCGGCAATCGTTTGAATATTACCAGTAGCGGACGCACTCGGCTTCGGGCAGATGGTACTGTCGTAAAAGAAAAGCGTTATCGTTATAGCTGCAACTTTAATGTTCGGCATCCGGGGCAGTGCGATGGACAGTCCGGTTATGGTGTAACGACACTGGACGCAGTTGTAGAAAGCATCGTGTGCATGAAGTTTGAAGAAATTCTGGAATGCTCCAAGAGCAATCTTCTGGAAGAAATGCGGCGTAAAGATTTGGATGCTGCCAAAAAGGAAGCAACTCGTTGGAAAGAAGAAGTCCAGACCAAGGTTGACGAACAGGATGCGTTAAAAAAGGAAATGATTCGTGTCATCCAAGGAACAAGCGGACTCGACCGCGAGATGATCCAGCAGATGGTCAATGAAAACAAGGAAGCACTGCTTATTGCACAGACTAATCTGGAAGACTCGGAAAAGAAGTTGAAGGAGATCGAGGAGCAGAACCAGAAAGCTGAACGTAATTGCAGTGATCTGTTTACATGGGCAAGCACCTATAAGGGAGCCAGTTTTGAAAGGCGTCAGGCTATTTTGAAACAGTTTATCAAAGAAGTGCGTGTCGGACGCGACTATAATATCGAGATCGTTCTCAATGTACCGCTGGACGAATTTGAGGAGTTCAAGCGTCACGCAGCATCGGCTGGACGGGGAAAAAATCAGAAAAACAAGTCGCAAAATCCTCAAAAAGTTGGGCGTTGTACATCAAATGCCGGAATCGTCGTTTTAGACAAAACAGCAGGTGAAACCATAAGCATTGTGCCTAAAAATGCTGCACACGCGATTTTGCGCTGTTAAGACGAATGATGCACGATTTTGCAAAGAAAGACAAAAAGAAACGCCGTATCGTGTTAAACGATACGGCGTTTTATGGACTCGAAGGGAGTCGAACCCTCGACCTCTCGGATGCGAACCGAACGCTCTCCCAGCTGAGCTATAGGCCCATATTTAGGGGCGTGACTCGGTTGGGCGACCAACCGACATACTCCCCATTTGAATGCCCACAACTCCGTGGGGCACAAAAGCGATACGCTTGCACTCCCAACTGAGCTATAGGCCCATGTGATGACCCTGTAAGTGTAACTCTGTTCGGGAAATTTGTCAAGTATTTTGGGCAGGGCCAGAAAGCATCGCTCAGCGGTTGCCTAGCTGCCAGAAAGCAACAGCGCTGGCAGCGGCAACGTTCAGGGAATCCACGCCGTGGGACATAGGGATTTTTACGGTGTAGTCACAGGCGGCAATGGTGCTGTGGGCAAGGCCGTCACCCTCTGTGCCCAGCACGATGGCGAGCTTCGGCTCGGCGGAAAGAGCGCTGTCGTCAATGCTTACGGAGCGGTCGCTCAGAGCCATGGCAGCAGTCTTGAAGCCAAGGCCGTGCAGTTGAGCAATTCCGTTTTCCGGCCAGTCGGCAGGGCAGGTGCCGATCTGCGCCCAGGGTACCTGAAACACGGTGCCCATGCTCACACGCACGGCACGGCGGCACAGCGGGTCGCAGCAGGAAGGAGTAACGAGCACGGCATCCATGTTCAGTGCAGCGGCGCTGCGGAAGATCGCTCCCACATTGGTGGAGTCCACAATGCCCTCCAGAACGGCCACCCGGCGGGCATTGCGGCAGACCTCTTCCACGCTGCGCGGCAGCGGGCGGCGGAAGGCGCACAGCACGCCGCGGGTCAGCTCGAAGCCGGTCAGGCTGGCAAGGGTCTCGCGGTCGGCTGTGTACACCGGGGCATCGCCGCAACGGGTCAGGAGATCGGCAGCCGGGCCGGTGATCTGTTTACGCTCCATGAGCAGGGAGAGCGGTGTGTATCCGGCATCCAGCGCGCGGGCAATCACCTTGGGGCTTTCGGCAATAAAGATGCCTTTTTCCGGTTCCAGACGATTGCGCAGCTGCGCCTGCGTCAGGCGGGCATAGACAGCCAGCTCCGGTGCGGAAAGGTCTGTGATCTCGACAATATTCGGCATAAGGAAGTTCTCCTTTGGAAAAGCTTTTTTCTTATTCTAACACAACCTGTGAGGGAATGCAAAGTGCGGGCCGTATTTTTGGCGCTGGCAGAGCGCAAGGATACACATGCCGGATATGTAAAACTGATATGGACCAAGCTGTAAAAATATATTATAATAGGGTACGAAAAGAGGGGAAAAGGTAATATGAAAACAAAACATCATGGGCAGATGTCAGAGTCCTTCCTGACGGCGGTGTTCCTTTCGCTTTCGGGCGGGCTGCAGGATGCCTATACGTATCTGTTCCGCGGTAAGGTGTTTGCAAATGCACAGACCGGCAACATCGTGCTGCTGAGTTCCAACATCATGGATGGTCAGTGGGATCGGGTGCTGCACTATCTGGTTCCTCTGTGTGCTTTTGCGCTGGGCGTACTGGTGGCAGAAAAGATGCGGGAGAGCTTTTGCAACATGCAGCGGCTTCACTGGCGGCAGCTGGTGGTGCTGGGCGAAGTGCTTCTGCTGTTCATTGTAGGTTTTTTACCGCAGGAGCAGAATCTGCTGGCAAACGCCATCGTTTCCTTCTCCTGCGCAATGCAGGTGCAGGCGTTCCGCAAGGTGAACGGCTATGCATTTGCCAGCACCATGTGCATTGGTGACCTGCGCAGCGGTGTGGAAGCATTCTGCATCTGGAGCAAGACCCATGAACCGAAAGTTAAGGATCGGATGATGCGTTATTTTGGCATCATTCTGTTGTTCGCGGTGGGTGCCGGTATTGGAAGCATGGGAGCAGCGCGGCTGGCAGGAAAGACCATCTGGATCTCCTGCGGGCTGCTGCTGGTAAGCTTTGCGCTCATGTTCATTCGGGAAGAAATCGAAGAAAACCCTGCGATCGAAAAGGATCTGGCTGAGATCCGGCAGGAGACACGGGAAATCGACCGGACTCTCAAGCAGGAACTGAAGGAAGAGCGCGAGGAACTGCATGAGGAATTACACGAGAAATTGAGATAAATCACCGGACATCAAAAAAGGAGCCGCTGCGTGATGCAGCGACTCCTTTTGCTTGTCGAGAAAGGAAATTACTCAGAACGCAGGGCGGTGACGGGGTTGCACTTGGCTGCGCTGCGGGCGGGAATCAGACCGCCAAGGATCGTGAGCAGGGTAGCCAGAACGATCAGGACCAGTGCAGCCTTGGGCGGCAGCACAGCGGTGACGCTGGTGGTTCCTGCAATGGAGTGGATGAGCATGTTGCCAGGGATCAGCAGCAGCAGGCACAGGCCCACGCCGATCACGCCGGAGCACATTCCGATAATGAAGGTCTCGGCATTGAACACCTCGGAGACATTGTGCTTGGATGCACCGATGGCACGCAGAATACCGATCTCCTTGCGGCGTTCCAGCACGCTGATATAGGTGATGACACCGATCATGATGGAAGAAACCGCCAGCGAGATGGCAACAAAGGCCACCAGCACATTGCTGACCATATCCACGATCTTGGTCACGGCGCTCATCAGGGTGCCGACCGTATCCGAGAATACGATCACCTTGTCCTCTTCGCCCTGCGCACGCATGGCGGCGTTGTAGGCGTTCAGGCTGTCCACGATGCGGTTCTTGGCCTCAAAGCTCTTGGGGTAGATCCAGATGCTGCCGGGCTTGGCATAATCCGAATAGCCCAGTGCACCAAGAACACTGCTGTAGGAGGTGGTGCTGGACTGCAGGTTCATCTTGACCAGATCCACAAGGTCGTCGGTGCTCATGTTCACCTGCACGGCACTCTGGAACACGGTGGGGTCGATCTTCAGGGCATCTTCCACCTGACTGCTGAGCTGAGCGATGTTGTTCTGGATGGCGGACTGGATCTGCTGGCTGAACTGAGTGGTCAGCTGGGTCATCAGCTGCTGCATCACGGTGCTCATCTGGGTCTGAATGGCAGCGGTGAGTTTGGTCTGCAGAGCTTCGCCCAGCTTCTGGCTCAGCTGTTCCGAGTAGCTTTGCAGATAGCTCGTCATGATGCCCTGCAGGTTCTGCTGAAGCGAAGCGGTGAACTGCTCCTGCAGGCCGGTGGTGTCCAGCAGGTCGCCCATGGATTCGGACAGAAGCTGCTTGAACTGGTCGCTCTCCATATAGGAAGAGAAACCGATCTTATCCAGATTCAAGATGCCGTTGCCGATGATATAGCGCTTATAGCCATTCATGATCTTCTTCATCAGGCTCTGCAGCGCATCCTCCGAGACGGACAGGTCCATATCGGCAAACAACTGGCTCAGATCCAGCGCGTCCATGTCCGGAAGCTCCACATCGCTCATGTCGATGTCGCTCAGGTCCAGATCGCTCAGATCCAGCTGGAATGCGGACGGATCAAGGATGGAGGAAAAGTCAAAGCTGCCATCCTGCAGATCAAATGCACCGCTCAGGTCGAACTGCAGCTTGCTTGCATCGAACTGGAAGGCACCCTTCAGCATATCGGTATCCACCGAGAACAGGGAAGAAATGTCAAGATCGGTTTCGCGCTGGTCGGCATCAAAGCGCTCGCCGGTCAGTACGTTCACTTCCGGGTCGGCAAGCTGCTGCTTTACCACTTCACTTTCGGCTGCATGGTCGATGGCGTAGTAGGTGAGTGCATGGGTATAGGCAACGCCTATGGGCAGAATGGTGGAGCTGGCATCTGCGCGGGGCTGCACCACGCCCACGATGGTCAGATCCGGACTGTTTTCCACAAGCTGCTCCACATACGCTTCATCGTCGGAGCGATTGCGCCAGATCTGGCGTTCTTCGTCATAAACGTAATAGTCCGAGCTGGTAACGATCTTATATTTCAGGCCCACAAAGGTATCGTAGGGGTAGGTGCCGTAGCCGGTGGGAGCCTGTGTGTTCTTGTTTTTTGCGTACTCCTGCAGAAAACGCATCATCACGCTGTCGTCCTCAATGCCCAGAATATAAAGAGCGTAATCGCTGATGCTGCCATCCGAATTCAGCACAAGAACGGCCTCGTTGTAGCTTTCCGGCCAGCGGCCTGCCTTGACATCGTACTGATCTTCGTACAGCGAAGGCTCTTCGGCCATCTCGGTAAACACGCTCTGATTGGTCATGGAAGAGACGATGCCGGCGGCAGAGGTGGTGTTGTTCAGCACAGAAAGGCTGCTGTCCGGGAAGATCTGGCGCACGGTGCCGTCCTTGTTCTGGCGGTAGATCAGCGGTGTGATGCCGTAGGAATACTCGATGGAAGCAGCATCCTCCGAGATGGTGCACTCGTCGCTGTCCAGATATTTTTTCAGGGAGGCAAGGTCATTGACGGAGGAATTATCCTCGGTCAGCTGGCTCAGCAGTTCGCGCACTGTGACCATGCCCTCCGGGGTGGAAGAAGCGCTGGTGGCGCCCACATTGGTGTTGTTGGCAACGGCGCTGGTGTAGCTTCCCGGGTCCAGCAGGGCGGCAAGGTCTACGCCGGTGGTCGAGATCTGCAGCGGATATTCCGAAAGGGTGGAGCGTTCCATCTCCTGGATATAATTGCTCACACCGGCCGAGAGCGAAAGGATGAGCGCAATGCCGATGATGCCGATGGAACCCGCAAATGCGGTGAGCAGGGTGCGGGTCTTTTTGGTGAGCAGGTTATTGAAGCTCAGCGCGAGAGCGGTGAGCGGCGACATGGAAGAACGGCCCAGATTTTTGTGCACCGGCGGCACCTGAGCGGAATCATCCGGCGCAAACGGTGCGGTGTCCGATTGGATCACGCCGTCCCGCAGGCGGACGATGCGGGTAGCATACTGCTCTGCAAGCTCCGGGTTATGGGTGACCATGACCACAAGGCGGTCTTTGGCCACCTCCTTCAGCAGCTCCATCACCTGAATGCTGGTGTCGCTGTCCAGTGCGCCGGTCGGCTCGTCGGCCAGCAGGATGTCGGGGTTGTTGACCAGTGCGCGGGCAATGGCCACACGCTGCATCTGGCCGCCGGACATTTCGCTGGGGTGCTTGTGCAGCTGGTCGCCCAGACCTACCTGCTCCAGCGCCTTGGTGGCCCGGTTGCGGCGCTCGGCACCGGAAATGCCAGAGATGGTCAGCGCCAGCTCCACATTGGAAAGCACTGTCTGGTGCGGGATGAGGTTATAGCTCTGGAACACAAAGCCAATGGTGTGGTTGCGGTAAGAGTCCCAGTCGCGGTCGGTATATTTCTTGGTGGAGATGCCGTTGATGATCAGATCACCGCTGTCGTAGCGGTCCAGACCGCCAATGACGTTCAGCAGGGTGGTCTTACCGGAACCGCTGGGGCCGAGAATGGCGACGAATTCGTTGTCCCGCAGGTTCAGGCTGACATCATCCAGTGCTTTCTGCACCAGATCGCCGGTTTTGTATTCTTTCTTGATGTGGTTGAGTTGGAGCATGTGTGAGCCTTTCCGGCGCATCCTCGCAGGAACGCTGCCGCTGTACATTATAATAAACTGCCCGGATACAGGACCCGCAGCAAGGCGTTATACACTTCTATTTTACCGAAACAATATGAAAAAACTGTGTATATTTCAACATAAATTTTGACCGGACCGGTATTTTTGGCTTTTGAGGCAGAAAAACAGGAAAATAAAGGAAAAATTGACGTGGAGGTTGAATTTGCGTCGCCGTCGTGCTATTTTAATAGCGGAAGATCCTGATAAAACAGAAAAGCATCGCAAAAGCAGAATTACACTGCCAATACGACGCAAAAAATCTGCGATGAACCGCAAGCACAAAATAAAATGTGTCGCGGCGCAGAAAAACGCGACAAAAAAATGCAACGAATGTGATTTTGATGTTTTTAGACGCTTTTTCAGGATTGAACCAGCCCTCTCTGCTCTTTAAAATAAGATAAGAAAAACAAGGAATGCCTTGAAAACGTCGCAGGACCTTGTAGCAAGGGAGGAAAAATTATGGAACGTACATTTTCACCTATGATCCGTCAGTTTTCAGCAATCGACGGGTTGCAGAAAGCATATACGCTGGTATACTCAATGGATACAGGCAACGAAAACGGCTGCTGCCTGACGCTTTGCCGTACCGGGAACCGGCAGTACATGCAAAGCTGCTACATTGCAGCTGCACCAGAGTTCTGCTACCGGATCCTGCGCTATCTGTGTGAGAATGGCGTCCAGCCGGAGATCTGGCAGGATGTGGTAGAAGAACTGACCGATACAGAACAGCTCAGGCAGAAAGGCGGCGCGTTGCGTGGAGAGTGAGCACACAGCAAAAACGCTGCAGATCGCCCTTGGAAGCTACGACCGCAAGGAGCTGCGGGTAGAAAAGAACTACCTGCAGGAGCAGAGCCCTGCGTTGGAGTGCACCTGCTTCCAGAACGGCGGCCGTCTGCTGGAACAGCTGCGTCAGGGCCGTCAGTTTGATGTTGTGATCCTCTGCAGCCAGCTGGAAGATATGAGCGGGCTGGAGTTTTTAATGAATATCCGCAGCATGGATCCCAAACCGAATGTTGTTCTGTTTGATGAGGGCAGGCGGCAGAATACGAGTGCCATTTGTCTGGAATCGGGCGATGGATTCTGCTATGTGGGCCATGCCGAACTGAAGAACCTGCTGTGGGAGCTGTACCGCCTGCCGGGACGGCAGAGCCAGCGCATGGAACGCAAGTGTCAGGAACTGTACGAGGGCTGGGGCATCCAGCTGCCGGACGTGAACTGCAACTATCTTTCCTGTGCGGTGGGCGTGGTGTACGGCACCAGCCAGAAGCTGGCCATCCGCAAGGAGATCCTGCAGGCGGTGAGCGAGCAGTACGATGTGTCGGTCTCTGCTGTGGACAGCGGCATCCGGCGTATGATTGACCAGCTGGAAGCAAAGCCCTCGGCCAAGTGGCTGCGCTTCAAGGACGAAAGCGGATTTGCGGACGAGAAACCTACCACTGGTAAACTGATCTACACTGTCAAGAATTATCTTCAGCGTCAGAAGGACGACTGAGCATAAAACACAGGAGGCGCAAGGGTATGGAGCAGATGCGGCAGAACGAGACGGGTGCACTGACCGCGCAGGCGATCCCGCAGAAGGATGTGGAACAGGCATGCTTCCATGCACTGGGCCTGATCGGACGCAATTGCGAATATCTGGACCAGCACCTTGCGCATGTGGGTGCCGACCAGCAGACCCGGCAGGCGGTGAACGATATCAGCGCTGCGTCGGCAAGGCTGGACCGCACTGTGAACGAAGTGATGTCGCTGCTGGATTTTCTGCGCACCGAGGAAGACCCACGGCTCTATCCGCTGGACCTGTGCCAGCTGCTGCAGCAGGTCGCCGCACAGGCCGATATGGTGCAGGCACAGCTTGGGGTGGAACTGACGCTGGACTATGGCGGCTGGACAGCCTGCCGGGTCATGGCGGACCGCAATGATGCAGAACTGCTGTGCCTGCATCTGCTTTCGAATGCCTTGCGGGCCTGCAGTGCGGGCGGCAAAGTGCGGTTGATGCTGCGCCGCAGCGAAAGCTTCTGGCAGTTGACGGTGATGGATAATGGCTGCGGCCTGCCGGAAGCAGGCGAGGATGCATGGCTGGAGAACCGGCGCTGCTTTCTGGGCGGCGCAAAGCTGGGCCTGCTGCTCTGCCGCGAGTGTTGCCGCCGTATGGGCTGGGGCCTGCGGGTGGAGCGCGCACCGGAAAAGGGCACACAGGCAGTGGTGACCATTCCGCTGTGCACCGACCGCATAACGGAGCCGACGGTAGAGCTGCATACGGGCGGCGATACGGCACAGGCACAGCAGCATCAGTACCAGCTGCGCAATATGCTGGTGCGGGAGCTGCGTACCATGCCGGAGCGCGGCGACCCGGACGAGCTGTGATGCATGCTGCATGATTGCATTATAATAATGAATAAGGACTGCTGCGGGGGGAGATGCTCCTGTGCGGCAGTCCTTTTTTGTTGGCAAAGGTTAAAAACCTTTGCCAAGACACCGGCGCAGCCGCATAAAAAGCGACAAGTTCACAAAATGTTTAACTTTTTGAGCGGAAAATACTATTTTTTCTGTGTAAAATAAGGGACGCTGATTGATTGTGCCGCAAAATTGGATTATAATACATTTGTATGCGAATTGACAAAATGATTCGTTAACAAACTAATTTTTGGCAAAGAAATTGATTTTGCCGTCCACCGGGGGCTTTGCCTCCGGCATTTGTCCTTAGGAGGAAAAACAACGTGAGAGTAGGTCTTGACATCGGCAGTACCACCATCAAGTGTGTGGTGCTGGATGAACATGATGCGCTGCTGTATTCTACATACGAACGGCATTACAGCCATATTCTGGAAAAGGCGCAGGAACTGCTGCGCCGCATCGATGCCGAGCAGCTGCACGGTCAGAAGGCGTTGCTGAGCATTTCCGGTTCGGCGGGCATGGGTCTGGCCGACAGCTGCGGCGTGCCCTTTGTGCAGGAGGTGTTCTCCACCCGCGTAGCGGTCAAGCGCTTTGTGCCTGCCACCGACTGCGTGATCGAACTGGGCGGTGAGGATGCCAAGATCCTGTTTCTGACCAACGGTACCGAGGTGCGCATGAACGGCAGCTGTGCCGGCGGCACCGGTGCCTTTATCGACCAGATGGCCACCCTGCTGAAAATGGGTGCTGACGAGATGAACAAGGCAGCAGAGAACGCACAGCGCACCTACACCATTGCGTCCCGCTGCGGCGTGTTTGCCAAGAGCGACGTGCAGCCCCTGATCAATCAGGGTGCCCGCACCGAGGACATTGCTGCCAGCATTTATAAGGCCGTGGTCAACCAGACCATTGCAGGCCTTGCACAGGGCCGTCCCATCAAGGGCAATATCCTGTATCTGGGCGGCCCGCTCACCTTCAGCAGCGTGCTGCGCAAGAGCTTTGACGAAGCGCTGAACGTGACCGGCACCTGCCCGGAGAACAGCCTGCTGTATGTGGCACTGGGCGCTGCCCTCTATGCCGACAAGGCTTTTGTTCTGTCTGAGGTGGCCGATGCGCTGGATCGGTACGCCGCCACCGCCACCTACGCCAGCGAGCCACCGCTGTTCGCCAGCAAGGAGGAGTATGAGGCGTTCCACGCCCGCCACATGTCCCACAGTGTGCCGCGTGTGCCGTTCAGCGCGCAGTGCGGGCCGGTGCATATCGGCATCGACTCCGGCTCCACCACCGTCAAGCTGGTGGTGGTGGACGAGAAGAGCCAGATCCTTTACACCAACTATCAACCGAACCTCGGCAACCCGCTGCCCCTCATCCGGGAACAGCTGCTGAAAATTTACAAGGAGCACCCGGGCCTGCAGGTGGTCAGCGTGACCACCACCGGCTACGGCGAAGAGCTGGTGAAGAACGCATTCCGCTGCGATTACGGTCTGGTGGAAACGGTGGCGCACTTTACCGCTGCAAAATACTTTATGCCGGATGTGGATTTCATCATCGACATCGGCGGTCAGGATATGAAGTGCTTCAAGATCGAAGATGGTGCCATCAGCAACATCTTCCTGAACGAAGCATGTTCCTCCGGCTGCGGCAGCTTTCTGCAGACCTTTGCACAGGCACTGGGCTATGACGTGAAGAAATTTGCAAGCTTGGGCCTGTTCGCAGACCGTCCGGTGGATCTGGGCAGCCGCTGCACCGTGTTCATGAACAGCTCGGTCAAGCAGGCCCAGAAGGACGGTGCAAGCATCGAGAACATCTCGGCTGGTCTGTCCATCAGCGTGGTCAAGAACGCACTGTACAAGGTCATCCGCGCATCCAGCCCGGAAGAGCTGGGCCGCAAGATCGTGGTGCAGGGCGGTACCTTTTATAATGAAGCCGTGCTGCGCGCCTTTGAAAAGGAGATGGGCGTGGAGGTCATCCGCCCGGACATTGCCGGCTTGATGGGCGCTTACGGTGCGGCTCTGTTCGGCCTGCGCCAGAGCCAGAAGGCCCACAAGACTGCTTCTGCCATGATGAACGAGCAGGAGCTGGAAGCCTTTGCGCAGAAGGTGGTCAGCGTCAAGTGCGGCGGCTGCGGCAACCACTGCCAGCTCACCGTCAACACCT
>OGPP01001497.1_pt1 | contig 17327 bp, 15 predicted proteins | sample 1553021 | NCBI WGS metagenome assembly OGPP01 (sample SAMEA2580217, study PRJEB22360) | human gut metagenome | biome: human gut; feature: human-associated habitat; material: faeces | place: Denmark | collected 2008/2010
GTAACATACGGGAACGCTTTAAGTTAACTGCTGTTAATATAAACCATTCCAGCCTCCGCCACAAGCCTCCCAGGGGGATATTTTCCCTGCGTTTGATATGAATAAATGGAATATCCTATTCCAATCAATCTACCCGTTCTGCTCTTTTTCTTACTCTTCCATATATTTTTTTATAAATGTCAAAAACTTCTTTGCTGTTTTTTCCATTTTCTGATCATTGCGAAAAAGGCAGACAAACTGAACCGACTGTTCCTCGTTTTCCAGCTGTATAGTATCATGTGTAATCGATTTCTCACTGTGGCTGAGACAATTCGGACTGATATTGCACAGATTTGTTTTCTGCAGCATAGCCTGCATGATATAGTCACTGTTGGTCGTGACCTTCACCTGCAGCTTCCTTTTTTCTTCATCCTTTTTCTTCTGCTCTTTCCACAAAGAAATCCCTGAATAATAATCCTCCACACCCTGAACCAAGAAAATTTCATTTTGATTTTCATGGTCCGTCTTATTTCTGCAGTATAATACTGTCTTTGCCTTTTTTAAGGTATAGTAGCCGATATGATTTTCCTGAAACATTTTTTTCAGTTTTCCAAGCTGTGTTTCTTCGAAATAAGCGAAGCCAAGCTGATCCTGACTGGCAATAATTCTCCGCACGATCTCTCCGGCCGGCGCACTGATCACATTATATTTCTCTTCTGCGCCCTCCTGTATATAGTACTCGCAGAATGCATTGGCAAACCAGGAGCCCGGCTGAAAGGATACTCTGAGCTCCTCTGTTGCATCCTCTTCCGCGCATTCCAGAATTTTTGCGCTGCATTCTACCATACTCAATGCATACTTGTAGATCTGCTTTCCCTTATCTGTTAGCTCGATGCCATGCTGCTTTCTTTCGAATACTTTTTTCCCCAGCTCCTTTTCCAGTGATGCAATCATCTTACTTACATTCGACTGAGAAGTAAACAGTATCGATGCTGCCTTACTGAAGGACTTTGTCTGTGCGCACGCAACCATGCACTGTAATTGTCTTAATTCCATGTATCCTCTTTTCCTGTATTACATTATTCATATCACTCCACAGGCATCTGCCCGGCATTGTCTGCAGAATGTAAACTGACGCATCCAGCTCGCGGCCTGCATGCGCGCAGCGCCAAGCTCTTCCTGTGTCGGCGCTCTGTGACTGCTCATTTTTCCGCATGGAATCATCGGCATAATATTCATTACGGCAGCACCTGCTCTTTGTGCCATCCGGGCAATTGCGTCGATCTCCTTTTCGTTGACGCCCGGGATCAGAACGGTATTTACTTTTACCGTCAGCCCTTTTTCGCAGCTTTTAAAGAGGCCTGCCTGCTGACGCTCCAGAAATTCCTCCAGCAGCTCCTTTGGGTCTGAGTTCTCCTCTCTACCCGGAATAGCGACCCGCAGATAAATTTTTTCTGCTGTCCCCACAGAAGCTGCATTGACTGTCACCGTCAGTGTATCAAGCCCTGCTTCTTCAAGCTCATCCACGCTTTCTTCCAGCATAAGCCCGTTCGTGCTGGTACACAGGATCAGGTCCGGATACGCCTTACGCAAAAGAAATAAGGTCTCAAACGTTTCTCTGTTTACGAGCGGATCTCCCGGTCCTGCGATCCCTGCCACGCGGATCCGCGGTTCCTTCTGCAGCGCCTGCGCAGTTCGCTCCAACGCTTCCTTTGGCGTAATGATTTTTGAGGCAACACCCGGCCTGGACTCGTTCACACAGTCATACTTCCGGTCACAGAATGCACACTGAATGGTGCATTTCGGTGCCACCGGAAGATGAATCCGCCCAAACTGCCCGTGACACTTTTCCTGAAAGCACGGATGCTCCAGTATTACTGAAGACCGCACAGCTGCTCCACCTCCTCATCCAGAAGCGGACGCGGAATACAGCGCGGATTTCCTGCAATCATTTTGTCAGCGATCGCCCGGAAGGACAGAGCCGCCTCGCAGTCCGGCTCCATCTCGACCACTGTTTTTCTCGCGATCTCTGCCAAACCGATCTGTCCGCTCATCGGCACACAGCCAATCACCTGCGTCCCGATCGCCTCCGCAAAACGCTCCACCCGTTTTGGATCGCTGCAGCCGCTTCTTCCGTTATAGATAATCCCGGCAAGACGAACTTCATTTTCCTGCGCATACTTCGCAATTCCGCGGCAGATATTGTTCGCTGCATAAATTGCCATAAAGTCAGATGTTGTCACAAGATACACATCATCCGCAACACCTTCCCGCAACGGCATGCTAAAGCCACCGCACACCACATCGCCAAGCACATCATACAGCACAACGTCCCGGTCTGCAAGAAGATCTCTCTCTTTAATCTCACGCAGCGCAGATGCGATTCCACGGCCGGCGCACCCTGTCCCCGGCTCCGGTCCGCCGGACTCGATACACAGAATCCCCCGATATCCCGTGACTGCAATTTCGTTGTTTTCCGTGCTGCTTCCAAGCTGCTGCAGCACCGTCGGAATCCTGCGTCCAACCAGACACCGCGTCGTATCTGCTTTTGGGTCACAGCCTACCACAGCTGTTTTCAGTCCGCTTTCGGCCATTGCCGCTGCCACATTGGCGGCCGTTGTTGATTTTCCGATGCCGCCCTTTCCATAAATACAGATTTTTCTCATTGATATATCGCTCCCTTTAACGTACGTGCTGCAAATGCCTCGCAAAAAAGATCCTCCAGCAGACAAAGCGTCCCCTCTGCTCCGATATACGGACGCTTCGTCAGACAGATCCGGTCAAACACCGGAAAATCAAACCGCAGAAGCGGAATTTCCAGTTCATCCGCAAGCTCCTGCTCAAACGATGAACCAAACAGGAACGCTGCCTCTGACCTTCGCACTTCATCATACGTCTCTTCTATGTCCTGCAGTGCTTCTCTTTTTGCACAAACCTCGATCTCCATTCCAAGCTCCGCACTTAAAAACCGTGCAAGTCCGGCTGCCCTGGCTCCGCTTCCGACCACAGCTGCCGGAAGACCGTAAAGCGCCTGCAGATACGAATAGATTCCTTTTGCTCCCTCTGCCGTCCGCGCCTGAAATGCTGCTTCTTCTGCGTCAAAATTCAGGCCAAATCTGGTCTCCAGTACCTTCCAGAGCTGACGCGCTCCGGTCAGGCCGTACGGATAATCAAGGCAGACATACGGTATGCCAAACCGCTTTTCCATGTCCTTTGCAAGCTCGACCCCGTATCCGAATACCAGATTCAGATCTGCCCCGGGCGCGCGGCACACGCCTGCGAGATCTGTCTTGGAAAAGGCCGTGCAGATTCTGGCCTTTCCGCCAAACAGTTCCTCAAGTGCTTCAAGATCGGAAGCGCGACGCGGATCATCTGCGCCGATTCCAAGGATATTCACTTGCAGAGCTTTGCATTTTTCTGCATCTTCACTTCCTTTTTCCGGCACTTTGCATTTTTCTGCATCTTCACTTCCTTTTTCCGGCGCTTTTTTCTTTGGTTCCTGTCCTTTCTCCGGCATTGGGGACATTTCTTTCTCAGCCTGCGTCCCTTCCATCACCATCCCGAGTGCTTTCATTCCCGCTTCATATCCGATCTGAAAATTTCCCCGGTATCCGGCTGCCTCCACGGCAATGACTTTTCTTCCATGAGTCCGTTCAAACGCCGCTGCGATCCTTTTCACATCGTCCTGAATAATATCACTGACACAGCCCGTCACAACAAAAATAACAGCCGGATGATACAGTTCCTCCGCAGATGACAATGCTTTTTCAAGTGCATGTTCCCCTCCGAATACCACCTCGTTGTCGCTGATCACCGTACACGTCTGCCGTACCTCTGTCATATCACACGATGCAAAATGGAATGCCATGGAACCAAAATTACAGCCTACCACGGAATGAAACAGAATCACTCCGTCTCTGATTCCGCCAAGAGCCTGCTGCGCTCCGAGAAGCTTACATCCAACTGGTGCTTTCATTTTATTCTCCCTTCTTCTCCAGCCACATCCTCTGCCACATCTCCCTGGCTGCCCGTGCGCTTACGCTGTCATAATCTGCATACCGTTCCTCCTGAAACGGCATACGGTTCAAAAGAAGTGCGTCCTTCCTTCCGGCATTGCGAATGCGGCGCTCCAGGCGTTTTATATTCCGAAGCCACGACTCAAAGCTCAGGGAGGTCATTTCTGTTCCGACCGGGATCAGCGGCGCCCCGCAGCCTTCCAGCGTGAAGTCTCCGGTACCAAGAACTGCATCCGCCTGAGCAAAGCAGTTTTGCAGCTGCTTCCGATCCGGATTAAACAAAATCCGCACCTGCGGCGCATACAGCTTCGCTGCTTCCCGGATACGTTCCACCAGCTGTTCTTCGATGTCCTTCGTAATGTTCAGGCTTCTTCTTTGTTCTTCTGTCAGAATCACACAGAGCGCACCGATTCCCACACCAAATTCCTTCGCAAACAGCTTCAGGGTAAATGGCGCATCGGAGATTCCACGGCATACCAGCACACAGTGCTTTGATCCGAGATAAGCAAGGCTCTCTTTTGCAAGCATCCTGGTCTCTTCCGTTTTTTTCTCTATTTTTTCTTCCATTTCCGGCAAGATACAAAGCTTCTCCGCGATATCCCGATAAAAAAGTGCAATTCCATCCAGTCCCGTATACCGTCCGTTTCCGTTTAACTGCATATAATCAGTTCCAAACCGCTCTTTCATCCTTCTTGCCCAGCGAATCCGCTTCACCAGATTCAGCTGAGCCGCAGGCGCATGCTCCAGCGCAGCGACTCCGGCGCTTGGAATCCAGGTGTTCACCGTAACCCCGCACGTATTCAGAAAGGCTTCCATCTCCCGCAGCACAAGCCGTCCCTCGCTTCCCCAGCCCACCGTTTCGATATTGACGCTGCGCGAAATGATCTCCTGCGGCTTCATCACCTGTTCTACGATCGCATACAGCGCCTCTGTGAAACCACAGCCCTTCAGCTCGATCTCCAGACGGGTATCCCCTGTAATCTTCTGCTTCGCGATCTCCTTCAACCGGTTTCTTGAGTAATTTTTATCTCTGTGTGAAAAAAGCTCTGACTGAATCGCTGTCACTTTAATCCCTTCCCGGCGCAGCTTCGCAGCTGCTGACCGGATATCTTCGTTCAAAATATCGCTGACCGGACTCGGAATAATAAACACCATCTCCGGTTCGTACCGTTTCCAGGCCTCCCTGACTGTCTTCAGAAGCTTTTCTTCTCCACCGAAAATAATTTCCTGCTCTGTCAGATCCGTACTAAGAAGCGGATAAAACGGCTGATGCCTTCTGCGTGCCGAATAACGGTAATGGTAGCCGCAGCCGACCGGTGCATGAAGCACCGCCACCACGTTTCCTCCAATTTCTCCGATCGCACCGACACTTCCGGAAATTTTTCCGTTTACCCCGTATGCATGCAGAATTGAGGACGGATACAGCCGCGATGCAAGGTCGTCATAAAAAATTGAATACATATTATTCCTCCCAGCCAGGTGTAAATCTTCCGTTTTCTACCTGGTAAATTCGATCACAGATTTGTCTGCACAAAATGCGGTTATGCGAGATCAGAAGGTATGCTGTGCCATGTTCTTTCTGATACCGCGCAAGCAGCTGCATGATCTGTGCCTGCGTGATCACATCAAGCATGCTCGTCGGTTCATCAAGGATCAAAAACTCCGGTTCCAGAAGCAGTACGCGTGCAAGCGCCGCCCGCTGCAGTTCTCCTCCGGAAAGCTGTGACGGTGTCCTTAGAAGGTGCTCTTCATGCAATCCATACTGTGCCAGATACTCCAGCATTCCATCATAAGAATACGGAAGATGATAAATCTTATACGGTTCAATCATGCTTTTTAATAAGATCAATGCCGGATTAAATGAAATTTCCGGATGCTGAAACAAAATCTGTATCTTTCTGCGCACCATACCACGATAGGGCATTGCAAGCGTTTTTTCTTCAAAAAAAATCTCTCCGGAAGTCGGCCGTTCCAGACCCGCCAGCATCAGTCCGAGTGTCGATTTTCCACTTCCGCTCTCCCCAAACAGACCTACCGTCTCTCCATGGTCTACGCAGATTTCTGCCTGATCAACAGCAATCAGGTTCTTTGCATTTTCATATTTTTTCGTCAGTTTTTTCGTCTCTATCAACATAATTCCAACATCTCACCTTATGTCCATTGATATCTGCCAGCGGCGGTGTCTTCCGGCAGCATTCCTTTTGCTCCCTGCATCTTGCACGATAACGACATCCGCTGTCACAATTCAGATAACTTCCATGTGACGGCGCAAATCCTCCGTCCTCGTATTTCATTCCATTTTCCGGCATCGCCGCGATCATGTCGCGTGTATAAGGATGAAGTGGATTTTGCAGTACTTCCTGTGCATCCCCATACTCTACCTGCTGCGCCGCATACATAACACATATTTTTTCACTGATTGTCCCGGCAAAATTCATATCATGCGTAACGCATAAAAGCGTTTCTGTCTTCAAAAGATTCAGCGTTTCTGTCACAAGCGCAATCCTGCGCTCATCAAGCCCCTTCGTCGGTTCATCTGCCAGCACAATTTGTGCTCCGGCGGAAATACCCATTGCAACCATAGCCCTCTGACGCATACCACCGCTGAAAGTATGTGGATATGCTTTTGCCATGCTCTCTTCCCGCAGAAGATTGAACTTCTTCAAAAGCTCCACTCCTGCCAGAAAAGCAGCCCTTTTTCCATATCCACGATGTTCTCTCAGTGGCTCTCCGACCTGATCGCCCACCCGCATCAGCGGGTTCATGCTCGCTCCGCCTCCCTGCGGAATATAGGAAATCTCGCCTCCCCGGATCTCATACATTCGTTTCCGGTTCGCTTCCAGAATTTCTTCTCCGTTCAGCAAAATGCTTCCACGTACCTTCGCATTAGGCGGCAGCAAGCGCAGGATCGCAAGCAGTAATACGCTTTTCCCGCTTCCTGTTTCCCCTACAATCGCTGTTCTCGTACCTTTCTCCAGCTGCATACTGATATCGTCCACAGCAAGTACACTGTGCTCAGAAGCAAATTCCACCGACACATGTTGCAACTCAAGCATGTCCGATCACCTCCGCTTTCTGTACACCGTAATAACCAAGCAGCATGAATCCAAGTACCGCAAGTGAGGTACAGATAATTGGCGGCAAATACCACCAGACATAGCCCCGAATCACTCCGTTTTGGTAAAACGCATAGTGCAGGATACTCCCCCAGCTCTTCTCTCCATATTCTCCAAGCCCAAGGAAACTAAGTCCCGCTTCCGTCATCATTGCAGAAGAAACAGACAGCGCCGCACGGGATAAAATAATATCCTTCAGATTTGGGATCAGATGCTTGACCATGATCACGATATTCTTTGCTCCAAGCGATTTCTCAATCTTGACAAACGGCATCTCACAAAGCTGCAGTACACGGCTTCGGAGAATTCGGCAGGTACCCGGCCAGGCTGTCAGGCTGATAGAAATGATAATGCTCAGCTTTCCCGGATTCAGATATGCGATCAGAAGTGTTGTGAGTGCCAGGCTCGGGAGTCCCATCATGATATTTGTAATCATCGTAATCCCCCGGTCTACCTTTCCCTGGTAATAACCAGACAGCAGGGCAAGCGCAGTCGCAGTCACCGTCACAAGTAAAGAGGTAAAAACCCCAATAAACAGCGATACTCTCGTCCCATAGATCAACTCACTGAACAGATCCTGTCCAACGTCATTTGTCCCAAGCAGGTGCTCCGCATTCGGCTTTATGTATGGAATTCCCATTTTATAAGGGTCATAGGGCGATATCAGCGGCGCTGCAATCGCCACGATCAGAAAAAAGCCTACAATCACTGCTCCCCAGCGCATCGCCGGATTCATCCGTTTTAAAATACTTTTTCTTTTTCTCTTTGTTTCAGTACTCAATGAGGCCCTCCTTAATCCGCGGATCGATCACCGCAATCAGCACATCACCAAGCAGATTACCTGTCACAACACAGACGGCAGATAAAATAAAACACAGCTGTGCGGTTGGAAAATCACGCGATGTAATCGCCGTGTAAAACAAATTTCCCATTCCTCTCCATCCGAAAATCACTTCAAGCAGCATTGAGCCGGAGAGCAGACTTCCAAGCTGCATACACAGACTTGTAACAAAAGGGATCATAGCGTTTCGCATGACATGCCGGAACAGCACACGCTTATCCGGAAGTCCTTTGGAATATGCCGTAATTACATAATCCTCATTCTTTACCTGCGACACATTACTCTTCATCAGCAGAAAATTTCCTGATACCCGAAACAAAATCAGTAACGTCAGTGGAAGCGTCGCGTGCCACAAAATGTCCACTGCCTTCGCCGCACCATTAAGCCCTCCTGATGTCATTCCATTGACCGGAAACCATCCAAGCCTGTATGCAAACACTACAAGAAACAAGATTCCGATACAGTTGTCCGGAACAGTATTCAAAAACAACATAATCGGTGTCATAATCTTGTCAAACCGCCCGCCGGGACGCCAGCCGGCCAGCATTCCTAATATCGCGCCAAACAGCCCGCCAAGCAAAAATGTCGGTATACTCAGGATCAATGTCCACCCTGCGCGATAGAGCACATTATTAAGTACCGGCTGTTTATTGGAATATGCAATTCCAAAATCAAGTGTTACAATGCTTCTCAGATAATTAATGTACTGCTCTCCGATACTTCCGCTAAGACCGTATTTCTGTGCAATCAACTCCAGCTCTGCCGGAGAATCCTTCAACATATCATAATAATTTTCCTGCCCGACCAGATGTATCAGAGGGTCTCCCGGCATAAAACGCACCATCAGAAAGCTTATGGTAATCACAGCATACATCGTAAAAAGTGCGACAGCCAGCCTTTTTGCAATCCGCTTCCCCATTTTTGTCTCCTTCCATTTTTCCGCCTGTCTGATCTTTGACAACGAGATATCCGCAATCCGCTTCGCTGCTTATAGGATCATAAGGGATCCTCCCGCAAGCGGGTCCTTCCTTATGATATTTCATAACCGGGCAGCTGCTTCGCAGCTTATCAGGCCCGGTTAAAAAATCACCCGGACCGTGAATACAGCCCGGGCTCATTTCTGCTATAAGACTCGCCTATTTCGTTGTCAGCTCATAGAAGGTTTTTGCATGTATCACTCCGATCGAAGGATAATTCTCAAATCCCTGATACTTGTCAGTTCTGTATGGGAAGAAGCACTTCTCCCAGCAAAGCGCAAATGCGAAAAGTTCATCTGATCCAAGTTTCTGCAGATTCTTTACAGCTTCCACGTACTCTTCATCACTGTTCGCCTTGGTCAGCGCAATATATGCATTGTTCAGCTCTTCACTGCGGTAGGAATTTCCATAACCATAGCTTCCGCCTGCTCCCGGTACGTCATCGCTGACAAAATACCAGTATGCAGTATCGTAAGATGCAACTCCCGTAGTTGCATAGCCAATAAACATGTCATAATCATTCTCTTCACGCATTTTGTCATTTGCCTCTGAGCTTGCCAGGGACTCCTGGTCATAATATGCGTTGATACCAACCTCCTGCAGGCTGGAAACGATTACTTCGCCAATCCGATTGTACAATTCCTGCTTCTTTGTCGTATACTGAGATGCCACTTTATACGTAAATGCAGTGCCATCCGGCAGATCTCTCCAGCCGTCCCCATCTGCGTCTACATATCCAACTCCATCAAGGAGCTTCGCTGCCTCCTCTGTATCCTGATAAAATTTCCAGAGGGAATCATCATATCCTCTGTTTGCCGGCGCGATAATTCCGCTGCCCGGCACTTCACCGTATTCTCCGTTGCACAGCTGTGCGATCAGGTTCCAGTCCAGGCTCTTGATTGCAGCCTCACGGAAATCATGCTCCTGGTTTGCATCTCTTGTCATTCCGAAGGTTACCTGATTGTTTCCTTTATAGTTACTTTCTCCGATATCAATGTCTTCGTTTCCGGAAATCACATCCAGCAGCGTATAGCTTATCGGATTTGCGTAGTCATACATAACGTCTACTTCGCCGTTTGCCATCGCCATCAGCAGCGCATCCTGAGAAGAATAGCTTTTCAGCGTAATGGAATCTACCGTCAGTTCGCCCAGATATGCATTCTCCGGAACTGCTTCGTACGTGATTGTCCCGGCATCCTCATCAATATCCACAAGCTTATACGGACCACAGCCAATCGCTGCGTCTTCCTCCGCATACGATTCGTAATCATCCACATTTTCCCATATATGCTTCGGAAGCATAAACATCGTCAGCATAGAATTTGCCACAAAATAATAAGCATCCGGCTCAGAAAATACCACTGTAACAGTATCATCACCGTCGATCCGCACATCTGTCACATTTGCCAGGGAGCTGCTGCCCATGACATCCCGCCGAAATTCAAAAGTAAACTTCACGTCCTCTGCTGTCACCGGCTCGCCGTCATGCCATACCGCGGTCGTCGGGAACGTCATCTTCAATTCGCAGCCATCCTCTGAAATCTCGTAACTCTTCAGGAAGTACGGCTGCATATTGCCGTTCTCATCCGGGTAAAAAAAGTTTGCATACACAATACTGTTGTAGTTGAACTTTCCAAAGGAACCTGACTGTGACAGGATACTCTTTGTATCCAGTGTGCTGGTGGTTCCAACCACCAGGTTCTTTACGTGTTCGCCATTCGCTGCCGATGCTTCGGTCTGCGCTTCTGTCTCAGTGCTTTCAGCCATTACCGGTCCGGTAACAGCAAGGCTTGCGCACAGGGATGCTGCAAGTGCCATGCTCAGTAGTTTTCTCATTTTTCTGTCCTTTCTTCTTTTGGTTTACTCCTGCTGCTCTGGACAATACAGAGAAATACAAAAGCCTATATCAAGAATAAAAAGCACAAAAAAAACGGCTAAAAGCCGCCTCTGTCACTTCTTCAATGAATAAACAGCAAATAAAAGGATCTGCCATATCCATTCCGGAAATGAGCTGATTCACCGCAGCTTCATTCTCAGGCCCACGGCAGGCAGATATCCTGACTTAAGTTCACCACTTCTGTACGTCTTCTCAGATCACTCCAATGACATCTGTACAGTCGCTCCCTATCACAGTGACGGGTTCGTTCCGGATTTTCACCGGATTCCCTTTTAATTCCTCTCGGAAACATGCCGTTTCTATTCTGATATATTGTCCTAAAAAACATTTTTATTATATCATGTTAATTATTTAACAGCAATACACCAAAAGACGTATCTGCACCTTTTTTTTCTGTGCCGATACGCCTTTCCTCACTGCAGAAGCCCCATTTGCTCCGCTTCTTTTTTCAGTTCTTCACATCTTCGGTTGACCATCCCGAAACGGCTCACCGCACAGATCACGCGGCTGCAGCGCCGCATCACCGCAAGTGCCTCCTGTACCTTTTCTTCGGAAATTTCCTCAAAGGCCTGCTCTGAGATCACGTGTCCGGCAAGTGCGCGCGCCACCTGGTAATCCACGTCATTCTCCGGCAGGACACCGACCGCAAATGGGATCCCCTGGCGCTGCAGCTGCCGGAAAACGGGAATTCCGCTTCCGCCGCCCGCAATCACAAAAACTTCCGGTTCCCCCTTCGGTGCATCGAGTTCCAGACAGCCAAAGGCCGCATTGTAGCTTCCGGCCGTCACACCGTAAAGATGATGGATATACTCATCCGTAAAGATTTCCTCCGGCACGCCCATGCGCTCGATCCGGTCGCCGTGCACACAGATCACAAGATCAGACACCTTCTGTGCAAGATCCAGTTCATGCAGTGACATGAGCACCGCAACGTGCTTCTCATGCACCATCTGCTTCAAAATAGCCAGCAGTTCCAGCTTGTGCCGGATATCAAGGAAAGAAGTCGGCTCATCGAGTACGATTACTTCCGGCTCCTGGCAGATCGCACGTGCCAGCAGGATACGCTGCCGCTGTCCGTCGCTGATCGCCGAAAAATCGCGGTCGCGCAGCTCCCAGGCATGCACCAGCTGCATGGCACTCTTTACTTTCTCATGATCCTCCGCGCCCAGAATGCCAAGAGTTCCCGTATACGGATAACGTCCCGTCGCGACGACATCTTCGCATGTCATCAGCTCCGGATGGATCCGTTCCGTCATAACAACCGCCATCTTCCGAGAGATCTCTTTGTCGGTCATATGCTCCATTGAAGTATTGTCAAGCCAGACTGCACCGCCAACCAGCTTCAGCTGGCGGATCAGGCTTTTCAGGATCGTTGATTTTCCGGCTCCGTTCGGGCCGATCAGCGTAAGGATCTGACCTTTTTCCAGGGAAAGACGGATGTCACGGATCAGCGGTTTCCCGTCGTAGCCAACGGTCAGATTTTCTGTGTATACAAAACTTTTCTGCTTTTCCATTTATCGTTTCCCTTTTCTGTTTATCATAACGTAGATCACTACCGGTGCTCCGAAAATCGCTGTCACAGAGCTGATACTGAGCTCTGTCGGCGCAAACACGGTACGGGCAATCAGGTCACAGAACAGGCAGAATGCCGCACCGCCCAGAAAACAGGCCGGAATGACCAGAATTGGCTTTGCCGTTTTTAACAGACTTTTCATCAGCTGCGGTACCGCGATGCCAACAAATGAGATCGGCCCTGCAAACGCTGTCACACATGCGCTCAAAATACTGGAGAGCAGAATCAGTTCCACGCGGAACCGTTTGATGTTCACGCCCATGTTGCGTGCATAGCCTTCACCAAGCTGATAGGCTCCCATCGGCTTTGAAAGCAGAAATGCAAGCAGCACAGCGACTGCCACAACGCCCGCCATCATCGCCACATTGCTCCAGTCTGTGCCGGAAAAGCTTCCCTGCGACCAGTTGTGCAGGTTTACGATATTAGAATCCTCTGCAAACGTCACCACAAAATCCGTGACCGCCGAACAGATATAACCAATCATAACTCCGCTGATGACCAGCATAGACATATTTCTGACCTTACGCGAGACAAGCAGCACAAATCCCATTGAGATCAGGGAACCCGCAAATGCAGATACAATCATCAGTCCGGAGCCGGCTGTCATTCCTTTCCCAAGAAGGCATATCATCGTCAGAGCTACGGTCAGTTTTGCACCGGAAGAAATACCAAGCACAAACGGACCCGCGATCGGGTTGTTAAAGAATGTCTGCAGCAGAAAACCGGACACCGAAAGCGCACCGCCCAGAATCAGCGCCGCAAGAATACGCGGCAGACGGATCGACCATACAATATTTCTGGCCGTTTCGTCGCCGCCTTTTTGAAACAGGATCTGAAACACCTCGCGCACTGTCATCGATACACTTCCGGAGTTAATATTCCAGAACACAAGCACCAGAAGAAATGCCGTAAGCATCAGAAATGATGCGATGTAACGTATTTTTGCTTTGTTTTTCATATTTTTCCTACCGTTCCAATCCACAATTGGTATTTTCGCAGTCCGGCCCAAACGCAGAATAAGCATCCCAGCCACCACTTAGTGCTCCGCGCACTTAAAGCGGGGGAATGCTTATCTGCGTCCATTTACTCAAGCCGGTACAGATACGTCAGTCCCTGCGGATCCTCCTCTGTCAGCATCCGGTGCATATCCATGATCACATCGCCCAGACACGTGGTCTCCTGAAACATGCTCTTTGTCAGGCACCAGACATTCCCTTCCTTTACCGCCTTGAAATCCTTTAAAAGTGCACTTTTTTTCAGAAGTTCATCGAGCGACTTTAATTCCCCGTCGATCGTGCTGTTGTAAATGATGTAATCCGCATCTTTGGCTCCGGCATAGAAGTCTTCCATTCCCATGTTCATCGTGGACTGGCCTTCCTCGTCCGCACCAAGATCCTTAAAAATGTACTGGCCGCCGGCAAGATCGATCATCTTCGATACATAATCGCCAGCCTTGCGCACGTTCGCCGCGCCCATGGAATTAATATAGAAGAAAGCCACTGTTTTTCCGGTATTCTCCATGTTCTCCAGAGATTTCAGCTGTGATGCCTGTTCTTCAAAAAGGGCTTCCGCCTCATCTTCTTTCCCAAGAAGGGCACCGTAAAGCTTCACCCACTCGGTTCTCCCAAGCGGATGGCTCTCATAGCTGGAATGCTCCACCATCACCGGAATCCCGAGCTCCTCCAGCTTCTCCTTCACTTCCGGTTTGTGGTAAATCATCGTAGACTCAATCGCAAGGTCGCAGCCTGCCGCCAGAATCTGCTCATAGTCCGGCGCGCTGTACTTTCCCGCAAAGGAAATACTTCCGTCCTCAAGTGCCGCCTTTGCCTTATCAATATACCAGCCGTCCGCATTCGTTCCGGACAGGCTGATGGCATCCAGCGCATCCAGTCCGCAGAAAAAATCCATCGCCGATGTCGCTACCAGATAGATGCTCTGTGGGGTGTGTGAAAGCACCGTAATGTCGTCCGGCAGATCCTCCGGCGCTTCTTCTCCATCCGGCACCAGCAGGAACTCACCGTCCCCCTCAATTGTAAAGAGCTTATAGCCGCCCTCATAATAGTCTACGGAAAACTGATCTGCATAGGAGAGTGGAAGTGCGTGATCCCAGGTAAGCCCCGGAAGAGCCGGTGCTTCGGAAGCCGATATCTGAGCATGCTCAGTTCCATCGGTCTCTGCCTGTGACTCATCATTACCGGCAGCTTCCTGTGTCTGCTCATTCTTATCCGTCTGTACTTCCTGTGCCAGCGCCGTCTGTCCCCCGGAAACGGTCAGAAGAGATCCCGCCGTCGCCGTGCTCAATACTCCACACAGCAGCATCACTATGTATCGTTTCATCTTTCTCCACCTTTTCTGCTATTTTACTCATTCAGATTGAAGGTCAGTGTATACTCGATCTCGTGCGGCTCGCTCATTGCAACTGTATCCGCAACGACCTCCATCGGATAATCAAAACCATCTACCGGAATTTCAAACGTAGAATTTCCTTCTGTATTGACCGGCTCATATTTCTCACCGCCAACAAGCATATAGTCATAATTCGGGCTGCTCCATACGATCGTGGCTGTCACTTCGCCATCCTTTACCACCAGGTTCGCCGGTGAATCCACGGTCGCTCTTCCGCTTCCGCCTTCAAGTGTCACATCAGCCGTATATTCGCCGTCCTCCAGACCAAGTTCTTCTGCCGTTACCTTTTCACCATCATCTGCCTGCGCACTCTCATCTTTTACCGGATTCTTGACGCTGACTTTGTGGTCATACCATTTGCCCTTTTTGCCGATGGCTGCCACGGTAAATTCTTCGCCGATCGCCGGTACCGGGATATCAAAGCCATAAACCTCCTCTGACATTCCATCTTTATACGTTACAGTATCGGTAGTCGGCTCAAGAAGCTCTGCGCCATCCTTTTTTGCATCCTCAGAAGTTCCCATGAAAAGGTTCAGGAATCCTTTTCCGCTGAGGCTTACATGAATGGTCATCTTGCCATCCTTTACCGTCAGCACACCCTTGCCGTCATTCGCCTCATTGACATGGAACATCGAGCTGTCTGTATCAAACTCCGCAGTATAAACGCCATCCTCAAGAACTTCTCCTGCCTCAGCTTCGGTGTCAGCTGCTTCAGCAGCCGCCTCGGTAACTGCTTCCGTGGCTGATCCGGTTTCCGTCTCCTCCGCAAATGCAGCCGGGCAGCTGCCCACCAGAAGAGAAGCTGCAGTAACCAGTGATAAGAAAAATGCTGTAGAACGTTTCATAATAAAATTCCTCCTTGTCTATACCAAAAGCAGCCCGGATGTCTTTCAACATTCCGGGCGGCCTTTTTATGAAAGCTTCAGGACAAAAGCTGACTTGTCTTATTTTGCGATAGAGTCGATTGCATCCTTTGTATGTGCAACATACAGCTGCTCAACTGCTTCGATTCTTCCAAGACCCTCGATCTGAGTATCTACGCTGTCAAATGCGCCTGATTCTACAAACTGAGTCTTCCAGGAATCCTCGTCATCGCCTGCCATATCGTTGTTTGCATGATCACCTGCTACTACCATCAGCGGACGAAGAACTACTTTTTTGAATCCTGCATCCTGTACTTTCTTGATGACCTCATCACATGCGGTATCTTCCGGCTCACCTTCAACCGTACCGATGAATGCGTTTGTGAATCCAAGGTCATTCATCTGTGTCTGCATCTGATCGTAAGTTACGTTTGCTGTATGGGATGTACCATGGCCCATGAATACAAATGCAACACCGTCATCAGCTGCTGCTGCCATATCATCATAGCCTGCCTCTTTTGCAGCCTGATCTGTGATCGCCTGAGCAACGGCCTTCTTGTCATCGTTGATTACGGTAGCGTCATCGCCAACCTCACCAAGCATCGGCTCAGCGATTGCTACGGACTCAAATTTATCCTTGTAGCTGTCAATTGCCTCTACCATCTCATCGTACTCAGCTCCATGCATCAGATGGGTCGGCTGTACAACGAGGTTCTTTACGCCGTTGTCAACTGCACGCTGAAGTGCCTGATCCATATTGTCGATCTTCTCATTGTCTCTTGCCTGTACGTGGTTGATGATAATCTGTGCGGTAAATGCTCTTCTTACTGCCCAGTCCGGATAAGCTGTCTGCAGCGCATCCTCGATACCCTTGATATCCTCAGCACGGCTGTCATTGAAAGAAGTACCGAAGCTTACAACCAAGAGCTCGTTGTCACCGATCTCATCTGCATTGCGCGGATCATCCTTGGAAGCATCTCCAGTATCACGTCCGAAGTACTCCGGGCTTGCTTCCTCACCCTCTACCAGCTCTTTCTGAGCATCAGTCAGGGCATCCCACGCTTCTTTTGCTGCGGTGCAGTCTGCGTCTGTTGTATCGGTTCTTTCCTGTACGTAAATTTTATCGATCAAAGCCGCAACATTGTCAGCAGCTGCCTGATCTGCATCTTCTGTACCAGCCTCAGATGCTGCTTCGGTAGTTGCCTCTGTAACAGCCTCTGTCTCCTCTGCATAGATGCCAACCGGGCTTACCATCGTAAGTGTGGATGCCGCCATCATCATTACCAGTGCTTTTACTACTCTGTTTTTCATGTTTTTTTCCTCCTTAATCTCTGCCATGCAAACCGCTTTTGGTTGCTTGCAGCCGCCGGATACTTTTGCATTCTGTTCCAGGCTCATACAGGAACTGAATGGATACGGAAACACGAAATCCATTTGGTAAAATGGTTAAAAAAAAACTTCTACACAATGGTAAAAGGATCGCGGGAAGATCAAAACATGGTACAATCAATTACTCGTGACCCGGGACATGTCCCCGTACCGGCAACAGGCAGGTTTCCTGGCTTGCAGATCAACGCTTCAGCCGCCTTCCCGGTTTCCCAGTGACATTCTGACTTTGCTCCCTGCTTACAGTGACGAGATCGCGCAGGACTTTCACCT
>OGPP01001502.1_pt1 | contig 17239 bp, 18 predicted proteins | sample 1553021 | NCBI WGS metagenome assembly OGPP01 (sample SAMEA2580217, study PRJEB22360) | human gut metagenome | biome: human gut; feature: human-associated habitat; material: faeces | place: Denmark | collected 2008/2010
AATTTGAATCCGCAGAAGCACTGGCAAATATGGACTTACATGAGCTTACTGACTTCATCATTGAAAAAGGAAAGAATCGCTTTCCTGATCCTGATGCAGTAGCCAAAGCCATTCAGAAAGCTGCCCGCAGTTCTTACCGTTTACCCAAGACGGTAAATGACTCTGTTAATCAGGTGCTTTCAATATCCATAACCTCTATGAAGGCATTGGAATCTCAAATCAAAGAGTTCGATAAAGCTATCAAAGCCCTGATGGAACTCTTGCCAAATGTATTGATATCCATTCCAGGTATTGGGCCTGTATATTCAGCCGGTATCATGGCTGAAATCGGAGATATCAATCGTTTTGATAATCAGGCATCGCTTGCTAAATATGCGGGGCTTGCCTGGAAACAACACCAGTCCGGTGGATTTGAAGCCGAAGTTACAAGGCTCATTCCATCAGGCAACCGATTTTTAAAGTATTATCTGTGTGAAGCCGCATACACTGAATTACTTAATGTCGTAATTTCAGAAAGATCCGAACCATTAACGGTGTATATCCCTACTTCACGAGAATTTTCATAACCAATCGCATCTGTCACTCCATCTGAATTAATCATATTTCGAAAATACATACTGGCCGATGTAAAGCTTTCTAGCAAATCAAGTCCACCATCTAAAGAAGAAATGCCAAAAACGCTTACCCTTGTCCAGCCATCCTGTGCCAACATATTTTTTCCATCAGGAGTAATGTTTAACTGAGTAACAGTCTCATTTTTCAGTGTGCATTGATAGGAATTGGTCAATTGAAGTTGTCCGTTCTTGTCAATCAAATATACCTCAATGCCATAATTTCCCTCTGCAACATACAAATAGTTCCCCACTAATTTAAGATCTTGAACAGGACCCGAGGTATATAGCCAAGCCAAACAAATACCATCGCTATCGGTACTGCATCAATTCCCCAAGGAAGTACTTGCTTAAAAATACTCGCATAAAAAAAACCAATTGATGCAATCAACATCATTATGACAATTTGAATTTTATCTTTTTGCAAAACAAAAAGATATTCCAAAATTTCTGTTATGAATAATAATGGCAAAAACCATAATCCCAATGTGTATTCTGTTCCACGGATTTGAATAAATATTCCTATAAATGCCTTTACTAAATTAATGTCCTTGTGTAACAATATAACTTGCATAAAATCATACAAAAAATAAAGTAATAAATAACCAAAATAAGGTATCAGAATACGTTTCGATAACTTAATAACGTAATGTTTCCACCCCCCCTATATGCTTTTAGCGTAATTCCTGATAAAAAGAAAAACAAAGGCATATGAAAAGAGTATATCCAATTCGTCAAATAATTTCCAGAATTAACATGACCAATTACTACAAAAAACATCGCAAATGCTTTTGCATAATCAAGCCATAAAATTCTCTTTTTATTTGCTTCTTTCATAAATGCTCCCTTCTCTTTATTTTATACTATCTTTTTTATAAATATCTGAGCTTTGCGTGGGATGTAATTCCAAATCTTATACACATATCGCTTTATTCCTAAACGTTTAAAATACCATCGTTCTATTGCTGGATAACCTTTTTGTTCATATAATTTAAATATTGTATCTCGAACAATAGAATGTGAACTTGGACATTTTAATTGATTATTCCTTTTTGCAATTTTTTCATACGAACTAGGCACTCTCTCAATTTTCTCATCTAAACAATCTAATAATTGTTGCCCTTTTTTTGTATTTATAAGAACGCATGAAATTCCCATTGATTTATCTAAGCGTCCGCCGTTTTCTGCAAGTATTTCTGGATGTTCATCTTCTACTCCCCAATAATCACCCAATGTAATATCACCTGTTCTTTTTTTTCCTGCATATTTACAAGAATAACAATTTTCCCGGTACGTTTCGGAATCTAAAAACAACGTATAGTAAGAAGATAATTGAACTGGAAGAAGTTTTTTTCTTAATTGATTCCTTTTATTTTGATAAATAATAGATCCTTTAAGTCCCCATCCACCCGATTTATCTCTAAATTTAAAATCAACTATTTTACCATTAATATTTTTCTCAATCTGTTTTAAGTAATCATCAAACAACTTTGCACTCGGTGTACCATGGCATATAATGTCTACTGTAAATAAGTTGTTCTTCTCTTGATTTTTTAAATAACTATTTAATGCACTTATTTGGCATGGTGTTCCAGAAAATAATACTAATCTTCCTTCATTCAAATCTTTCTTTACATTTTTATAAATGTTCCCCATTCTGCTCTGTACATATTTTGAGCCTTGCAATCTAACTAAATCATTTTCCGATTGAACACGTACATGTTCTGGATATAAAACACCATTCTTATAAGTAAATGCACACCCATAAACTCTTCCGCCCTCTTGCAAAATTTTTTTAGCTAATGCTGCAAATATACCGCCTGATGCCGATTTTAGGCATATTTCTCTATCAGTTACCGTAGCTGCTTCTGCCAACAAAGGCTCATTTAATTCTATATTTTCGTTCTGATAACTACATACCTTTTTACATTGACCACATTCAATACATAGACTAGCATCAATTTGAGGAAATAAAAAACCATACTCATCCTCTTGCATTTTAATAGCATTTCTTTTACAAATATTTACGCATGCTTCGCATCCACAACAATCTGATTTATCTTTATATAATTCAATTCTGCCCATAATTTCTTATCCTAATAATTTAATTTTTTCATTTAATAGACTTCTCATTTCTTGATTTTTTGTATCCAGTAATTTGTTTACAACCGTATAATTAATATTTTTATCTATTGTAGAATAGTCGTTATACTGTTCTAAATGTCGATCTTCTAAATCAAGCCATTTTAAAATATTTGCTATACGATCATTAAAACTGTTCTGTGAATATATAGAAATAAACTTTTTATTAAATATAATTGAAAACACCGTCATGTGAAATGAATCAGAAACAATATAATCTGCATTTTTTATTAACGAAATAAATTGTCCTGGTGTTGGGCAAATAACATGTTTTCCTTTTTTTACAACATAATGATAGTATAAATCCACTCGTAAACATGGCATCCCATATTTTTCTTGTAATATACCTATGTATTTATCCATTTCACTATTCTGATGAAGCTGATATACAAGTATATACTTTTCTGGAACCCTAATTGGTTCTTCTAATTTTTCCCACTGTTCCTTTGTTAGCCATAATGTTGGATCGAGTATAGCATCTGCATTTAATCCCAAACTTTGAACTAAATTAGCACCTGATTGTTCTCGTGTAGAAATCCAACTATATTGTGAAAGTAATTTCTTATTTTCTTCAACCTCTTCATCTCTCAATTTAGTTTTTCCAAAACTAGAGGCAAAAGATATTTTTTTCTTATTTTTTGGAACAAACGAAAGGTAATATGGCCTTTCTATTCTACCATTTATATCACTATTCCAGATTTGATCACTACCTGAAATATATAAATCTGCCTCTGGACAATTTCTTATCAATTCATCTTCTGATAAATACCTTTCATCTGTTGTCTTAACATATAATTCAAGAAATTTTTCAAATACTCTCTCCATTTTGTCAAAGGATGGTTTAAGTATCAGTGGAAAAAGATATTTAAAAATCGGCCTATGTGCCAGATGAGACTCACTTAATATTTTTTTTCTAAATCCATCATTATCTGTTCCAGGACGTTGATAGTCTATTACCAAAACATCATATCCAAATTCTTTAAAGACCATCGTTGTGGCATACGTCTGGAAAACAGAACCATAATTTTTTATATTATGACAAGTTATTAATGCTGCTTGTTTCATATTGCAAATTCTCCTTTAAATTTCTTACAGTATCTATATCTCATAGCAAACATACATGCTTCTGTAAATCCACGAAGAAATGCAAGGTTAATTACATTAAACTGTCCAATTAATAATAAAATTAAAAGTCCTCCAATCTGCAAAAATGCGGTAATAATCGTTGTAAGTGTTGTTTCTTTTTCTTTCCCAATTGCTCCTAAAGCAGGCCATCCAAAAAGTATTGATGGAAACGAAAAGAATAACAGTGGAATAAATGCTCTGAGCAATGGTACTGCAGTAACATATTTTTCTCCGCCAATTATCAATAATGCATATTTTGCAACCACAAATGTAAATATACATCCCACAGTCACTATTGACATAAATACTTTTGCTGTTTTTTCTACTAATTTCCAATTCTTGTTCTTTACCATTTGCGGATAAATTCCATCTGTAATAGGTGAATACATTGACTGCACAGCCGAAACCATTTGCATACAAACGCTCCACTCTGCTACTTGTTCTGTATTTATAAATAACCCAATCATAAGAGTATTTAATGCTGTAAACGTAGTAGTTGCCATATTAGACAAAAAGAAAATTGCAGAATCTTTTAATTTTTGAAATGCATTTTTTAAACCTGTAACTTTAATTCCAATTCCTCTTTTTTTCATTTCAATAAATACTAAAATTACCGCTAGTATCGAGCCAATTATATCTAGGCAAGGAATCCATATCATGTCATTATCACTTTTTACAACTACAAATGTAAGTATTGCCGCAATTGCACGCATTAACACATAACGTAACGTTATGACATGCATCTCTTCAATTCCTCTAAATAAAAAGTCCATCAAAAAACAAGTCAATGCAACAACAACAAATGATAATATTGTATACAAAACATTACTACGAAGCATAGGTATAGTGGCAATCATAACTAATAAAGAAACAAAAGCTACTAAAACTAATATGAGCTTAGCTACAAGCGTATCTCCTACAACTTCGCTAATTGCTTTTTTATCTCCCTGTACCTTGACTATATCTTTTGTAGCTGATAATAAGAAGCCAAAGTCAACTACAATTTGCATATACTGCATGACCGCTTTTACATACGAAACAACTCCATAACAATCTTTAGATAATACTCTTGTCAAGTATGGAAGTGTTACTAAAGGTAATATAATTTTAGTTATATTCATTATGTATAGCATAGTCGTATTTTTTACAAGTATTTTCGATGTTTCCCCCTTATTCATTCTTGCTCCTTTCAATTACCAAACTCTCTATGCTTGCACTGAGGTAGGTTACTATTCTACAGCTTAATCTTCCATCAATAGATGAACCTTGTCTGCCAAATCTAATCTCATTCAAAGTTGGAAATCCTTGCACAGTCGATTCTTGATATTTCCCAGTTATCTTCATTTGTTCTATTCTAGTCAAATTATATAAATATCTTATAAAGTTCACCAATCTATCTCCTTTTCTTTATATCCGAAACGTATGATTACCAATCCTTACCTTTCCAATTTTCTTATATAATATTAATAGTAATATTATAAAAATATGCGGTATCGTATTACCTATTGTAGAGAAATTTGCACTTATTACAACTGTATAACATTGACATAGCAGGTATCCACCTGCCAATATTAAAAATAATCGTTGCTTCTCCATACCTTCACAAATACATCTAATTACTAAAAACAAAAGATATGAATCAATAATCAAAAACGGGATTGCAAAAATGTATCCAAAAATTGCAACCCATAAAATCGGATAGCCGCCTGTTACCACTGCTGTACCACGAGAATAAATGGTAAGCGCTGAAGATGAACATCCCCTATCCATCAAATACTGTGTGCTGTTTTCTTCTGTAGGAATTCCAATAATCTCTTTTACTACATCAAACACTTGCTCTGGGTTTATATCTCCATCTACCCAAACTTGTCTATCAATCTCCCATGTAAGATCTGCTTCTTGTGCCAACATACGATACATTAAAAAATCATAAGCCGTTGTTAATCCATACGAAGTATCTGCATTACCTTTTGCAATAGCTTCACTAAAATGATTATATTTAGGAACCAACATCATAACAAGAAGAATTGTAGCAACTGCAACATATCTAAGTTTAATCAATTTTCTTCTTTTTGCCATAGACAATAACAATGGCCCTAGAAAGTATAAGGTGCATTGTAAAAATCCTCCAAACTCTACTCCACGTAAAAATACGGATAAAAGATCAATGAGGTAAATTACTATTGGAACAATTTTTTGTCTTTTTTTCTCACCCAATAATAATATATAACCCAGCAACCATAAACATGGATAAGAAAAATAATCCACGACTTGTGCAAATGGAAGTTTTGAAAATTCCGAAAAATAATTAAATCGGTTTACATTTGAGTTTGTCAAAATATTACCCGACACAATAACATCCAATAAGCGATATGCATATAAAACAAACAAAATACGCTCTACATGTTTAAATGTATTATATGTATGTTTTCCTTCTTTTGGATTTTCAATCACTATTTTGGGATGTTTTCCAGCCCAAAATGATATCATGCAAAGCATAAGCTCAATCATCAAAAACAATCTAATTGTAACACCTGTTGCATAACTTGTTTTTCCAATATCTTTTAAATATACTCCAGTTTCAATATAAGCACTTGAAACGAGTAACTGTATCCAATAGACAATAATTATCAACATCGCAAAAAAATACTCAGTATGTTTATTATAGAATCTCGCTATGGATACAGCAAATATTGAAAGTATAATTAAATTAATAATATTAATCACATTCATGCTATACACCTCCATTTTAAATTGCCAAATAAAGAATATTCAACAATATTATATTCAATACTGCTATTAATCCTAACATCATTTTAGGAATGTAAGTTTTAACTTGAAATAAAATATTATTTGACATTGTTAACTTAATTACCATTCCATACATAAATACAAACATTATATATAGCAAGCAAAGGTTTAATTTCATTTTTTGATTTTTTACCATCTGCTTATCCCCTACTATTCAACATCTTCAATTATTTTAAATCTTCTATACGTCTTCTATAAAAACGATCCAATTTATTAGCATTTTTCGTTATATCAAATCGTTCATGCTCGAGTATTAAATTATTTCGTTCAGATTGGCTTCTAAGCATTTGTTCTATTCTATTTGCCCAATTTTCTATTCCTTCATCAAGAGATACAAAAAATGCTTTCGGACTTATCTTAATTTCAGAAGTAATCGTGTCTGCAAAAAGACATAACAAACCCGCTGCTTGAGCTTCAACCCCTACCACTGGAAATCCTTCATAATATGATGGCATAACAAATACATCCATCATTTGATACCAGTCTGGTACATCTGAACGATTGCCTAAAAAACGAACAGCTGATTCTAATTGCATTGCACTGACTTTCTTTTTTATTGTATCCATCAATTCTCCATCTCCCAACAGAACTAACAGAGAATCAGAATTTCTTTTATGATATTCATTAAAAATATCTATTAAAAATTCATGATTTTTTTGTTTAAAAAACCGCCCAACATGTCCAATAACCACCGTAGACTCATTTACATTATTTTTATTTCTAATATCTTCTCGTTTTTCTACATCATATTTAAAGCGACCATAATCAATTGCATTAGGCAAAATTATTACTTTTCCTGAATCAACTGATTTTTTTCCAAATAAATATATGCCAGCATCACGTCCACATGCAAAATAATCTGTTGAAAAAAGCTTTCCAAAATATAAACGTAACCCATAATATATTTTATTTTTCAAACCTTCTGGTTTTTCTGCCATGTGAGAATGGTTAATTCTAATTTTTATACCACATTTCCACGCAAGAAACATTGGAACACAGGCCCATTCTGTCAAATGTGAATGTACAATATCAAATTTATACTTTTTAAAAATTTCTTCAATTTCTTTTAAATTCTTCAATACCGAAACACTTTTAGGCGTCACATTATGAATTATAAATCCCATATTGGCAAATTTATCTGCACATTCTTGTACCAATATTCCATGTCCAATAATATGAACTTCATATTCATTTAAATCCATGTGCGAAAAATAATTTAAAATAACAGCTTCTACTCCGCCATTTACAAAACTCCCTATAACATGACATATTTTTATTTTTTTTGCCATACAATCTTCCTTTACATATCCTTATATACTTCAATATAGCTATCTATTAAACTTTCCCAAGAATATCTTTGGCAAATATCATCAGCAACCTTATTTTTCTCTTGGTAATCATATTCACCGTCAACAATCTTGTTCATTTGCTTTTCTAATCCTTGCCCATCCTCTAAATCAAAAAATAATCCATACGCTTTACTCACTTCAATATTTGTAGGTATTTTGCTTAAAATCAAAGGTAAATGATTCACCATACATTCCAATTGGGTAGAACCGAATCCCTCATAAACGCTTGGGAAAATATACGCAGATGCTTCTTTATATAACTTAATGACATCATTAGAGGACAAATATCCCGTTACAATAATATCCTTTTTATATTTTGATTCATTAATTAATTTTTCGTATTCTTCAAATCCAAAACCTTTTCTACCAGCCAAAACCAGTTTATAACCATTTCCTGGATTATCTTTTTTCATATCAATAAAAGATTGAATAACTATTTTTAAATTTTTTCGAGTTTCTATTGTTCCAACAAATAGAAAGAATTTTCTTTTTGATATTTCTCTCAGCAGTCCTGATTCATATTGATTCAATACTGCTTCTGAATCAAATTCTGAGTATAATCCAGGATAAGCAACTTTTACATTTGCCATTGGCCATCTTTCAATTATTTCCTTTTTCACTGATTCTGAAACAGTCAATATCTGATCGGCATTTTTTATTGCAAGTTTTACAATAAACTGATTATACAGTCTATACATCGTTGACAAGGATTCTGGATGTATAAAAGACGCCAGATCATGAATCGTCACAATATACTTTGTTTTTCGATTTTTTCTAAATGGCATAGCATAATTAGTAAAATGAACGACATCATACTGTTCACACTTTTTTTTAAATTTATTTGAATTGATATATAAGAGATACTTCAATCTTCCTTGTTTTTTTGAACTACTTCCCTTATCAAATTGCAGTAATTCAACACTGTCCTTTTTTTCTAAATGTTTTTTTAATTCTTTGTATAAATACAGACTATATTTTCCTATTCCAGTTCCAACTTTAATCTGCATTCCATCATCAATCAATATACGCATTTTTCTAATTCCTACTATTTTCCTACATTATGTAACTGCATTGCAAAACATTCCTTAGCAACAGACCATGTAAAATTCTTATTTATAAACTGACTTCCCTTCAATCCCATTGTATTTCTATATTCGTCATTAGAAAGGAGCATTATAACAGCTTTTGCAAAATCCTGATTATCATCTGTAACTATCCATTCTTTTCCCTGCTCTGCATCAATATTTTCCGCACCTATTGTTGTTGTAACAATCGGGAGTCCCATCGCCATTGCTTCTAAATTCTTTGTCTTGATTCCGCTACCAAAGGTCATCGGACATACAAATACCTTGCATTTTTCTAAATAGTCTCGTACATCATCAACCCTTCCCGTAAAGTGTACGTGGTCTGATTCAAGTTTTCTCAAATCTTCTGACGCTCCGCCGCCTATAATCAAAAATTTAACCTCTGGTTTTTCTTTTACTATTTCCGGCAAAATATCTGAAATAAAATGTCTGACTGCATTTTCATTATGTGCTACACTCATTGCTCCCAAAAAGCCAATATAATTTTCCTCAGAAGTATTTTTTCTATACGAAAAATACTCAACATCTACACCAATAGGAATTGCACATGCTTTATTTTTATGCAATTCTTTATTAAGTGCATCTGCTTCTTTTTGAGCTACTAAAACGGTTTTATCACACTGTTTTGCAATTTCTAATTCATATTTTTTCAACAATTTAATTTCATTCTTTACCACATAAACTTTTAGTGGTTTCCACAGCATAATCTTCTGAACAATTTTCGGAACGGTATTCAAAAAAGCTCCATACGGGTTTATACCCGAAATGTCATAATCAAGCTGTCGCTGATAACGTAATGAAATACGATCATCTAAATCAGCGATACGATATATTGGATAATTCTTAATATATTCTGTACTTCTGACCATATCGCCAATAATTATATCCGGTTGTTCTTCCTGCACTATTTTATCAATCACTACCCTAGCATTTGGATTCCAATATAATGAAACCTGCATCGGCTTTTTCTTTAATAATATAGAATCCACAAAAATATTTTTAATTTTTGTCGTTGCTGATGGTTTTGGCAATATTTCCAGTCTGTCAATAAATTCTGGTTTTAATTGAGGGTCATCTCCCTTTTCAAGAAAAGCAGCAACTATTAGCCTATACCCCAATTCTTCAGATAATATCCTACAGTAATGATATAAGGAAGTTTTTCTACCTGAAGTTGCCGGAAATGGCAACCTCGGCATAACAAATAATATTTTTTTTGTTTTATTCATTTTGTTTACGCTCCAAAAAATTTATCTTCAAGCATAAGACACCAACAATGATAAATTGGCAAATGTAACTCCTGAACCATATATGTTTCCGTCTCCGGAGCCTTAACTGCTACATCTGCTACTTCAGCTAATTCTCCCCCCTTTGCACCAGTAAGACCAATTACTTTTATTCCTAATGCACGTGCAACCACTGTGGCAGGTAACACGTTTTTACTATTTCCTGAAGTAGAAATTCCTAAAAATACGTCTCCTTCTCTTCCGAATCCAAATAACTGCTGTGCAAATACACCTAATCCATCTACATCATTAATATAAGCTGTTGTTAACGCTTCATGTGCAACTAATGGAATCGCCATCAGTGAACACTCCAAATTATTTGCAAGCTGTTCACCTCTTATTGGATCAATCTCAATAAGTTTATCTGCAAACTCTTTTTTTACTGGACGAGGAGTTTTAAATCTTTTCATTAATTCTCCAGCAATATGTTCTGAATCAGCTGCCGAACCACCGTTACCGGCGATAAGTAATTTTCCACCGTTTTCATAGCATTCTTCCATGACTAAATACGCATCAATAATAGACTGTTCAATACTTTTTAATGCAGGGTATCTTTCTACTAATAAATCAATATGTTTCTGTAATCTTTCTTCTAGTTTTTTCATTGCTTTAAAACTCCTTTTTTACCAATTACAACACTCTATCTACAAACTCTTTTAATGATGAGACTGTATAATCCTGTTGATAATCTTGATTGCCAATTAATACCGTTTTACATCCAGCATTTTTTCCTGCCAAAACATCATTTTCACCATCACCTATCATCCAAGATTTCTCTAAATCTACATTAAAATCTTTCGCTGCTTTCATAAGCATTCCTGGCTTCGGTTTTCTACACTCACATTCTATTTTTAATTCAGGTCTTTCTCCTTCATATCCTTTATGCGGATGGTGTGGACAATAATAAAGACCGTCTATATATGCTCCATCTTTGCCCAATAAAGTTTCCATCTTATTATGAATTTCATCTAACTCATCAAAACTCACTTCACCACGAGCAATTACTGGCTGGTTTGTTACAACAATTGTTAAATATCCAGATTCGTTCATTTTTTTGATTGCCTTAGATACTCCATCAATCAATTCAAATTCATTAATACTTCTTAAAAATCCAACATATTTGTTAATTGTCCCATCTCTATCAAGGAAAATTGCTTTCTGCTTATTCTTTAAATTTTTCCCCTGTACATGTCCAGCTTTAAAATCTTCACATACTGCATAGTATCTATCTGGTGTTCCCATATCTTTTACATATTCTGGACTGTCATAACAAAACATTTTGCCTGTTCCAGATAAAGGTTTTAAAAGCTGTCTATCTAAATCAATTTTAGGAGTATCAATATTTTGTTTCAAAATTTCTGGTGACATCACATGAAGACCAGCGTTTACTCTATTTTTATAATACAATGGCCTTTCATCTTCTTTTGCCAGCCATTTCTGCACAATACCATTCTCATTTGCTATAATCAGTCCACTATCATACGGATGACTATTAGGATGAGTAAATAAAGTAACCAGTCCACCATGGGATTTATGGAATTCAACAAAACGATTAAAGTCCACATCAAACATAGCATCTGCATTTAAAAGTAGAAAATCTTCTGTCAGCTTATCTTTAATCTTGAATAAAGCTCCTGCATTTCCTAATGGCTCTTTTTCAAAATAATATTCAATACTCACTCCAAAACTTTTACCTGTTACTGGTGAAATACCACTTCCATCACCAAAATAATCCATTATTATATTACCCAAATGACTCACAGTGAGAATAATATCTTTAAATCCTTGATCTCTTAAACATTCAATTTCATGTTCTAGAACAGGTTTACCTTCAATTTTAATCATAGGTTTTGGAATATCGCTGGCAACTGAAGAAATTCTTGTTCCCCTTCCACCCGCCATAATTACAACTTTCATGTTTTATTTCTCCTTACACTAATGGTTCATATGATTCTGGAGTGTAATGAATAACTCTTGTCCCTCCATCTTCAAAAGAAAATGGAATATACATCAATTCCTTCATTGCTTCTCTAACTTCTGCTTGTTTTTCTGGTTGTACATAAAAAACTAAGAAACCGCCTCCGCCTGCACCAAGTAATTTTCCTCCTAATGCACCAGCTTTGATTCCTTTTTCATACAGAATATCTATATTGCTTGTAGAAACTGCATTTCCAGTTTGTCTTTTTAATTTCCATGTATGATCTAACATGCGTCCAAATTCATCTAAATCGACTGTTTTATCTGTTAATACCTTTTCCGCATCATCTACTAAAGAAAGCATTTCTTTAAGCTGTGCTGTCTTGTCTACTTTTCCTGCTGCATTTGCTTTCTGAACATCTGATGAAAAACGTGTAAAACCAGTAAAAAACATCATCAAATTCTGATTAAGTTGTTTTTTTCTTTCTGGTGAAATGATTAACGGAAGCACCTCATAGCCTTCATCTGTAAAATTAATACGATTAAAGCCTCCAAATGATGCTGCTATCTGATCCTGCCAACCACCAGCTTCCTGACAAAGTTCTCTTTCCAAATAAATTGCTTCATCTGCCAGTTTTTTCTTATCAGCATATTTTCCTTTCAAAGCATAAAAAGCATTTAACATACCTACTGCAAAAGAACTACTTGTTCCCAAGCCAGAACGAGCAGGTAAATCAGCCTCATATGTTAAACGAATTTCATGCATATCCAAAAACTTCATTGCATTTTTGATTGCCGGATGCTGAATATCTTCTATATTAGTTACTCTTTCTGTTTTTGAATAAGAAAGTTCCGTTGAATAATCAAAAAAGCGTGGTAAATGGCGTACATTTACATAACAATATTTGTCAAATGTTGTTGATAAGACGGAACCTCCATTTTCCCGAAAAAATGATGGCATATCGGTCCCTCCACCAAAAAAGGACATTCTAAAAGGTGTTTTTGTAATGATCATTTTAATTCTCCTTTTTATTATATTTATAACTTATCCAATTTATTTTTCTCTACAGATTGCTTTTAACAGGCTGTAGAGTTTTATCCTTAACTACATTGATCCATCTTTCCTAAAGACTACCAATATTGTTTTAAACAATATTTTTATATCTAGCCCAATGTTCCAGTTTGTGATATACTCTTTATCAAGACGAACGACTTCTTCAAAATCGGTAATATCACTTCGTCCGCTTACCTGCCACATGCCAGTAATTCCAGGCTTAATTGCTAGCCTTGCACGATGGTGAAGCTCATACAGATTCGTTTCTGAAATCAAGGGTGGGCGAGTACTTATAATCGACATATCGCCACGTAATACGTTAAAGAATTGCGGAAATTCATCTAAACTTGTTCGTCTGATAAAATCACCGATTCCTGTCTTATGTGTCCCATCTGGAAGTATCTTATTTCCGATAACACGAGGATCAAAGTCCAGTTTAAACATCTTTCCATCTCCAAGTTTGTTATCTTTCATAAGCTCTGCCTTACGTTCTTCGGCATCCATATACATACTGCGGAACTTGTACATTTTAAATTTCTTTCCATTCTTTCCTACTCGTTCCTGAGCAAAGAAAATTGGTCCCGGTGATGCAATATAAATTGCCGGTCCGACAAAAATACAAATGATTCCGGTAAAAATACATCCAACTAATCCACCCGCAATATCCATCAATCGTTTTAACATTAACTGTCTGGTTGATGCATAATTAATACTTGTCGTAAGGACTGTGTAATTACCAACCTTTTCCACAAACTGTTTTTTCCCTGGCACACTTGTGATCTTTGCAAGATTAAGATGAATGGTTACTCCTGTCTCTGATAATTGCTCAATTAACTCTGACGGATACGGAAGAACTTCTGAAACAACAATCAGAACTTCGTCAATCCATTCCTGACATACATACATTGCTGCAGTCTCTTCGTTGGCAACTACCGGAACTCCATGAATTTCTCTTCCAGTCCAGTCCGCATCAATTACAGCTACACCAGCCAATGAGAATCTGGCATAATTGTTTTCCTGCATACTTAACACTACTTGTTCAGCCACATCTTCTGATGTTACAATCAGTAGTTTACGTTCTCCGCCATCCTTCATCTGTTTTCGCAGAAGTTTTTTCCAAAGTTCTCTGACAACATACGTCATTACTAAATAAATTATTATGGTCAGCATCAATGTTAATCTTGAAAAGTCCTGCCCTTCATGAAGCAGGAATAAATATAAAACCGCTAAGGCACCTACCATAATCGCATGATTTAACGTAACTACAAAATCACGATAGTATCCTCTCTTTAACACGCTTTTCATGGTGCCATATGCAAAAATCATAACCAGATCTGCCAGTTCAAGGAAAACTGCCATATTTCGATAAATAATTGTTTCATATGGATTAAATCCATATCCGCTAATTGCATATGCCAGAACATACGCTAATTGCAAACAGATCATGTCTAAGATTATAAAATCTGTGTGTTTTAACCATCCTTCAGAATCTTTTCTATACATAGATTTTTTTCTTTCCCCTTCCATTTTTTTGTAATCTATTTGTTAATCTACAATCGTCCCCACAATTGTAGAAATTGCCTTCAAATTTGAGTGATTTAAAACTAGATAGGATTATTGCTACACAAAGAAGAGCATTAATCCAGAATATGTTAAGATTTGTTGAGATATGTAATTCCGTCCATAGCCATACCCCAAACACAAGTAAGCAACACATGGGAATCACATTTTGAATATTTAGATATGCGATATAAGAGTTTCGATATTCAGTTTTCTTTTCATTCCCATTAATATGTACTGGGGTATCCATCGTACACTTTCGTTTTGATATTCCTAGCATTTCATATCTCCCTTACTGTACCCCCCCCGACAAAATCGAGGGCTACTTTCTTATCTCTTTTTTCTCATTTATTTCTTATATTTTTCTCCAACGACAGATAACCTGTGAACGTCTTTTGAGGGACATCCGCAGGCTCAGCCATTACCTCCTATTATTTATGATTCTCATTTACTTATTTATGATTGGGTCAAATAAGCATCCAGGAAACCACTTTATTATATATATTCCCGCTGGAAATACGATTGGTTTCCTTTAATGACAAATCATAAGAATCATACTAAGGAACCTAGCTAAGCCAGCGAAAACCCTGTAAAATCAAGCTTTTTCTCGGTTGGCTCTATTATACCGCCGACTCCTTTCAGTACATTAAGGAACTGTGGAAATTCATCCAAGCTCCAGTCACGGATAAAGTTTCCGACACCTTTTTTGATTGTGCCGTCCGGGAGCTTCTTGCTGCCGATGATTCGAGGGTCAAAGTCGAGCTTGAACATCATGCCGTCCTGCACACGGTTTTCTTTCATGAGTTCGGCTTTGCGTTCTTCGGCATCCATGTACATACTTCGGAACTTATACATCTGGAACATCTTTCCGTTCTTTCCGACGCGGGTCTGCTTGAAGAAGATTGGCCCCGGTGACTGGATGTAGATGGCTGGTCCTACAAAGATGCAGAGGATTCCAGTAATAATGCAGCCTGCAAGTCCTCCTGCAATATCCATCATTCTCTTTAAGATGATCTGGCGGCGGCTTACGCTGTTAATACTTGTTGTAAGTACAGTGTATGTTCCAAGATGTTCTACGAACTGTTTCTTGCCGAGTAAGTTCTGGGACTTGGCAAGCTTCATATGTACGACAACACCCATCTCGATGAATTTATCAAGAAGTTCTGCCGGATATGGCTCGCTTTCTGGGATGTTGATAAATACTTCGTCCACCCATTCGCGGCATACATATTCAACCAAATCGTCTTCGTCGGCTACAACTGTTACACCGTCGATGACGCGGCCTTTTGCCTTTTTATCCAGGATACATACTCCTGTAACGAAGTAATCGCCGTAATTCTTATTTTTAATGTTGTCTATAACGGTATCAACGATATCTGATACGGTTACGATAAGGAGAGAACGCTTTTCGGCTCCGCCAAAGTATTTGCGGAGACAATTCTTCCAAAGACAGCGCAGGACGTAACTGAGTAATAAATACAGCGCTGCTGTATATCCAAGTACAAGTCTTGAATAATTCTCTGCTTCCTTAAATGTAAATAAATAAAATACGGAACATAAGGTGATGAGACAGGTCTGTTTGACCGTCATAACAAATTCCTGATAGAATCCACGTTTCAGTACATTCTTCAGGGAATCAAAGAAAAAAATTACCACGATATCCATGAGTGCGAGGCTCCACATCATATCACGGTATAAAGAATTCGCCAGTACATCAAGCGACCCATGTCGCATATTGAATGCAAGCGTAAAAGAAATCCATAGACATACTACGTCTAAGATCATAAAATCCAGGTGCTTTAGCCAGCCCTGTACACTTTTCTTATACATATACTTTCCCCAATCCTGTTTCTTGTGCTGATTATCAAATGAAGTAAACGAATTTCCATCCCCGCGAAATCCAGTCTTTCTCCTTTATCTGATAATCGTTTTTTTCATACTTCTTCTGCAAGTAATAATTTGGATAGAATTCCTATCCTGAATGTAAATTAAAATATTCCGGAGCTGCTGTAACTTTTTCTTATTAAAAAATCAAAAAGTATACAGCTCTTCATAATGAATAAAGTATACCATATATTTCATTTTTGTCATATTCCTAAATATGCATAATTTCGACGTTTTAATCTAGTTATTTTTAGTAAAGTCAGACTATATTTTCAATTTTCCACCAAAAGTTTACTTCATTTTGTTGCTTTGTTATCAGTTTTTTACTATTTTGTATACAGGAAATGGAATGAGCAGGAGATTGGAAATAATTTTTAGAAATTTTCCTTAGAAATATTAAAAATCACGTTTTTCAACG
>OGPP01001510.1_pt1 | contig 17210 bp, 9 predicted proteins | sample 1553021 | NCBI WGS metagenome assembly OGPP01 (sample SAMEA2580217, study PRJEB22360) | human gut metagenome | biome: human gut; feature: human-associated habitat; material: faeces | place: Denmark | collected 2008/2010
TCTCCCACAAATTGTGACGCACATCTTGCGTAAAGCATTTTTCAGACACGCTCTAAGGCGGATATATTGCAAGGTAAAATACATTGCAATATATCCATTACGGTATTATTTATGCATTTTTTTCTTCTACTTTTTTCAGATTCTTCTGAGCTGTAGAGAGCATCAGTTTGATTCGGTTGAGCTGATTGACTTCACTTGCACCCGGGTCATAGTCGATGGCTACAATATTGGCTGTCGGATATTCTCTGCGGATTTCTTTGATAACACCCTTACCCACAATGTGGTTCGGCAGACATCCGAAAGGCTGGATACAAACAATATTCGGAACATCTCCATGGATCAGTTCCATCATCTCACCTGTCAGGAACCATCCCTCACCTGTCTGGTTTCCGGTGGAAACGATCGGAGATGCCATTTTTGCCAGATCTCTGATATCAGCAGGCGGTGCAAAATGGCGGCTCTGTGCAAGAGCTTCGCTTGCAGGCTTTCTCACCCATTCGATTGCTTTGATTCCCCAGTTTGCCATGGTTGCCTTGGACTTCTTGAATCCAAGATTTTCTACCTTAAAGTTCTGATTATAGAAGCAGTAGCACATGAAATCGATCAGATCCGGTACAACTGCCTCAGCGCCTTCAGATTCCAGAAGCTCTGCCAGATGATTATTTGCAGCAGGCAGGAACTTGACAAGGATCTCACCTACGATGCCCACACGAGGCTTCTTCACATCACTGATTGGAATGGTATCAAATTCGTGAACCATTTCGCGGCACATTTTCTTAAACTGGCTGTGGCTGATACTGCTTCCGCTTAAGAAAGAGATCACACGCTGTTCCCAGATTTTATGTTTCCTGTTTACGATTCCCTCTTCCAGTTCATAAGGACGCATACGATATACGCATTTCATCAGGATATCTCCGAATACGGCACCGTAAGCAACTTTCTTCACTAATGGAAGCGTAAGTTTGAATCCGGGATTGCTTTCCAGACCGCTTAAGTTAACAGAGATAACCGGAATCTGTTCCATACCGGCTTTCTTTAATGCGCGTCGTATAAATGCGATATAGTTGGAAGCACGACATCCGCCACCTGTCTGTGACATGACAACGGCCGTTTTGTTCAGGTCATATTTACCGGAAAGCAGAGCATCCATGATCTGTCCCACAACGATCAGAGACGGATAGCAGGCGTCATTGTTTACATACTTCAGACCAACATCCACTGCATGCTTATTGTCATTCGGAAGCACCTCCAGGTTGTATCCGCAGGAATTGAATGCTGCCTGCAGGAGGCTGAAATGGAACGGTGACATCTGCGGGCAGAGGATGGTATAGTCCTTTCTCATTTCCTTTGTAAAGGATACTTTATCAATAGAAGCAGGTTTGACAGTACGTTTCTGTCCCTGTGCTTTCTTCGCGCGGATCGCTGCGATCAGGGAACGGATACGGATTCTTGCAGCACCAAGGTTATTTACCTCGTCAATCTTTAAGCAGGTATAGATTTTGTCACTTCCGTCAAGGATTTCATAAACCTCGTCAGTAGTAACTGCATCCAGACCACATCCAAAAGAGTTCAGCTGGATCAGATCCAGATCATCGCGTGTCTTTACATAGTTTGCGGCAGCATACAGTCTGGAGTGGTACATCCACTGGTCGTTGACGCGGATCGGGCGTTCCACAGGTGCCAGATGAGAGATGGAATCCTCAGTAAGTACGGCAATACCATAGCTGTTGATCAGATCCGGGATACCATGATGGATTTCCGGGTCAATATGGTATGGGCGTCCTGCAAGGACAATACCATGGCGTCCTGTATCTTCCAGATATTTCAGGGTTTCTTCCCCTTTTTTCTGTACATCGCGGCGTGCAGCAGCCATTTCTTCCCAGCCCTTATGCACAGCAGCTTTGACTTCTCCTGCCGGGATATCCTTAAATTCCTCTACCAGACGATTTGCCAGAATTTCCTCAGAAGTAAATGCAAGGAACGGATTGCGGAAGGTAATGGACGGATCATTTAATTCGTCTACGTTATTCTTGATATTTTCGGCATATGAGGTAACGATCGGGCAGTTATAGTGATTGACTGCATCCGGGAACTCGTTACGTTCATATGGGATACATGGGTAGAAAATAAATTTCACGCCATTGCGGATCAGCCAGGTTACATGGCCATGGGCAAGTTTGGCAGGATAGCATTCAGATTCACTTGGAATGGACTCAATACCCAGCTCATAAATCTTTCTGGTGGAAGTAGGAGAGAGCACAACCTCATACTTCAGTTCTGTAAAGAAAGTATACCAGAAAGGATAATTCTCAAACATGTTCAGAACACGGGGGATACCTACTTTACCTCGCGTTGCCTTATCAGCAGTAAGCGGTGCGTAGGAGAAAATACGCTTATATTTATATTCATAAAGATTCGGAATATGATCTTTGTTCTTTTCCTTGCCAATACCGCGTTCACAGCGGTTACCGCTTACATACTGGCGGCCTCCGGAGAATTTGTTGATAGTCAGACGGCAGTTATTGGTACATCCACGACAGTTTGCCATAGAAGTTGTATATTTCAGCTCGTTAATCTTATCAATGGAGAGCATAGTCGTTTCTGCGCCTTCCTGATGGCGTTCACGGGCAATCAGTGCGGCACCGAAGGCACCCATGATTCCGGCGATATCCGGACGGATGGCTTCGCAGCCTGCAATCTTTTCGAAGCTTCGAAGAACCGCATCATTGTAAAAGGTACCACCCTGTACAACGATGTGTCTGCCAAGTTCGGAAGCATCAGAAACCTTAATAACCTTATAGAGTGCATTTTTGATAACAGAGTAAGCAAGGCCTGCGGAAATATCGGATACTTCAGCTCCTTCTTTCTGTGCCTGCTTTACCTTGGAATTCATGAAAACAGTACATCTGGTACCAAGATCTATAGGATGTTGTGCAAAAACAGCAGCTTTTGCGAAATCCTGTACTGTATAATTCAGGGATTTGGCAAAGGTTTCAATAAAGGAACCGCATCCGGAGGAGCATGCTTCATTTAACTGTACGCTGTCAACGGTCTTGTTGCGGATCTTGATACATTTCATATCCTGTCCGCCGATATCCAGGATACAGTCTACCTCTGGGTCAAAGAATGCAGCTGCATAGTAATGGGATACGGTCTCAACCTCGCCCTCATCCAGGAGCAGGGCCGCTTTGATCAGAGCCTCGCCGTAACCTGTAGAACAGGAATAAGCGATCTTTGCGTCTTTGGGAAGCAGTTCATAGATTTCTTTAATAGAACGGATGGTAGTTTTTAACGGGTTTCCGTTGTTACTGCTGTAAAAGGAATAGAGAAGTGTTCCATCTTCGCCTACCAGTGCAGTTTTGGTTGTGGTGGAACCTGCATCAATACCCAGATAGCAGTTTCCTTTATATGTAGCCAGATCTCCTGTTTTTACTTTGTAGGAACTCTGACGTTTTGCAAATGCATCGTATTCTTCCTGAGAAGCGAAAAGTGGTTCCATACGTTCTACTTCAAAATCCAGCTTAATGGAATTGCGGAGTCTGTCTTTCATTTCTGTCAGGGAAATGGAGTTGTCTTCTTTTGCATTTAATGCAGAACCGATGGCTGCAAAAAGATGGGAGTTCTCCGGAATGATGGTGTGTTCCTCATCCAGCTTCAAAGTACGGATAAAGGATTCTCTCAGTTCGGACAGGAAGTGAAGCGGACCACCCAGGAATGCAACATGTCCACGGATGGGTTTTCCACAGGCAAGACCGGAGATGGTCTGGTTTACAACTGCCTGGAAAATAGAAGCTGACAGATCCGGTTTGGTTGCACCGTCATTGATCAGCGGCTGGATATCCGTTTTGGCGAAAACACCGCAGCGTGCAGCAATCGGGTAGAGCGCTTTGTAATCTTTGGCATATTCATTCAGACCTGTGGCATCTGTCTGGAGAAGAGAAGCCATCTGGTCGATGAAAGAACCGGTACCGCCTGCACAGATACCGTTCATACGCTGTTCTACGTTTCCGTTTTCGAAATAAATGATCTTGGCATCCTCACCGCCAAGCTCGATGGCAACATCTGTCTTTGGTGCCAGCTTCTGCAGAGAAGTAGAAACTGCAATAACCTCCTGGGTAAAAGGAACGCCCAGATGGTTGGCAAGGGTCAGACCGCCGGAACCTGTGATCACAGGATGGAGAGTCATCTCGCCATACTGGTCAAAGGCTTCCTGAAGAAGGTCTGCAAGGGTTTCCTGAATGTTGGCGAAATGGCGCTTGTAATCTGCGAAAATAAGATTTTCATTCTCGTCCAGAATCGCGATTTTTACAGTAGTGGAACCAATGTCAATTCCAAGTGTTTTGTAATTCATAAAGTAAATTCAAGCCTCCTCTTTCTGTATAAAAGAAAAAATATTGAAGTAATTCTTTCCTATTAAAATATCTATTTCCAGATATGAATATTCCGTAATATTATACGCTAACGGTCTGGAAAAGACAATATGAAACTTTACCAATGATTACCTTATTTGCAGTTGAAAATTCAGCTATTTCGGGATATAATAGAAAAAGTGATTTTTATCAAGAGGAGAGAAAAAATGGCAGAATATAAACTTCTTAAAACAGAAGGCCGTGCCAAGCGTGCAGAATTTCATACAGTGCATGGCACGATCCAGACTCCTGTTTTTATGAATGTGGGAACGATCGGTGCGATTAAAGGCGCTGTATCCACCATGGATTTACAGCAGATCGGAACACAGGTAGAATTATCAAATACTTATCATCTTCATGTGCGCCCGGGTGATAAAATAGTAAAGCAGTTAGGCGGCCTTCATAAATTTATGGTATGGGACAAACCAATCCTTACAGACTCAGGCGGATTCCAGGTGTTTTCCCTTGCAAAGCTGAGAAAGATCAAAGAAGAGGGTGTTTATTTTAATTCCCATATTGACGGGCATAAGATCTTTATGGGACCGGAAGAGAGTATGCAGATCCAGTCCAATCTTGCCTCCACCATTGCCATGGCATTTGATGAATGTCCCAGCAGTGTGGCTGACAGGGATTATGTGCAGAAATCTGTAGACAGGACCACAAGATGGCTTGCCCGCTGTAAAGCGGAAATGGCGAGACTGAACAGTCTGCCGGATACCATTAACAAAGAACAGCTTCTGTTTGGAATCAACCAGGGTGCTGTTTATGAAGATATCCGCATTGAGCATGCCAAAGCGATCTCTGAAATGGATCTGGATGGCTATGCTGTCGGCGGTCTGGCAGTTGGAGAAACCCATGAAGAGATGTACAGGATCCTGGATGCGGTAGTCCCCTATCTTCCTCAGAATAAACCTACTTACCTGATGGGTGTGGGAACACCGGCAAATATTCTGGAAGGTGTTGAGAGAGGAATTGACTTCTTTGACTGCGTATATCCAAGCCGTAACGGCCGCCATGGACATGTATATACCAATCATGGAAAGATGAATCTGTTCAATGCAAAATATGAACTGGACACACGTCCTATCGAAGAAGGCTGTCAGTGTCCTGCATGCCAGCATTACAGCAGAGCCTATATCCGTCATCTTCTGAAAGCAAAGGAAATGCTGGGAATGCGTCTCTGTGTACTTCACAATCTGTATTTCTATAATCATATGATGGAAGAGATCCGAGATGCTCTTGATGCAGGAAACTTCGCAGAATATAAGAAAATGCGGCTGGAAGGCTTTGAAGAGGGCAAAATAAACTCGAAAAGATAATCTGTATATAAAATAATTATTAAATATGCCAAAAACTCTTGAAGTAAAGCGTTTTTTTGTGTATGATGTGTAGTGACGCTTTAATCAGATTGTTCTGCATGAAAACAAGATTTCATACAGAAGGTAACGGAGATTATAAGTGGATCGCAAAGCAGCTCTTCAGTATGAGCAACCGTCAGGACGGTCTGTGAATACATGATGGACTGCAAATATGCAGAATAACAGGAAAAGTTACAGGAGGAATCAAAATGAACGCATCAAGCGGAATGGGTATGGTTGGCGCTATTGTCTGGATGGTAGTACTGTTCGGAATTATGTACTTCTTAATGCTTCGCCCTCAGAAAAAAGAGCAGAAGAGACTTCAGGCAATGTTAAATGACATGGAGGTTGGCGACAGCATTGTTACTACCGGCGGCTTTTATGGAGTTGTCATTGATATGACAGAAGAAGACGTGATCGTAGAATTCGGTAACAACAAAAACTGCCGTATTCCAATGAGAAAACAGGCAATCGCTGAAGTTGAGAAAGCCGGAAGCGCTGCCGAATAATGAAAGAGAAATGATAAAAAGCAGAACACATAGTCAGTGATGACTGTGGTTCTGCTTTTTTGATTGGCACTTTTGTATTTTTTCACTTTAATAGGTTGAAATCTGTCGGAAAGTGCGTTATTATAATAACAATTACGCAATTAGAGTATTTTTGGAGGAAATTATTATGGATTATAAGATTGCATTGATCCCCGGCGACGGAATCGGACCGGAAATCGTAAGAGAAGCAAAGAAAGTACTGGACAAGGTATGCGAGAAATATGGACACAGCTTTTCCTATTCAGAAGTTCTGTTAGGCGGCGCATCCATCGATGTACACGGCGTACCCCTTACTGATGAGGCAATTGCCACTGCCAAATCATCAGACGCCGTACTGATGGGCTCTATTGGCGGAGATGCAAAAACTTCTCCATGGTATAAGCTTGAGCCGTCCAAACGCCCGGAAGCAGGACTTCTTGCAATCCGTAAGGCATTAAATCTTTTTGCAAACTTAAGACCGGCTTACCTTTACAATGAGCTGAGAAAAGCCTGCCCTCTCCGCGATGAGATCATCGGAGACGGATTTGACATGATCATTGTACGTGAGCTTACAGGCGGTCTGTATTTCGGAGAACGTCAGACTATTGAAGAGAATGGTGTGAAGAAAGCAATTGATACACTTTCCTATAATGAAAACGAAATCCGCCGTATTGCCATCAAAGCATTTGAGATCGCACGTAAGAGAAGAAATAAAGTAACAAGCGTAGATAAGGCAAATGTTCTGGATTCTTCCAGACTCTGGAGAAAAGTGGTAGAGGAAGTTGCCAAAGACTATCCGGATGTTACCTTAGAGCATATGCTGGTTGACAACTGCGCAATGCAGCTTGTACGTGATCCGAAACAGTTCGATGTTATCCTTACAGAGAACATGTTCGGAGATATCCTTTCAGATGAGGCAAGTATGGTAACAGGTTCCATCGGAATGCTTTCATCTGCAAGTTTAAATGAGACAAAATTCGGTCTCTATGAGCCAAGCCATGGTTCTGCACCTGATATTGCAGGACAGGATAAGGCAAACCCTATCGCAACCATTCTTTCCGCAGCAATGATGCTCCGCTTCTCCCTTGATATGGATAAAGAAGCAGATGCAGTGGAAGCAGCAGTGCAGAAAGTCCTGACAGAGGGATACCGCACAGGCGATATCATGTCAGAGGGATGCAAACTTGTAGGAACAAAAGAAATGGGCGATCTGATCGCAGCAGCTCTGTAAGAATTGATATTAAGAGGATTCAGCCGGCGCAGGCAGATTACGGAGTCAGGAATTTCGGTTGAATCATTAAAAATAAATAAAACAGTAAGAAAAGAGGAAATAAAACAATGAGAAGTGATGCAGTAAAAACAGGCACACAGCAGGCACCTCACCGTTCCCTGTTTAATGCTCTTGGAATGACAAAAGAAGAAATGGACAGACCTCTGGTAGGTATCGTAAGTTCTTACAATGAAATCGTACCGGGTCATATGAACCTTGACAAGATCACACAGGCAGTTAAGCTTGGTGTGGCAATGGCAGGCGGTACACCTGTTATGTTCCCGGCAATCGCAGTATGTGACGGTATTGCAATGGGACACGTTGGAATGAAATATTCTCTGGTCACCAGAGACCTGATCGCAGATTCCACAGAAGCAATGGCAATGGCACATCAGTTTGATGCACTGGTAATGATTCCAAACTGTGACAAGAACGTACCCGGACTTCTGATGGCAGCAGCCAGACTGAATGTTCCTACTGTATTCGTAAGTGGCGGTCCAATGCTTGCCGGACATCTGAACGGACACAAGACAAGCCTTTCCAGTATGTTCGAGGCAGTAGGTGCTTACGCAGCAGGCAAGCTTGATGAAGACGGACTGACAGAATGTGAAATGAAAACATGTCCTACATGCGGATCCTGTTCCGGTATGTACACAGCAAACTCCATGAACTGTCTGACAGAGGTTCTTGGTATGGGTCTGAAAGGAAACGGAACCATCCCTGCTGTATATTCCGAGCGTATCCGTCTTGCAAAACATGCAGGTATGCAGGTTATGGAAATGTACAGAAAGAACATCCGTCCAAGAGATATCATGACAAAAGAGGCAATCCTCAATGCCCTGACAGTAGACATGGCACTCGGATGCTCCACAAACAGTATGCTTCACCTTCCGGCTATCGCTCATGAGATCGGAATGGACTTTGATATCAGCTTTGCAAACGAGATCAGCGCAAAGACTCCAAACCTCTGTCACCTTGCACCTGCAGGCCCTACATACATAGAAGACCTGAACGAAGCAGGCGGTGTATACGCAGTTATGAACGAACTGAATAAGAAGGGACTTCTTCATACTGAGTGCATGACAGTTACAGGCAAGACAGTAGGCGAGAACATCAAAGATTGTGTAAACTTAAATCCTGAAGTTATCAGACCGATTGACAATCCATACAGCCAGACAGGCGGACTTGCAGTTCTTAAGGGTAACCTTGCACCGGACGGTGGTGTTGTAAAACGTTCTGCAGTTGTAGAAGAGATGATGGTCCATGAAGGACCTGCAAGAGTCTTTGACTGTGAAGAAGACGCAATCGCAGCTATCAAAGGTGGCAAGATCGTAGAGGGTGACGTAGTAGTTATCCGTTACGAAGGACCGAAAGGCGGCCCTGGTATGAGAGAAATGCTGAACCCTACATCTGCGATCGCAGGTATGGGACTGGGATCTTCTGTAGCCCTGATCACAGACGGACGTTTCAGCGGTGCATCCAGAGGAGCATCCATCGGACACGTATCACCGGAAGCAGCAGTCGGCGGACCGATCGCACTTGTTGAAGAAGGGGATATCATCAGTATTAACATTCCGGAACTGAAACTGGAGATCAAGGTTTCCGATGAAGAAATGCAGGCAAGAAAAGCAAAATGGCAGCCTCGTGAGCCAAAGGTAACAACAGGATATCTTGCAAGATATGCTGCCATGGTAACTTCCGGAAACAGAGGAGCAATCCTTGAGGTACCAAAAGCAAAATAAAGATGAACAAGTACCCGGCGGGAATTGCGGCATAACCTGTGATTCCTGCCTGAAAAGTTAGGAGGATACGTAAAGATGCAGCTTACAGGTGCTGAAATCATCGTTGAATGTTTAAAAGAACAGGGCGTTGACACTGTATTCGGATATCCGGGCGGTGCCATCCTGAATGTATATGACGCCCTCTATGAATATAAAGACCAGATCACACATGTACTGACTTCTCATGAGCAGGGAGCATCCCATGCAGCAGACGGATACGCAAGAGCTACCGGTAAAGTCGGCGTGTGTCTTGCAACTTCCGGCCCCGGAGCTACCAATCTGGTAACAGGAATCGCAACCGCATACATGGATTCCGTACCAATGGTGGCAATCACATGTAACGTGGGAACCCCGCTTCTCGGAAAGGATTCTTTCCAGGAGGTTGATATTACAGGAATTGTAATGCCTATTACAAAGCACAGCTTTATCGTAAAAGACATTACTACTCTGGCAGACACTGTACGCAGAGCATTCTATATTGCAAAGAGCGGACGTCCCGGTCCTGTGCTTGTAGATGTGACCAAGGATGTGACAGGTGCGAAATATGAATATACTGCCTGCGCTCCTGCTGAGATCACACCGAAAACAGACACTATCAAAGACGAAGACATTGCAACTGCAGTACAGATGATCAAAGAAGCGAAGAGACCATTTATTTTTACAGGCGGCGGCACGATTATCTCAGAAGCATCCAGAGAAGTGACAGAGCTTGCTCACAGAATCGATGCTCCTGTATGTGACAGTCTTATGGGTAAGGGAGGATTTTCCGGAGAAGATCCTCTGTACACAGGAATGCTTGGAATGCATGGGACAAAAACTTCCAATCTCGGTGTCTCAGGCTGCGATCTCCTGATCGTGCTGGGAGCCAGATTCAGTGATCGTGTCACAGGAAACACAAAGACCTTTGCAAAGAATGCGAAGATTCTCCAGATTGACGTAGATGCTGCAGAGATTAACAAAAACATCGTAGTAGATGCAAGTGTGGTAGGAGATGAGAAAGAAGTTCTCAAACGTATTCTGGCAGAGGTTCCGGAAATGAGACATTCGGAATGGACTGCACATATCAGTGAACTGAAGGAAAAATATCCGTTAAGATATGATCATTCCCAGCTTACAGGCCCATACATTATTGAAAAGCTGTACGAACTGACAAAGGGAGATGCCATCATTACAACAGAGGTTGGACAGAACCAGATGTGGGCAGCTCAGTATTTCAAATACAAAGAGCCAAGAACTTTCCTTTCTTCCGGTGGTTTGGGAACAATGGGATATGGTCTTGGAGCAGCAATCGGTGCCAAGATGGGAAGACCGGACAAGACTGTAGTAAACATTGCAGGTGACGGCTGCTTCCGTATGAATATGAATGAGATTGCAACAGCAGTCCGCTGTGGCAGACCTTTAATTGAAATTGTATTGAACAATCATGTACTGGGAATGGTACGTCAGTGGCAGACCTTGTTCTATGACCACAGATATTCCCATACAATTTTAAATGATGCAGTAGATTTTGTGAAGCTGGCAGAAGCCATGGGAGCAAAAGCAATCCGTATCACAAAGATGGAAGAGGTAGAGCCGGCATTAAAAGAGGCTCTGGCATGTCCGGGACCTATCGTACTTGACTGTATGATTGATCAGGATCTCAGCGTATTCCCGATGGTACCGGCAGGCGCAAGCATTGATGATATTTTTGATGAGGAGGATATGAAAAACAATGAGCAGAGTGTATAATTTTTCCGCAGGACCGGCTGTACTGCCGGAAGAGGTACTGAAAGAAGTAGCAGAGGAGATGATGGACTATCAGGGCTCCGGTATGTCTGTAATGGAAATGAGCCACAGAAGTGCTGATTTCCAGAAGATCATTGACGAGGCAGAGCAGGATCTTCGTGATCTGATGAAGATTCCGGATAATTATAAGGTATTATTCCTTCAGGGCGGAGCTTCCCAGCAGTTTGCAGCAATCCCCATGAACCTTATGAAGAACAAGGTTGCTGATTACATTGTAACAGGACAGTGGGCAAAGAAAGCATACCAGGAAGCACAGAAATATGGAAAAGCAAACAAGATCGCTTCTTCCGAGGATAAGACTTTCTCCTATATTCCTGACTGCAGCGACCTTCCGATCAGCCCGGATGCAGACTATGTATACATTTGTGAAAACAACACAATCTACGGAACAAAATTCAAGAAGCTTCCCAACACAAAAGGAAAAACTCTGGTAGCAGATGTTTCCTCCTGCTTCTTATCTGAGCCTGTTGATGTATCCAAATATGGCATCATCTATGGCGGTGTACAGAAGAATATCGGACCTGCTGGTATGGTAATCTCCATTATCCGCGAAGATCTGATCACAGACGATGTTCTGGAAAGAACACCTACTATGCTGAAATTCAAAACACAGGCAGACGCAGGTTCTCTTTACAATACTCCAAACTGCTACTGCATCTATGTATGCGGTAAGGTCTTCAAATGGCTGAAGAAAATGGGCGGCCTGGAAGAAATGCAGAGACGTAACATTGAGAAAGCGAAAATCCTCTATGATTTCCTTGATCGGAGCAAGTTGTTCAAAGGAACTGTTGTGCCGGAAGACCGTTCTCTCATGAATGTACCATTCGTAACAGGTGACAAGGACATGGATGCCAAATTTGTAAAAGAAGCAAAAGAGGCAGGACTTGTAAACTTAAAGGGACACCGTACAGTGGGCGGTATGCGTGCAAGTATCTACAACGCTATGCCAAAAGAAGGTGTGGAAGCACTGGTTGCTTTCATGAAGAAGTTTGAGGAGGAGAATGCATAATGTTTCAGTATCATTGCCTGAATCCCATTGCAGAAAAAGGTCTGGGATTATTTGATGAAGAATATAAGAAAAGCGAAGATCTGCAGGAGTGCGATGCAGTCCTTGTAAGAAGTGCAAAAATGCATGACATGGAGCTTCCTGAGAGCGTGAAGGTAATCGCACGTGCAGGTGCAGGTGTCAACAATATTCCTGTAAAGGACTGTGCAGAGAAAGGCGTTGTAGTATTTAACACACCGGGCGCCAATGCAAACGGTGTTAAGGAGCTTGTACTTGCAGGTATGCTCCTTGCTTCCCGTGATATCGTAGGCGGTATCGAATGGGTTGCCAAAGAGAAAGACCAGGAAGACATCGATAAACTTGCTGAGAAGCAGAAGAAGCAGTTTGCAGGATGCGAGATCATGGGCAAGAAGCTGGGTATCATCGGTCTTGGTGCCATCGGAGCAATGGTGGCAAACGCTGCTTCTGCACTTGGAATGGAAGTATACGGATATGACCCATACATTTCTATTGATGCTGCATGGAATCTTTCCCGCACCATCAAACATATCAAGAGCCTGGATGAGATTTATTCCCAGTGTGATTACATCACCATCCATGTACCTCTTCTTGACAGCACAAAAGAGATGATCAACAAAGAAGCATTAGACAAGATGAAAGACGGCGTAGTACTTCTGAACTTTGCCCGTGATCTTCTGGTTGATGAGGATGCTCTGATCGAAGCATTAGACAGCGGAAAAGTAAAGAAATATGTGACAGACTTTGCAAACCATACAGTAGCAGGACATAAGGGAATCCTGGTAACTCCACACCTTGGAGCATCTACAGAAGAATCCGAAGAAAACTGTGCGGTAATGGCTGTAAAAGAAGTCAGAGATTTCCTCGAGAACGGAAATATCAAGAACTCTGTAAACTTCCCGAACTGCGACATGGGAACCTGCGTAGCAGTAGGACGTATCGCCATCTGCCACAAAAATATCCCGAACATGATCAGCCAGTTCACCAAGATCCTTGGTGCAGAAGGTCTGAACATCGCAGATATGACAAACAAGAGCAAAGGCGAATACGCATATACTCTCATTGATCTGGAAAGCGCAGCATCCAGAGAAGCACTGAATGAGCTGAAAGCAATTGAAGGTGTTTCCAGAGTACGTGTAGTAAAATAAGAAACATTGATCTGAAAAAGTAATAAAAAATCTCCTGTGATGCAGTTGCAATCACAGGAGATTTTTTATTACTTTACTATAAACTATTTTTTGACTTTGAATTTTTTTATATCGGAATATGGACTGTAAACTCTGGATTTATCCTTGGAGGTCTTATTCCAGGAACGTACTGTCACATACCAGGTGCCTTTCTTTACGTTTGTAAAGGTTACAGTTACGGTATTTTTGCCTTCTGTACGTTTCAGATGTTTCTTAACCGGATATTTCTCACCTGCAGAGGTTTTGTATTTGTTTCCGAGCAGGATTTCATAACCTGTGGCATTTTTGCATTTTGTGTAAGTAATAGTCACAGTGTTTCCTTTTACAGTGATATTCTTGATCTTTGGCTGTTGTGGTGTGACAACAGTGATCTTGATCTTCTTGATCTTTGTCCAGGAACCATAGACCTTATTGCCCTGTGCATCCAGAACCCAGCTTCGGGCTGCCACATACCAGGTACCTTTTGCCAGATATCTGAAAGATGCCTGTGGCTTGCCGGTTGAGGAAACGGTCTGGCTGAATTTCCCGGTCTGGAGCATATTTGATTTCTTACTGATCACGAAGTCATAACCCTGAGCACCTGCACATCCTTTGGAAAGTTTGACAGTAAGCTTGTTTCTGTCAATGGAATGGCTGGAAATCTTTGTGTTGGCAGGTCGCAGGTATGCGCCGTTTTCATCTGTGATACTTCCGTCTGTGTGAATGACTCTGCCATTGAGAGATTCTGTACCAAATGCTATGAAATAATCCTGTCCTTTGGAAAGGGTAAAGTCAGCATATGGAATACTGCGCTCAAATGCACCGCCTACAGTTACAGTCTGGATGCACTGCAGAACCCCATTCTCAGCATCATACCAGAACAGATTTGCCATAAGTCCTGCACAGGAAGCATCTGCCTTTACAGAAAGCACAGCCGGAAAATCGAAAGCTCCGCTTCTTCCAAGATGGAAACCGAAATCATTCTGGTTTGTGGAAATCAGGCTGTATAATGCTGCCGGGATATATTCTGCTGTATTTGTAACAGAAAGATCGGTATCTGCAGGTGTTTCTGCTGTAATGGAAGTACCGTTGATCTTCCAGATGAAACCATTTTCAATATCAAGGTTCAGGGAAATATCTTTGCCTTTTATCCCGGATAAGACAGAGGCAGGAAGTATCTTGGCGCCATTCAGGATAATGGAAATGGTATCTTTTTCTTTGGAAGCCTTAATCAGATCGTTGACAGCATCCCAGCCTTTCTTCTGGAAACTTCCCTCAATATAAGGTTCCCCGTCGCCAAGTTTACCGAGGACTTTTGTATCCTGATGTTTGCACCGCTTACAGGTGTAAGTTATAATTCCGTCAGTTTCTGTAGTTGGTTCTGTAGTGATAACGCCGCTGTCATAGTCATGGCCGTATGCGGAAATGGTGTATCCATAGGAAATTGTTTCATTACAGTCTTTACAGTAGGTATCTCCGCTATATCCGCTGGAAGTACAGGATGGAGAGGAGTAGTAACGTCCTGCGGTGTGTTCGTGTGTACATTTACTTCTCGTGATTGTGTAAGTAACAGTTTCTCTTTCATAATTTTCATTGCCTGCATCAGGACCGGTATAAACTGCGATAACAGAATTACTTCCTAACTGTAAATCCTTAGAAGAATCTTGCCAGTTCCAGTTTGTGGGTAATTTAGTGGTTATGTCTGCAACTTTCTTACAAGTCCATGGAACGAGTATCTGGGGGTTCAAAGGAAGATTTTCTATCTGTGTTGGAGAGATTGTTGCTTGAATTTCACCAGAAAACCATGGCTCATAATTATCTTTGCTGATACGTATCCATACTTTTGTTTTTTTAGAATCAGATACATTTTTTACTTTCGGACAGGTTGTATTCCAGTTAGAACTTCCGGTTTCTGTTGAATATTCGACTGTACTGCCAGCTGGATAGACTGAAATTTCTTTTATAACTGGGTGCTCACTGCCATCATATGTTCCACTATATGCTGTAATTTTGATGGAATTTTCATTAAATGTTGCTGGTTTAATTGTAAGTTTTCCGAGAGTTGCATTTATAGTATAATTTTTAGTTGTATAATACATCGTGATTGGCCAAGTTGTGTTGGCGGCTGTATCTTTATTTGCCGTAGTTGTAAGCGTTATACCTAAAATGTCGGTAGTATCATTAGCAACTAGAGGTGTATCTGGAGATATTAAATAGGTTAATTCAGGATTATCTTCTCCATATTTCCTTTCTTTATCATCAATTGAAATATTAAGGTTTCGAGGCTTAATCGTGAAAGTCCAAGACTCATCTGCAAAACTGTTTCCTGCTATATTTGCCGTTACGGTATAAGTTCCTGCATTGATAGCCTCATTTGATTGCTGACTATCATCTTTATTATAATAGGACAGTGTAATTTCATCTTTTATATCTTCAATTTTACATTCTAAAGGGGCTTTTTGTGCTGTTCCATTATATGTTAAATCTGTTGGGGTAAAAGCAAAGTCCCGATTTGTAATAGGCTTGAATTCCTTATTATTATTATTATTTTTGTCAAAATAATAGGTCTGTGTTGTATCTCCGACAGAAATAGTGTGTGTTTTACCGGTTAGCCATGCGTACAGGTCCTTATCATTTACATGATTATATGTTCCCCAGTCATCACCATCTATCCTTATTACTTTTTTTTGAGGATTAGAAATAGTACAACAGTAAACCTCACCTTGGGCGTTTGCTGGGGAACTGGATACGGAAGAGGCTTTTACAGAACCGCCATTAATAATAATACCAGAGTTTTTACCGCCGATATCAGTTCCACGTGCGGAAGATGCAGTTACTGAGCCACCATTAACAGTAATATTAGATTTTTCACCGCCGATGCCAGTTCCATGTGTGGAAGATGCAATTACCGAGCCACCAATAACAGTAATATTAGATTTTTCACCGCCGATGCCAATTCCAGATGTGGAAGATGCAATTACCGAGCCACCATTAACAGTAATATTAGAGCTTTTACCACCGATGCCAATTCCAGATGTGGAAGATGCAGTTACTGAACCGCCGTTAATAATAAGCGGACTATAACTGTAGATGCCATGGGACTTAATGGATCTTACAGTCAAACTGTCATTATTGTTATTGGAACTATTATTTATTGTTGTAAGGCGAGATCTAGGATCTATTTCCAAAGTATGTTTCTCATTTGTTTCATTACTTGTTTCAAGGTAGTTATCATGTTCTAAATATATACATGCATTATTTGACTCTATATGCAGTGCTGAATCGGAGTTGGAGTCAGTAACAATCTTTACATTATTCAGATAAATAACTACATTAGAAAACCCTGCATTAATATAAATGGGGTCGGAGGTTGTAGAACCATAACCATTAAATCTGTACGAACCACCAGAGCTTATTATCCAGCATTTATATCGAGAGTTATAATATTGGGAGTATTCAGGGGCAGTAGGCGTAGTTAAATTAATTTCTATAGGTTGCTCTCCGTTTACAGTGGCTGGCATAACATTTGCTTCATTACTAAATTCAGGTACACTCTCCGAAGTAAATACAGATAGTTCCTCTTCTGTTTCTTCTGCTGACTCCTGATCGTTGTCAGTAAAGACTTCAGAAGTTTCTTCAGATACCTCTTCCATATTTCCGGAAGTAAATTCCCCCGCAAATATGGTCTGGGGGAGCATATTGGTGGAACACAGTGCAAGTGCCAGAATCCCGGCTAATAACTTTTTCTTCATACGTTCACCTCTCCTTTCTTTATACATGATCTTCTGCGTCTTGACTCTTTTGTTCTCTTTTTCTGAATTTGATACATAATGCGGTAATCACGACTGCCACAGTAAAGGAAATGACAGCCACCAACACATAACCGCCTG